>Ga0209541_10002151_pt1 | contig 37776 bp, 50 predicted proteins | sample RifCSPlowO2_01_FD_184027 | JGI IMG/M metagenome (GOLD analysis project Ga0209541, IMG submission 184027) | Groundwater microbial communities from Rifle, Colorado - Rifle CSP2_plank lowO2_0.1 (SPAdes) (version 2) | ecosystem: Environmental > Aquatic > Deep subsurface > Groundwater | place...
TCATATTCAAATCTTCCATGAAGGATTTTCTTACATTGGCTGTAAGAAAATCCTCTTGATTTAAGTTTAAAGAATTCTTTCCTTATTTCTTCTTTCTTCATGAACATCACCAAGATTCATGAAAAAACCCATGAATTTAAGTGGTGACATATGTCATGATACTACACAGTTCTTCTTTAAAATCTTTAAATAATTTTATGTCTGAAATTTGAGTTTCTTCCTTTAATTCTCTTAAAGCACAGATTTCATAAGATTCTTCACTTAATAAATGCCCCTTTGGAAAGTCCCATACTTTGTTATTTTCCCTTCTCATTAAAAGAAACTTAATAGGTTTTTCTTTTACTAAAATAATACCTACTGAGATTTCTGGTTTCATGGTTTTTTATATTTGATAATAAGATATATAAAACTTACTGTTTTGTTATTATAGAGAAGGAGTGAAAAATAATGATTAGAAAGTTTTAAAAAGACATTTATGTCTATAGGCATAGATAAAAATGTCTACTAAACTATTTAATGAAATTAATGTGAAATTTCCGAAGAGCGATGAGAAGTTAGAAAAGTCTTATGAAAACTGCAAGAAGAGAAGAAAATTTTTAGAACTTTCTAAGGGGTCTTACTCAGAACATTTAGAATTAGCTAAAGATGATCTGAATTCTATCTCTGTGGATTTTGAGAAAAGAAATTGGCGCTGGGTTGTGACTAAGAGTTATTATGCTGTCTTTCATGCAACTAATGCTTTGTTGGTTTATAAACTGGGATTTTTTTCTAAAGACCATTTATGTGCTACTATTGCTTTGAAAAAAGAAAATTTAATCTCTGAAGAATTGTATAAAGAGCTAGGGAATATTTATGAAAGGTTTTCTGATATTTTTGGTTTTGCGGTGATATTTGAAGCTAGAAAGTTAAGCCAATATGATACTGAAAAGTGGAAAGAATTAACAGAAGAAGATGCTAAGATAAGTTGGGATTTCGCTCAAAAATTTGTCTCTTTTGTTGAAGGTGAATGTAAATGATTTTTCCAAAATCAGAATATAAAGTTTTGAAATTAATTTATGAAAATCCAAGCATTACATTAAGTGAACTAATAAAAAGGGCGAGAGTTTCAGCCGCAACAGCTAAAAGAAGATTAGACCATTTATTAAGCTCCGAAATTATTACTGAAAAGAAAGTTATTGGTGGGAAAAGGGTATTATTAAGGAATTTTTATCCCAATCTTTTTAGCGAGGAAGGAAAAAATACTTTTTCTTTGATTGAATCTGAAAAAAAACAAGAGTTTTTTAAAAAAAACAAGAGTCTGATTGGCCCTTTTAGACAGGTATTAAAAAATATTAAAATGGCGGGCAAGGGTAAAATTAAGATTGTACTGGTTTTTGGCTCATTTGCCACATATTCCCAAGTTAAAGATTCCGATTTAGATATTTTATTTTTAAGCAGTGGAGAAATAAACAAGGAAGACTTGAAAAAAGAGGTTGAAAGAAGTTTTATTACTTTTAATTATGAGATTTCTCCGAGGATTGATACTTTAAAAAATTTCAAGGTAAATATTGATAAAGGAATTTATCAAACCATTGTTAAAAATCATATAATTATTAAAGGATCCTTAGATTTTATTAGATTGATAAGTTAAATACTTTTTTCTATTTTGTCAGGGCCTCCTATAAAGAAGGAGGTCGCAATTCCGCTACAGGCTGAAGCCTGTACGAGTTTCCTTGCGATGAGAATGAAAAATTCGGTAACCTCCCTTAAATCCTCCTTAGAATTTATCCTTGGTTAACTTGCAGTAATAGAAAGTTTTATATTAAAAAATACATGTTCTAAATGATATTAGAGGTGATTTGGAATTAAAAAAGATTTATTTTTACTAATAATCTTAGCAGTTTTTTTAGTGCCTTCTGCCTATTCAATAGGCTACCCCCCTCCTTGCGGCACAGAACCGGGAATATTTTTACCAGACTCAGACGTGGGAGCTTTATGTATTTCTTGTGATGGGAGAAGTAGCAAGGATTATTCAGGTCCACCAGTTTCAGACGGTGTTTGTCTAGATACAGTATCCCCTTATGTATGCATGGAAAAAAATGCTTATGATCCAGACTGTACTTATACAAAAGAAAAAGACATCATCCCAAAGCCAGGCGGAGACATTATTCCTTATAATTTTTGTAGTGATGGGATAAATAATGATCAAGGAATGGATACTGTCCAAGATTACAAAGATTATGACTGTAACTATGAAGCTAAATTACAAACTCCGACCCAAAATCCAAGCCCAGTAAATGGTGGTGCTGTTGTAACAATAAACTGTCCTTTTCTCCCGCCAGTTAATTTTAATTCACTGCCAGGGGCATCAAAACCAGATGTAGGAATTGGAGGGGGGGGAGTTCAAGCTTGTAGTGCAATAACTTGGAATGGTAATACGGCATCTGCAACATGCACAGCAACAGGAACAGAGGTTTGGTGCCAGGGCAATGGAGACACAAAATTCATGACATTAAATATTGTTCTGCAAACTTGTGCGCAGAAAGGAGGAACATTATCAAGACCAGCAGGATACACTTGCAGCACAGCTCCAGCTTCAGACGGAACTTGTTATATAAATTGTGTACAAGATTTAAGTGACCCAGATGGAGATGGTTTAACAACGTATGAAGAAGAAACATCAGGAGCAGATGGAGCAATAACAAACCCGAATAATGCAGATTCAGACGGGGATGGAATTAGCGATGGCCCAACAGCACCTCCTGGAAGCGGATTAACACCCGGACCAGACCCGGCTCCAAATACTGGATGTACCCCAACAGGGCCAGAGGTTTGCGACGGAGCAGACAATGATTGTGACAAAGCTATAGATGAGGGCTTAACAGCCCCTCTTAATGAGAAGCAACAAGGGATTTGTTCAGGGACTAAAAAAATTTGTGCAGGTACCAGCGGATGGCAGAGTAACTACCCTGCAGGATACGAGGAAGGAACAGAACTAACTTGTTCAGATAACAAAGATAATAATTGTAATGGCTTGGTTGATTGTGCTGATGCTAATTGCGCAAAAAAACCAGGACCCAATGGATTAACCTGCTGCCAAACCAGAGAAGCTGACTGCCCTACCGACGGTGCAGAAGGGTTTACAGGATGCGTTAATGATAATACTCGCCAAGGAGGAATTGGAACATTTGCCTGTACTCAAAATGAATGCAAATCAAGCACCACACCAACTTCATCCCCATGCAATACTAACTGTTGTTTGCCAGGGGGTGGAACTGCTTCTTGTGTTAATTCTGGAAAAAGCTCGGTAATCAATGTCGATAGTGATCAACCAACAGAGGTCTGCAGCGCTGGAAATTGGATAGGCGCTAACTGCCAAGGAAGCAGCTGCATTGACGACGGCACTGCCCCACACCTATCTTATAACTGTGCTTCTGATTCTGACTGCAGAGGGAATGTTGGGCAATGTGGAGAAGAAGTCTGCTTGAATAATGTCTGCGTGACCAGAGAGAAAACTAACAAACAACAAATCTGCAATGATTCAATGCCTGCAAGCTATCAATGCGCAAAATTTTTCAGCTGTAATGCTGGTACAAATTACAACTGCCAGTATGCAGGAGACTCAACTTTATGTGCAGATAAGTATCCAATAGCCCTTGGAAGAGATCCTTATGATACTGCTTGCAGCGGCAATCCAAATTATAAATGCAGTATAGATGTCTGCATTAGCGAGGCTGTTACTTCAAACCCCTGCTGCTTATGCTACAGCCAGTGTATAACTGCTGCCAATGATCCAGGTATTGCTCCAGATTCTACTTCAGAATGCAACATTGCAAAAAATTTTCAGTGGACTAATGCACAATGCCCATTCACAGGAGGAGTTTAAATGATGAATAAGAAATATAAGAAATTTTTATTTACTGTAATTTTTATCTTAATGCTGAATTTTGTTCTTGCTCAAGAAATAGGAATAAATTTAATTGAGTACCATCCTGATTCTTATTATACAAGGTTGCAGATTAGCAACAATGCCGGAAAGGACTTGAATGACCTAACTATAAAAATCGGAGACAGTTTTGAAACTTCAGCACAAGGTCTTTTTAAAAATGGAGCAAACTATAATGCTGTATTAAATATTCCCCCCGGAGAGTATTTGGTTACTGCAACTACAAAAGAAGGGGTGAGTTCAAACAAGAACGTTTATTTTTCAGTGTCTAAAAAAGAGGTGCAGTCAACTCTTGAATTAAAACGAGAGGAAATTAAAAAAGAAGAAGAATCTAGGAAAATTGCGGAACAAAACCTTGAAGCAATTCAGAAAGATCTCGAGGTCGAAAGGGAGAAAGCTATCGAGTTGGGGCTTATAAAAAAAAGTAGGTTCAGTATTAATATTTGGATTGCAGCTGCGATAATTGCCTTGGTTATTGGAATCATTATCCTATCTTGGCTGATAAGGAGAAGAAAGAATGAATAAAATTTTGTTTTCAATGTTTCTAATTCTTGGAGTGTTGTTGGCTATGCTTAGTGCTGACATTGATTATGTCTATGCCGGTGTTTGCTGCGACAAGGGGTGCTTTCCGGATGCCAATATCTGCTGTGGACAGCAAGGACAAACTTTTGGCGTCATAGGATGCTATGACCCAAGCAATAAGCAGTATCACTGCCCTGGAAATGATTTTAGGCTTGGGCAGTGTTTAAGCTGCAGTGATAATAACCAATGGATAGAGGATACTCAAGGATTAATAGGATGCAATGCATGCGTTATCCAATATGATGCAAACAACAATCCAATTGGAAGCAGTTGCGATTCCAGCTGCCCTGAAGGGGAATTAATGTGCAGCGACGGCATTTGCAGAACTGACTGCGGGATTATAGATTCTGATAAAGACGGGATGCCTGATAACTGGGAAACAGCTAATGGGTTGAATCCGAATGATGCAAGCGATGCTTTGCTTGATAGCGATAACGACGGGAGCACAAACATTGAGGAGTTTCAGAGCGGAACTAATCCAAGCAATCCTGATACCGATGGAGATACCGTGCTAGACGGGGATGAAGAAAAAATTATTGATAAAGATGGGGATGGTATGCCTGATAACTGGGAAACAGCTAATGGGTTGAATCCGAATGATGCAAGCGATGCTTTGCTTGATAGCGATAACGACGGTCTTAGCAACATCCAAGAATATCAGCTTGAAACTAATCCTAATATGGCTAACGATGCCATCACTCCAGCCTGCAATTTAGACGGTGTTTGCAGCGAGGGGGATTCATGCCAATGTGCTGACTGCGAATATAAAGATGCTGACGGCTGCATAGAGGGCCTGGTTTGCAGCAAGCAGAAAAAAGTTTGCAGCGGCGACCTTGACAGCGACGGGGTATTGAATGACGACGACGTTTGCATTGAGGTTGCAGACCCTAATCAGAAAGATAGTGATAGCGACTGCTATTCAGCTGATGGAGAGAGAAGCGAATTGTTTGGATACTGCGGGGACGAGTGCGAGGGCCAAGGGGCATGTGAAAGCGTATATGGAGACAAGCAGTGCTGCGATAAATTTGCAGGAAGCCAGGGAAGCGGACAGTTTTTTGGGTTCACAGAGGACTGCCCACAGATACCAAATGGCGTCGGCTGCTGGACAGGCTGCTATAAAATGGATGGCGACAGTATGATTACATATAAAGCAGGGGCATGCGTCGACGGCAAGAGAGTGATAATAGAATTAACAAACGGCGTTGAGACAAACAGATTTGAAGAGAACTGCAGCGGAATTCCGCTAGTTCCGTTTTTCACTTGGATAAATCTTTTAATTACTGTATTGATTTTAGTCGGATATTACGCATTAAAGAAAAAATACTAGATTAAGAATAAACTAAACATAATTTTATGCTTTTTATTCTTTGCAAGGAACGAAAAGCTTAAATATCAGTCTATACTAAGTATATACATGCTAATAGAAGAGCAGATTAAGAAGAGAGTAGTCGGTTTTGGCAATGGAAGCATAGTCTATACACCAAAGAGTTGGATAGGCAGAGAGGTTATTATTGCTTTGCCTAAATTGTCTTTAAAAGAAGAAGTTTTAGACCTACTCAAGCCATATCTGGAGAACATACAAGGCATTTATTTATATGGCAGCTATGCTAGGGGAGAGCAAGAGCAGGATTCTGATATCGATGTCCTTGTTATATCTGATAAGAGATTCTCTCTCGAAAAAAAAGGTTATGATATCAATGTTCGCAGCCTTGAAAATCTAAAAAAAATCTTAATTGAAAACCCAGTGTATTCTTTGATTTTTAAGGAAGCTAAAACTGTGCTGAATAAATCCTTGCTTGATAATCTGAAAAAAATTAAACTTCCCATTTCCAAGCCTAATTTTTCTTTCATTTTAGACACTACTAAAGACGTTCTCGAGATAAATAAGCAGCTGATTGATATTGAAGATGATAGTTTTGATAATGTTGCGGTTATATATTCGTTAGTATTAAGATTGAGGGGGTTATATATGGTCGACTGTGTTTTAAAAAATAGATTATACTCAAATAAAGATTTTAAGAAATTTGTAATTAAAAAAGGAATCAACGATTTTGATTTATTATATGATATTTATAGGTGTATAAGGGATAATAAAAGAATAAGAAAAGCCAATATTTCTAAAGATAGCATAACTAAATTGTATATTCTAGTTAAAAATGAAACGAAAAAAAAGAACGCTCAAATCAATTGATAGCTTGACTGAAAGGATAAGAGAACATGAGGAAAAACTAAAGGCTGCGAAGGAACGAGGAAAAGAAGATCTTGTCGATTATTATGAGAAGGAGATTTCATCTTTGAGAGAAGCTAAAGAGAGGAAGATGAGGATTATAGATAGATGAAATTTTAACTAAGATTGGCTAGACCGCCAACACATTTAAAATCAATTAATGAAAATCATCTTCTAATAATCGCCATTGACCACTTGTCCCCCTCTGTTTTAAATAGCGGATCCCCCCTCCAAATTTTGTTAAAATAACTTATTGTATAGCTATGCTTTGGTCCAAACCACGAGTCATAAAGATAAATTTTTCTTTTAGTCATTTTCTTTACAATGGAATAATGGTCAAATTTTTCTTTGGCTAGATAATAGCATACAATAACAGTATGCTTGCTCCTCATAAAGTACCTTAAATCATTAATTGTCCCGTCTCTCGTTACAATGTAGCTAAGATTATATCTCTCAACTACTCTTACCATATCCTTATGCCAAGTCCCCCTTACTTTATTGGTTTTGAGCAGCCTGACTAACTGTTTCTCGCTTTTCCTGATTCCAAATTTTCTTAGGGTCATCGCCATCACAGCAGCGCCGCATGTATAGGCTGTTTTTTGCTCAATGTATTCAAATGTCATACTGCCCCTCGCACCTCATAAATAGTAGAAGTAAAATATATATTAAAAGTATTATTTTTAAGCTTTTCCAAAAGGGAAAAATGATAAAAACGGGCCCGACGCGATTCGAACGCGCGACCCACAGATCTCTCCTACTTGATAAGAGTCCCAACATTTGCTCTGTTGCTCTACCAAGCTGAGCTACGGGCCCTTGAGCTGCGCAAGCAAACTGCCTGCTACAAAGCCTGTGAAAATATTTAAATTTGCGTTAATAAAAGTTTCTAAAAATATCAAGGAAAAAGGCAGGATAAAACAAACTGAAGCGATGATTATTTCTTTTTTATTTAGAGACGACAATGATGACTGCGTTATGCTTAGAAGAAAAATAATCGAGAGAAACAATATCGGGTTAGCGGTTAATAAGCTTAAGAAAGCAGCTAAACCTACTAAAAAATAGAATGGATAAGCCCTTCTTAAAAAAATAAAAATTATAAAACCGAAGAATGAAAATAAAATCACGCTTAATTTTAGACTTAAATAAATGAAAAATACTGCTGCCAATATGATTAAAATATTTTTTGCTGCCGTAATATATTTTCTTCCCTGCCTTATTTCCTCCTTTGCCACTATGTTAAGAATCTTTCCGAAGATTATGGATGAATAAATTATTGCAGCTTCGAGCATTAACCTTTGCTATGAAAAAGATTATATAAACTTTCTTTTTTCCTGTAAATATATGGCAGAAAAAAGATTTGCAGTTGTTTTTCCACTTAGATCCTCAGCAAGCAAAAACATTTTGAACCAATTTGAAAAATTAGACATCCCTGATAACGTTGAAATTGTGAAGACAGAAGTTGAGAGCGTTTACAACGAAGATCTTGACAAGGGGATTAAAGCGGATTACTTTCTTTTTGCAACAAGGCATCAGAGCAAAGCGGGCGTGAAATCTTTATGCGTGCATCCCATTGGAAACTTTTCTAAAGCCCTGTTGGGCGGGAGGGATAAGGAGCTGGTTAGGGCAATGCCTAGTTATATGAAAAATGCGACCCTAGAATTGTTTAAGACCAATACTTTAGCTGATTTTGAAATTGCCTTTGAGGCTACACATCACGGCCCTTATTTGGAAAAACCTTGCATGTTTATTGAAATCGGAAGCAGCGAGAATGAATGGAGGAATGAAGCTGCGGGGAGGATAATAGCGGAGACAATCCTGAAGATTATCAATGCCGAGAAAAATAAAAAATATAAAAGCTGCATTGTTTTGGGAGGAAGCCATTATAATACTGTTGCAAAAAAAACAATTCTTAATACAAAATATGCAGTCGGGCATATGTGCCCCAAACATGACCTGCCTTATTTAGACTCTAATTTGCTTAAGCAGATGATTTTTAGAAGCGGGGATGAAATTGAATTTGCCTTGCTGGATTGGAAGGGCCTGGGGAGAGAGAAGCAGAGGATTTTGAAATTGCTCGAGGAGAACAATATCGAATATAAAAGATACGACCAGATGAAATAAATAATTCTTGAACCGCAATCAATTAAAGTTAAATTTATATATAAGAGGGTATACTTTCTAGTAAAGAGGTAATATTGAAATATGAGTTTTAAAGATTTTTTAAAAAGAGGGACAGGTTTAGACTTAGTTGCCGGGGATGAATCAGGCGACGACAAGCCAAGCGGTGTAGGAAGCAGGCAGAATACAAAACAAAGAAGATCCGGTTCTAATTTTGATGGCGGCGGCGGGAAATTAGATGACAAGATTTTAAGACAGTTGGAAGTAGAGGTGTCAAGAGCAATTGAGAAATTGGAAGACCTTCGGGATAAATTAAGAGTGAGAAGGGGATTTTAAAGGATATTAATTTAGCAGGACTGCGGATTATATATCATCGTCGATTATGTCTGTTCTTCGATTGAATCTCAAGCTAGATTCACCTATTGCCTCTCGCAAGATTGTGTCGGCATCTTTTTCCTGCCTTACAGAATACGTGCTACAATACGGGCATTTTCCTGTGTATTTTTTATCCTTTATCATTTCTTTATAGAACTTATAGCCGCATTCGGTGCAGTAATATTTGACCTTTTGCAACCTCTGCTGGATTGGTTGCTCAGGCTTTAGTTTTAATGGTTTTTGCGGTTTGTAAATCTCCGGATGCTGACTCTTATAACAATCCAAACAAACCCACCCTGAGCCTGATTTATCTGCCTTTAAGTCAGAGATAGAAACACGATTGTTACAGGATTTGCATTTTAAGGTTTCTTCCATGGGTTGTATAAACAGATGAATGGATTATTAAATATTTCGGCTCTAGCAGCCTTGAGTTAAAATTATAAACTTCTGCTAAATATCTTTTAATATGCTTTCGATTAATATAGATCCCGTGCTTTTTAAAATCGGTTTCTTGGAGATAAGATACTACGGCCTGGTTTATGTCCTCGGAATTTTGCTCACTTATTATTATTTGAAAAGAAAAAAAGTTTTGGATGAAAACGAACTCGATAGGTTTATGCTGTATTTATCTGCCGGAATGTTTTTGGGCGCAAGGCTTCTTGGAATTATAAGCCAGGATTTTTTTATTTTGTTTAAAGACCCGCTGGAATTTTTTATGATATGGCACGGCGGAATGAGCTTCTTTGGCGGATTTTTGGGCGGCTTGATCGGAAGCTATCTTGTTTTGAGAAAAAGAATTTTTCACGTCGGAGATTATGTTGTTCTGCCTGTTAGCTTTACTTTAATATTCGGAAGATTGGCTAATTTTATCAATCAGGAATTAGTCGGGACTTTGACGGATGTCAGCTGGTGCTTTAATTTTTCTGGCGCTGCCGGATGCAGGCACCCATATCAGTTGTATTCTGCTTTTGGTCAGCTAGTTTTATTTCTATTTTTGTTTTGGTTGAGCAAGAAGAATTATCGACGTGGAGAATTATTTTTTAGCTTTGTTTTAGGCTATGGTGCGATGAGGTTTGCTACAGACTTTTTTAGAGAAAACCCAAGAGTGTTTGGGCTGACTGGGTGGCAGTGGTTTTCTGTTTTATTTTTTACCGTCGGTATTTTTTATTTGAGAAAGATGAAGAAAGTCAAAGATATAATTGATTAGAGATAACTATATAAAGATTGGAAGCATACTATAATGATATTTTTAAAAGAGGTGAATGGTGATGGCAAAAAAAAGAAGAAGCAGATAAATAATGCATAAATAATATCTTTGTTTTGTGTTTTTTATTTTTTATTTTTCCCGTCGATAAATTCTGGATGAAAATCTTTGGAATATTCGCTTGGTAAAATTATAAAAAACTATTTAAATGATTAGTGTTTTCATTTTAATTAAATTAATCAAAAAAAGGAGAGGTGATAATTAAATGGCTGCAAGAAGAAGAGCAAAAAGAACAACTGCTGCTCGAAAGACAACAAAAAGAAGAAGCAGATAAATTCTGTATTTGTGTTTTTTTATTTTTTTCTTTTTATTTTATATTTAATTTAAATTGTAACGCTCCCTCCGAGATTTGAACTCGGGTCCTCGCCTTTCTTTGTCTCAACTCGAAAGGGCGAGATCGTTGACCGGGCTAGACCAAGGGAGCATAGGAAAAACTTTAATTTTAGATGTTTTTAAAAGTTTGGTTGGGCTCGGGCGGATTTGAACCGCCGACCGTCAGCTCTCTTAGTGAAATCTGGATAGCCATATAAGACCTGCACATCATCTCTGATTTGATGCTCTAAACCAGACTGAGCTACGAGCCCGTTAGATAAAGATAATATTTAAAAGGCATTTAAAAATGTTATTACTATGTTAATAAGATTACCAGGGGGGAGACGATGTTAATCGGTTTACTTCGGCAAGCCTAGTTCGGGCAAATCAACTTTTTTTAAAGCAGCAACATTAGCAGAGGTAGAAATAAGTGCAAGACCATTTACAACATTGAAAGCAACAGAGGGAGAAGGCTATGTAAAAGTAGATTGCGTCGATAAGGAATTCGATGTAGAATGCAACCCAAGATACGGCTTCTGTATTAATCATAACAGGTTTGTGCCTATAAGGTTAATGGACGTTCCTGGTTTAGTCCCAGGAGCCAGCGAAGGCAAAGGAATGGGGAATCAATTTTTAGATTCTTTGAATGAGGCAGATGCTTTAATCCACATCATCGATGTTTCAGGAAGCACCGACGAGAATGGAAACCAGGTTGAAAAACTAACGCATGATCCAGAGAAAGATATTAAGTTTTTAGAGAATGAACTGGATCAGTGGTACTTAAGGATTTTAAAAAAAGGATGGGAGAAGTTCTCAAGGACAGTCGTTCAGACTAATTTGGATATTAAAAAAGCGCTTGCTAAGCAATTATCAGGGCTAAGAGTCAATGAAGAAATAGCTCAAGAATCTATCAAAAGTTTGAACTTAAGCCACAACCCAACAACGTGGAGCAATGAAGAATTATTAAGGTTAGCAAGAGAATTAAGAAAAAAGACTAAACCGGTAATTATCGCAGCCAACAAAATTGACGTCGAAGGTGCAAGATTTAATTTTGAAAGATTAAGGGGAAAATACGAAATGACTGCGTGCAGTGCTGAAATTGAGTTGGCATTGAGGGAAGCTGCCAAGCATGATTTGATTAAGTATATCCCCGGAGAAGACTATTTTGAAATAAAAAAAGAAAATGAAGGCAGGTTAAGTTTCGATAAAAAAAGAGCTCTAAACTTTGTTGAAGAATTTCTTGAGGAGAATAAAAATACAGGTGTGCAGGATGTCTTAAATAAAATTGTTTTTGAAAAATTAAAATACATCGCTGTTTTCCCGGGAGGGGTAAACAACCTAAAAGATTCTCAAGGAAGGGTAATTCCTGATTGCTTTCTTTTAAAGGAGAACAGCACTGTTCTTGATTTTGCATATAAATTGCATAAGGATCTTGGAGATAATTTCATTAAGGCAATTACAGTTAGGGATAAACTGGCAAGAGGCAGGGAATACAAGTTAAAAAATAGGGACGTTATAGAAATCGTTGCCAAAAAATAAAAAATAACAAGTTTTATATAGAACAAACTTCTTTTCTAGATTATGAAAATCCATCTTCATGAAAAGCCCCAGAATGTTCGCTTAGTTTTGGGTTTTCCTGGTTTTGGTCTTGTCGGGACAATTGCAACTAAATTCCTGATCGAGCATCTGGATGTCAAAAGAATAGGCGAGATTGAAAGCAACAGGCTTCTTCCTTTAGCTGCCATCCATAAAAATAAATTAATAGGGCCTTTGGACTTATTCTATAATAAAAAATTTAATATCGCAATATTGCAGACCTTAAGTGAGCTTGCAGGAAGTGAATGGAAGGTAACTGAAGTCATTGACGAGCTTGTTAGAATTTTAAATGTCAAAGAGATAATCATCTTGGAAGGCCTGCCAATCGACAGCTCTAAAGAGAACATTAAGGGGATGAAGACTTACTTCTATTCAAGTAATAACGCTAAAGTAGGAGAAAAACTTGGGCTGCCGTTTTTGCAGGAAGGCATTATGATGGGAGTTACTGCAACTTTGATGTTGAGGCTTGAAGAAATCCCTATCTCAGTCATACTAGCTGAGAGCCCGAGCAAATTCCCCGATAGCGAGGCTGCTGCAAGAACAATACAAGCCTTGGATAAATACTGGAATATGGACATAGATTACAAGCCCTTGATGAAAGCTGCTAAGAATTTCGAAGTCATGCTTAAAGAGATGATGGAAAAAGTCAAAGAACAACAAGTTTCTGCTCCTTCTTCCAATAGAAATCCAGACTTGGAATACATCGGATAAATTTTAAATCGCTATTTTCTTTAAAAAACTATAAATTGTATTATTATAATTAAAGTATTTTTCAAGTGACACACTTGCCATATATCCATAAGGTATTTATAAAAGGAAAATTTCTTACTTTCTATGAAAAAAAGTTTAAAATTTGTAGATTATTTTTATGGAATTTCCCCTAGAGAGAGGGATATTTTGCAGTATAATCTTTATTTTAAATCTATGGAAATGTACAAGACTAAGAACAGTTTTAAAGAGGTTTCAGATATCCTTGATGTTCATCCTTCTACTGTAAAAAGTTGGATTAGAAATATGAATTTTCCCTTTCTAATTAGATTGTATAAGCATTACATTAATCTTGGTAAATTGGATAAAAAATACCAATGGCTTCCAATGAATTCTACAAGAGGAGGATTATTAATCGGACCATGGATAAAAATTCCAAATAAGATTTCAAGTTTTAAAGACATTGAATATGTTGTCAATCAATTAAATCCACTAAAAAATAGCAGATTTAAAAACTACAAAAAATTAGATATGTTTGCTTATGTCCTTGGAATGACTGTTGGAGATACTTCGAAGCTGGGTATTGAAAGATCTCAAAGAGTGACGAGAAGATTGCAATTAAGATTAACTAAAAGATATAAATCTAATGAAATAACGGGAGAATTTGTAAAATTTTGTCTTAATTCTTTGGGTGTCAGAATGAATAGAACAAAAGATTGCCCTGCTGGTAAGAGGAATACTCACCCATTTTATGCTTGGCATTCACAATGCTCTCTTTTTATCCAGTGGATATTTAATGTTTGTCTCGGAATGAGCAATCAAGAGAAAACAACTTATGACCCTATAAATGCCAGATGGATTTTAGATACTCCTAGAAGTTTCAGAATATCATTTCTCCAAGGTTTGGCGGATTCTGATGGATGGGTAGATATAACTACTTTTAGAGCCGGAATAGTTGGAGGACCTAATACAGGCTTTATTCAAGAAATTTATACATCACTTGGTATCAATTCATTTAAAGGTTATCTCCATAGGGGGACTTTGGGATATGTTTCAATAAATTTGAATGATGCAAGTAAACTCCCTTTATTTAATCCTTGCGTTAAATCTTATAGATATATATGGATGGAAAGAATTGTTAATGCTAAAAGGTTTTCAAATAGGTGGGAATGGCCTGAATGGTTAGGAAAGGAAATAGATAAACTTGTTAAAAGAAACTTATCTTCTACAGAAATAATTAAAAAAGTTTTGGAGAAGTATAATATTGCCATAAGTCAAAATGGTGTAAGAAGAAGATGTCAAAAAATATTGTCTGTCTAGGCATTGAAAGTACCGCTCTAATCTAATTGCGGAGATACTTTCAGTGCTGCTGTTGTGACAGAAGACGGAAAAATTTTGAGTGAAGCTAGAGAGATGTATAAAAACCCTGAAAAAGGAATAATTCCAAATGAATGTGCTGAGTTTTTAAAAAAAATTAAAGACAGGGTTGTTTGCGATGCAATTGAGAATTCTGGAATAAAAAAATTCGATTTGATTGCTTTTTCTCAAGGACCCGGGATGCCGCTTAGTTTGTGGGTTGGCGCTAATGCTGCTAGAGAGCTTTCAAAAAAATACAGACTTCCAATTGTTGGAATTAATCATCTAATTGCTCATTTGGAAATCGGAAAATTAATGTGCAAAGTAAAAGACCCAGTGTTTATTTTAGCCACCGGAGCGAACACGCAAATAATTGCATTCGAAGGAAATAAGTATAGGATATTCGGCGAGTGCTTGAGTATCGGGATTGGAAATGCTCTTGATAAATTCGGAAGGGAAATTGGATTGGGTTTTCCTGCGGGCCCAAAAATAGAAGAGCTTGCAAAAAAAGGAAAATATGTCGAGCTGCCATATGTTGTAAAAGGTATGGATGTTGAATACTCCGGGATAATCACTAGAGCTATCCAATTATATAAGGAAGGAGCTGGAAAAGAAGATTTATGCTTTAGCTTGCAGGAGACAATGTTTGCAATGCTGACTGAAGTCAGTGAGAGGGCGCTGGCACACACTGGAAAAAATGAACTGCTGTTAATAGGGGGCGTTGCTGCAAATAAAAGGTTGATTGAAATGCTCGAGATTATGTGCAAAGAAAGAAATGCTAAATTTGAAGTTGTCCCGATGAAATGGAGCGGGGATAATGGAGCGCAAATCGCAATTACAGGAATACTAAATTACAAAAATAATAAAAAGTATTATGATAATCTTAATCCTGATAAAGTAACTATTAACTCAAAATGGAGGATAGACGATTAAGAGGCAGTTATAAAAAACTCGCTTGTATATTTTCCTCTATCTCTTCTTGGAAGCGACGGTTCTGAGAAGATGACATTGTGGGCCCGTAATATAAATTGATAATTCTCCCGCAAGTATTGAATGGTGCCTGCCAAGAATATTTGCGCTAGTGGCTCTTGATCCTCATTGTACCAGTGGCCAATTGCAGAATTAGATAAAGAGTGCCATCCTAACCTGTTATACGCCCCGTATATATTTGTACTTAAACCATGATGATACAGTTCATAATTCCCATCATGCGTTATTCCTTCTTCAAGATTCACTCTAAATCTGCTTTTAGTTCTACTCCTTGCCAGGATTTCTATTATTCTTTCTCCTACTGAACCCTCATAAGATACCGCCTTTTCATCTAATTTTAGCATTTTCTCTTGAATATAGTGTTTAGTATATGGGTATATAAACATTTCTATGAATACTACTTAAAAGTAAGTAAAGGATATTATCCCGCCTAAGACAATCCACCAAAGACGAATTAGTCTGGCCTCTTACTTATTTTCTGTTTTCTGTATAGCTTCTTGTAAAAGGAATATACAAAATTTACCTATACAAAACCCCTGTAAAGAAATTAATCCTATCAAGCTGATAGAGAACATAAAGGATTATTACTATCAGAATAAGCAAAGTCGCTATCAAAGCACATTTTCCAGCAAAATTAATCTTCTGCCACCTCACCTGCTCCCTCATTAGTTTCTGAGAATATCCAAGTTTGTAAGTTCCTGTTTTATCCTTCCAGACAAGATTGTTCTCGTCCTTAGCTGCTGCACCTACTACCATGATATTTTTTCTTAAAAAGGATTTTATAAACTTTGTTGTGAAGCAATTATTGTTTTGCGATAGTAAATCTCGAGCCCATTATAGGATTATAGAAAGCCGAAATCTTCATACCCTGCAAGATCATTGTCAGCTCTGGATCTGTTTCTGAAACCTTCCTATTGGACTTCTCAGCCACATTCAAAATAAAATTATCAAGCTCCTCGTTGGTATCGAACTGGATGTTAGTCGAGATTAACTCATCTTTATATTTTACCTTTATATTATCATACGAATCGCAAATAATTTCTGAGACATCTGGATCCTTAATTAGAGGATCTATTTTTCCAAAGCCTTTTATATACTTTACAAGGTAATATTTTATCTTTCTCAAATAGCTGTCAGAATATTTCATTTTAAGGCTCTGGCAGGTATTTTTAATTTCACCAAGCAAGAAATTTTCATTTTCCAGCAACGCTGGATTTTTAATAATCTGCTGCTTTAATCTCCCCTTGACGTAGTTAAAAATTCTCCAGTCAGCAGGCTCCATTTCAGGCTCAATTATGTTAAATCTCAGCACCCCATTTTCTTTAGAAACTTTCTGCACAAAGCTTTCAAAGCTTTTTCCGCCGCCTTTTATATTAATTCCAGATGTTGCTGCTGTTTGTGGTTGTGTCTGTGTTTGTATTTGCCCATGAGAAGGTGGAGGAGGAACTGGAGGCAAAGGGAAAGAGGTTGGAATTTTAGGTAGCTGTTTTCCTTCTTCAGCAAATTTTTCCAGCCTTAACCCTGCTTGCTTTGCTTCTGCTTTTTGGATCCTGATCCTGATTCTGGCTTTATTTGAATGCTCTCTTCCAGCTATCAGCAATGCTCGAGTGAAGCCTTTAACAAACCTTGTATTTCTTTCCAGTCTTCTGCTTGGCTTTCTTTCAAGAACCTCAAGTAATTTTTCCAGCTCATCAAGGGCTTCTTTCTGCTCCGGGTTTGGAGAAAGAAAGTGAATTGGCGTGTCCATTATCATTATTCAGAGAATATATCTTTATGCATTGGCGGTGAGGCCTTGATGTATTTTTGGATTAAAATTAAGCTGCGCATTATCGTCTTGTTTTGCTCAACTAAATCAGATATTCTGTTCAGCAGCGGCTTTAGCTTCTCATCTTCTGTCTCTGCCACCATATACTTGCCAGCTTCCTTAAAAAAGTCAGTCATAGATTGTATTTCTTTAGATGTCGAAGCAAGATTCTTTGAAACATCTTTATTGCTTTCTATCAGCTCAATCAATTTTTGCTGCAACCTTATATTAGAATCAACTAAGTGCTGCTGCGCTGAAGGCTTATTCTCCGCTACTTTCTCCGCTTTCCCTCTATCTACTGATTTTTCAACTGATTTTTCTGCTTTTTTCACCTGCGGCAATCATATCACCTCAAACATTTGTAGAGATGCTGAGTTATATAAATATTTTGTTTTACCCTTTATTTTTTAAAAATAATTTTTAAAGGGTAAATTAAACAAGAAAACTATTCCAATAACTTTGAATCATCTCACTCGCAAGATAAGCCATTAAGGTTCCATAATCTTTTTGATTTACTTCATTTAAACCTAAATTATCTGCTTTAGACATAGAATCCATGTATTCATCTCTTCTTGACTTTTTTATTAAAAATGGAGGGTAATCATTTTTTATCATTATGTAATTCATTAAGATTCTTCCAGTTCTTCCATTCCCATCAAAAAAAGGATGGATTTTTTCAAATTTGTGATGGAACATCCCTGCTAATAATAATGGATGCATTTTATCTTTATTTTCTTTATACTGCTTCAAAATTATTTCCATATCTGCTTTTACATATCTCGCAGGGCTTGGATCAAATTTTGATTTAAACACCCTTATGTCTTCTGTCCTGTAGCCTTTTCTCTTATCTATATTCTCCAGCAGGTTATCATGAATATCAATAATAAAATCATGATTCAGATCCCTTTTGGTTTTGAGAATTTCAAAAAATACTTTTTCTGTATTCTGCAAATCATAAATTTCCCTTAATGTCCTGTTATTGGGAGTTAAATCTTCTTTTAATAATTTATACGCTTCTAATAAGGTAATTGTATTCCCTTCAATTGAAGTAGTATTAAAGGCAAAATCAACAAGAAAATTTGTGTATACCTCTTCTTTTGTTTTCCCATCCAACTTTAAAAATCTATCATTATAATGCAATTTTATTGCCTCTATCTCTTCTAAAAGCTCCTTGCTTATATATTGGTTCTTCTTTAATTTTTTTTCTTTAATTTTTTTAAGATAGTATTCAGATTCGATAAATCTCTTTATATTTCTATAAGAATTCCTTATTTCTGATTTGTATGAAGGGAGACTATCGAGCTTTCTTTGCACTTCTGCAATATCATCTCCAAGATAAGCTATGTCCTTAACTATTACCTTGTCTTTTACTTTCTTTGAAATCCTTAGATAATAATAAGGTTTTTTGCCGATGATTTTTTTATAGATGTATACCATAGGTAAACTTAAATAATTAGTATTTATAAGCTTTACCCTTTATTTTTTAAAAACAATTTTTAGAGGGTAAGACCATATACATGGACATCTTATTTTGTTATTATTCTTGAGTAGTAGAAAATAGAAAGATTTATAAAGGGGTTCATAGATAAAATGGTAGTTAAAGAGGTTCTGATAGGAAAAGAAAAATGAGTTTAAAAGATAAATTAAAAACAGTAGCATTGTTAACGGGTTTAGGAGCTGCCAGTTTAGGCATTGGTTGCAGCCCAAAAGAACCAAATCCAGAGGACTACGAAAATCATGAATTTACTTTTGTTGGAATTCCAATAGTATTAATTGATTATGATCAAAATGGGATTATAGATGCTATTAATAGCAACAGTGATGGGGGGAGTGAGGGTCTTAGATATATAGATTATTTTGTTGAAAGTGAAAAAGATAGTTTAAGAAAATATTATAATTTTAGATTGAGAGCTTCGTCTATGACTCCTGAGATGGAAAAGGCTGCTAATGATTTAGCTAGGGCAAAATGGAGACTAAGTTATCTAACAGATGAAAGAAGATATGAGTTAAGTCGAGAGGAAATAAAATGATAGTTAAAGACACATTTTTGGCAAAATTAAGGCAGGCATTTAATTTAAATATTTATGAAGTCAAGATTTGGACTGCTTTGTTAAGTCGGGGGATTTCTACAGCAGGGGAATTAGCGGATATAAGCAGCGTTCCAAGATCAAGAAGCTATGATGTTCTGGAAACATTGGAAAAGAAAGGTTTTGTTGTAATGAAATTAGGAAAGCCAATTAAGTATCTGGCTGTTAAGCCTGAAGAGGTTGTAAGAAGGGTTAAAAAGGGCATTAAAGAGCATGCGGATAATAAGCTGGAGAGATTAGAAGAGGTTAGAGGGACTAAATTATTCGACGAGCTTAAATTATTGTTTGATAATGGGATAAACCTGGTTGATCCTACTGACTTGTCAGGAGCTATTAAAGGAAGAGATAATATAGCTAATCATATAAGCTATTTGCTGAATGAGGCTGAGAAGGAAGTTGTTCTTATTACTACAGTTGAAGGCTTGTTAAGGAAAGCAGGATGCCTTAGAAAAAACCTTAAGAGTCTGAGCCAGAAAAAGGTAAATATAAGGATTGTTGCTCCTATTACAAAAGACAATATCGACGTTGTTAAAGAGCTTTCAAAGTTTGCTGAGGTAAGGAATACTCAGAGAATAAATTCAAGATTCATGATAGTGGATAATAAAAAGATCATGTTCATGCTGATGAATGATAAGGAAGTTCATCAAGAGTACGATGCAGCTGTCTGGGTTGAATCGCCTTATTTTGCAACTGCATTAAGTAATTTTTTCAACGTAGTCTGGGATAAACTAGAGGACGGAAGAAAAGTTGCTTCTAAATTAAAATGAATGCAAGAAGAATCGTAAAACCTGAAGAAGTGATGCCGTCTTTAGAATTAATATCAGGAGTCTCTTGTGAAGAAGTTGTAAGTAAAATTAAGGAAGAAAGCATTGAATTTAAAATTTTTGGTCCTCGTAATAGTGGTTATTATTTTAGAGATAGTGATATTTATGTCCCAGTAGGTACTGAACCTTTTGAGGAAGCATTTCCAGTTTATATGACTCGTTCTTATGGAAAGGGAGTCAGAGATGATTTTATTAAGGCTGTTTATGGAATTTTTCCATCAATTAATAAAAAAGATTTAAGAGATCTTAAGAGAATGAGAATAAGATTTGATAAAGAAGGTCACTTATTGGAAAGGATAACGATTCATAGAGATCCTTGGTTTAGAAGTATTTAACTTAATCTATTCCTTTTTTCTGTGGTAATTAACTATCTTTATTTTATTCTGTGGTAATTAACTAAATGTGCAATTAACAGAAATCTTTATAAATATGTGGTAATTAACTTTTTGGATGGTTTACAGAAAAAAAGTAAAAATCAAAGGCCAAGAATACTGGTATTTATTCCATACGATTAGAGAAGGAAATAAATTCATTAAAAAAGCAAAATACATTGGAAAAGATCTTCCAAATAACATAAAAGATATTGAAGAAGAATTCTTAAGAGAAATTAAATCTGCAGTGGGTGAAAAACATGAGGAAAGAAAATTAACTGAAGATGATAAGATAATAGAAAGCCTGCATCCTTTAGAAAGAAAAGTCTTGCCTTATACAAGTTTAAGAAATGTAAATTCTATAATAAAAAAAACAGACCTGCAGGAAGTTGAGGTTATTAGAGCATTGCAGTGGCTTGAAAATAAAAACATTCTAAAGCAGAAAAAAGAAGCAAGGGAAATAGCTTCATTAAAATCCAACGGAGAGAAATACAAGAAAGAAGGATTGCCCGAAAAAAGATTTCTTGAAGTTCTCAGCAAGCCATTAGCAATAAAAGACATCATGAGCAAAGCAAAACTTGACAAAGACGAGATTCATTTCTGCCTTGGATATCTGAAGAAAAATAACTTAATTGAGATTGGAAAAGAAATTAAAAGAATAAAGAATGAAAAATTCGCGGATGTTGAAAACCTTTTAAAATCGCTCCCAAGACAGGTTTCAGAATTGAATGAAAATGAAAGAAAGATTCTGCTCGACTTGAAAAACAGAAAAGAAATTGTAGACGTTGACATAAAAAAAGAAATAACAATTGTCTTAACAGAACTCGGTGAAAAAATCAGCAAAAAAGATTTGAATTTGAATTTGATTGAAAACCTAACCCCGGAAATTCTGATTAAAGGAAGCTGGAAAAATAAAAGGTTCAGAAGATACGATGTTTCTTTGAATGTTCCTAAAATTTTCCCTGGAAAAAGGCATTTTGTAAACCAAGCGATGGATTACGCAAAAAGAATCTGGACAGATATGGGATTTGAGGAGATGGAAGGGAATATAATTCAGCAGAGTTTTTGGAATTTCGATTCTCTTTTCACGCCCCAAGATCATCCTGCTAGAGATTTGCAAGACAGTATTTTTCTAAACAGAAAAGAAGAAATTGAAGATAAAGAGCTAATGAAGAAAATAAAAGATGTTCATGAGAATGGAGCCGGAATTTCTAAGGGATGGCAGTACAAGTGGGATGAAGAAAAGGCAAAGAAATTGGTTATGAGAACGCATACAACAGTTTTATCTGCAAGAGCGTTGTATAAGTTAAAAAGCAAGAAAGGGAAATTTTTCGCTATTGGAAGGAATTTCAGAAACGAAGCTGTTGACTGGAGCCATGGCTTTGAGTTCAATCAGACTGAGGGGATTGTAATTGATCCGAATGCTAATTTCAGGCATTTGCTTGGTTATCTAAAAGAATTTTTTAAAAAAATGGGATTTGAAAATGCGAGATTTCGTCCAGCATATTTTCCCTATACTGAGCCAAGTGTCGAGATAGACGTTTTTCATCCTGTTCATAAAAAATGGATTGAACTTGGAGGCGCTGGGATTTTCCGTCCGGAAGTAGTCATTCCTTTGCTTGGAGAAGATATTCCTGTGCTAGCTTGGGGTCCTGGATTTGATAGGATTATAATGGACTATTATGACATCCATGATATAAGAGAATTATATAAAAATGATATAAAACAATTACGTGAAGTGAAAATGTGGTTGAAATGATTAAATTTATAAAAATGCTCCAATAGAGGGACATTATGCATATTATAAACAAAAAAAATAGAAAAGAGGTATTATTGGAAAAATCTAAAAGATTGAAAAACTTTTCTGGAGATAAAACTTTAAATGCTATGCTTCAATTGAATAGACTAAATCTAGAAATGTGTAAGTCTTCCATAAAAATTAAAAATCCAAAAATTGGAGAAAAAGAACTTTTAAAAGAATTAAAGAAGGTATACTGGAAAGATGAAAGAACGTGATGTTTTTGATATCCTAAAATTAATAACCAGATACCTGAATAATGGCGATATTCCTTACATGATTGTTGGAGGGATTACTCTTGCTTATCATGGCTTGCCTAGAACTACAGAAGATATAGATATTTTGATTTTTCTAGAAAGAAGTAGAATAAAAGATTTTGTAAAATTTTTGAAGGCAAATGACTTTGAAGTTGATGAAGAAGATATCAAATCTGCTTTTTCTGAAAAGTCACACTTCACGATTTTTGATGAGAGATCTGTTTTTAGGATTGATGTAAAGGGAGTGTATGATGATTTAGATAAGGATTCCTTCTCCAGAAGGAAAAAAATAAAATTTAGAAATTTGAGCTTTTATGTTAACACTGCTGAGGATGCTATTGTTGCTAAACTTGTTTTTGGAAGCCCTAGAGATTTGGATGATGCAAAAGGAATTTTCGAAAGACAAAAAGGCAACTTGGACCTTAATTATTTAAAAAAACAATGTAGAAAATTTAATATTTTGGATATTTTTGAAAGGATTATGATATAAAATGCCGACTGTAAATTTAAACAAAAAAGAATTTGAGGAATTAGTAGGAAAGAAACTGCCTTTGGAAGAATTAAAAGACAGAATCTCGATGCTTGGAACTGACTTAGAATCAATAGAAGGTAATGAAATCATTGTTGAAGTCTTCCCTAATCGACCCGATATGTTATCTGAACAAGGATTTGCCCGTGCTTTTTCTTCATTTATTGGAGTTAAAAAGGGATTGAGAAAATATAAAGTTAAAAAAAGTAATTACAAAGTCCTAGTTGACAGATCAGTTAAAATGGTAAGGCCTTTCACTGCCTGCGCCGTCGTCAAGAATTTAAAGTTAGACGATGAGAAGATAAAGAGTATAATCCAAATCCAGGAAAAGCTGCACATTAGTTATGGAAGAAACAGAAAGAAGGTAGCTATAGGAGTTTATCCTTTGGAAAAAATCTGGTTTCCAATAAGGTATTTGGCAGAAAACCCCAAAGACATTAAGTTTAAACCATTGGATATGAGCCAAATATTAAACGGAAAAGAGATCCTGGAATTGCACTCGACAGGAAGAGAATATAAGCATTTATTAGAAAATGAAAGAATTTATCCTATATTTATCGACGCCAATGATAATATTCTGTCAATGCCACCCATTATAAACTCTGAAGACGTTGGCAAAGTTAGTGAAGATACAAAAGAGGTTTTTATTGAATGCTCTGGATTTGATTACAATGTATTAGGCAAGTGCTTGAATTTTATTGTGACTGCCTTGGCTGATATGGGCGGAGAGATTCATGAAATAGAAATTAATTATTCGGGGGAAAAAATAATAAGCCCTAATCTGGCGCCTGAAGAAATGAAGCTAAATCTCAATTATGTTAACAAAATGCTTGGGCTTGAGCTAAAAGAGAATGAGGTAAAGGGTTTATTAGAGAAGATGGGCTTTGATTATTCCAACGGGAAGGTTTTGATTCCAGCATACAGGACAGACATCATGCATGAGATTGATTTGGTGGAAGACATTGCAATCGCTTTTGGTTACGAGAATTTTAAGGAGGAGATTCCAAATATAAGCACAGTTGGAAAAGAATCTGAAAGAAGTAAGTTTAACAAAAAGATTTCTGAAATTCTAATTGGACTGGGATTGTTGGAGTGCAGTTCTGTAAGTTTAAGCAATGAAAACAGCTTGAATAAAAAAATGAATATCAAAAATAAACTAGTAAAAGTTGAGTCTCCTGTGAATCAAGATTACGATACTCTAAGAAACAGCATCCTGCCTATCTTGTTGAATATTTTAAGCGAAAATAAAAGGTATGAATATCCGCAGGATATTTTTGAAATTGGAAAAGTTTTTGACGATATTATGGATAGGGATTCTTTAGGCACGGTTATAACTGGAAATTTCACGCAGATAAAGCAAACATTAGATGTTTTATTCTCTTTGATGGATTTGAAATATGAAGTAAAAGAAGATGATCACGGAAGTTTTATTTCAGGAAGATGCGGAAAGATTATTTGTAAAGAAAAAGAAATTGGGATTATTGGTGAAATTAATCCTTCAGCGTTAAACAATTTTGGAATAGAAGTACCCTGTAGTGGGTTTGAATTAGATATAAATGCAATATTCAAGATTTTAAATTCCTAATTTCCCTGCTTTCCAAAGCAAGTATAATATGAGCAATATTATCAACACCAAAACAATCCTTGCATCAATATACCCTCTTTCATTCATAAACTTATTTATTACTTTATTCTTTAAATACTTTATCATAGTATTTTTCTTTTTCTTTGCATTGATATAACTACTATGGTCAAAATTGTTAAAATCGCAATTATGTTTGAGATGATGAAGGGCAGAATGTCAAGGAGGTTTTCATCCAGTTTTAACGAAGTAAATGACCAGTTGATAAATTGCACTAGCCCACCATAAGCAATTATAATCAAGAGTGTTTTATACCATCCCCTTATAGTAATTATTAACTCGCTTCTATTTAATCTTTTATATCCTTAAATTTATATAAGACCTTAATCTTTTATATCCTTAAATTTATATAAGACCTTTTCAAAATCAACTACCTTACTATTTCTTACTTTAACTCCTTCTTTACCAAGTAGTTTTATTTTCTCTTTTATTCCTCTTCCAGAAGTTTTTCCTTTAAAGCCGCCAATTTTTCCATCTGATTTTACAACCCTATGACAGGGAGTTGAAACTGGACTTGGATTTTTTCTAAGTGCTTGACCTACAGCCCTGTAAGATTTTATTCCAAGTTTGTCCCCGATATTTTTGTATGTAGAAATCTTTCCTTTTGGAATTCTCCTGCACAATTGATAAACTCTTTCTGAAAATTTCATTTACAAAAATAAATACAGAAAAAAATAAAAAAATTATGTCACTGTAAAGTACGCTCTTCCTAGCTCTTTACTTGACTGGTATTCTTTGACTAATGCATAATAGCCGCCATTCCAATCTGGGCTTGTCCTGCAATTTGCTACCAATGTACTCCCTGCCTCGCCAAATCTAGGCTTACTGCACCAGCTTCCGTCGCAGTTCTCAAAGTTGCATGTCCTCACTTCTGTGCCGCCTACTCTTCTAAGCTCAATTGCATTCTTAACCCTGTTCTTATTCGCGTTCACCATCACTGTTACTTCTCCTCCTGCTACAACAGAGGGAGTTACTGAAATATCAACATTAGACACTGCACTACCTGTTATCTTATCAAAATTTATTGCAACCAAAGCAACTGCTACTACCACACCAACAACTAAGAGCATTGTTTTATCCTTTTGGTCCATGTCTTATCCTCCTCTTTTTTATGATTATCCAGATATGTTCTGATTATTTAAATATATCTAGCTGACTGTGAACAATGCTTTATTCCCGGCTAATTCTCCAGTCCTTTTGCTCTTTGCCTGGACATAGTATCTCCCTGACTCCATCGACGGAGGGATTCTATATTCTACTTCGCATTCTCTCATTCCATTTTTCTGCATTTCGCAATTTGTATCCCTGCTGAAGAATCTTTTTCCCGTATACTTTCCGGATTCAGTAAATAACTTAAATTCCTGTAAGCCCCCAACATTCCTCGCATTCATCTGCAACATATACCCTTGCTGCACATTTGCATTTCTGATTGTAAGCAAAGGCTGATCCACTTCTTTTGTTGCCTCTCTTGCTATATTTCCAGTAAATCCTCCAAAGTTAGATAACACAACAGCTAATACTATAATCCCTATTATCCAGAGCACAATATTTTTTTCCATTTTACCTCCCACTTTCCTGATATTGTGAATTTGATATCGTGAAAGATGCTTTATTGCCTATTACATCTCCCGACTGGTCGCTCTTAATCTGCAAATAATATCTTCCATCTGGTAATAATGACCTCGGAATATTGTAGCTTGTCTCGCAGTTATAATAGCCTGCAGAAGCAAATTCGCAGTCCCCCCTTCCTATTGGGAAACTAACCCCAGAATACCTTCCATTCGGATAAAAGATTTGAATTCTTGAAGACGTTAATGATTTCATATTATCTGCCTTTATTAAAAGACTTGAGCCTGCATTTACATTAGGATTTAATACTTTCAAAAAAGGCTCTTTTGTTACTGCTGTGCCTGACTTTGCAATATTGGCAGTTAAATCTCCAACATTGAAAAAAATAGCCGCCACAACAATGATCCCTATCATCCAGAATATTATATTTTTTTCCATTTTATTATTTTATTTTATTACCTCCATATTAAACTTATCCCCCATATGCTGAATCCTGCAAAGTAAATTCAGCTTTTCCAGCAACACCTGCTATTTTAACAGTATAAAGCCCGTTTTCCCATCTATCAACAGGGGTCTTGTAAGCAGCTAAAGATGAAACACATTTAACTCCCTCCCTTTTAAAGCATTTTGTTACAAAGGTGCTTGCTTTTGAAGCACTTCTTGAATCATAAATAAAAACACGCTTGTTATTTTCCGCAGGCGTTAATTTAACATAAAGAGAATTTCCAGCATCTAGTGTAACAGTATTGCCGGCAGGATTGTCAAAAAACCTTTCACCATCGGATGAAAGCGAAACAACAGGGTTCTTGATTCTAACAGCAGACCCAGTTATTTTTTCAAAATTAAACAGGAGAATTACAAATAAGAAAACCACAGCTGCAGAAACTATTATCTTTCTATTGAAAATCTCCGTTCATATCACCTTTAATACTTAAAATCGTGTTTAATTTATAAATTTTTCTTTTATTCTCCTTACGTTCTATCTTGGGCTAAGGCTTAAATACAACTTAAAATAAATTATTTATATGGCTGCAAAACCTATTTTCTTGATATTTTTCATAGTTTTCATTAGTGGATGCATTACTGGAAGCGCTGTCAGGGAGTTGGAAGGGCCTTTTTTAGCAGTCAAAGTAGTAGATGGAGACACTTTAGATTTGAATGACGGCAGTAGAATAAGAATGAGCGGGATTAATACCCCAGAAACAGGAGAGTGCTATTACAAGGAAGCCAAGGAAAAGCTTGCAGGATTAGTTTTGAATAAAGAAGTTCATTTGGAAAGAGACAGAAGCGACAAGGACAAGTATGGAAGGCTGCTGAGATATATTTATCTTAATGAAAGCGGGAATGAAATTCTTGTTAATGCTGTCCTAGTGAAAGGGGGATATGCTAGAGTTTATGACAAATATAAAAGCGATACTAAAAGATACGGGGAGCTAAAGAAAGTTGAAGAAAAAGCTGTGGAAAATAGATTAGGCGTCTGGGGATGTGTAGATAATAAAAAAAATTGTTTGTATGTTGGCAGCAAGGATTCTGATAAATACCACACGCCTGACTGCAAATTTTCTAAGAAAATAAAGCCTGAAAACTTAGTTTGTTTTTATTCAATTGAAGACGCTGAGGAAGATGGGAGGGAGTTTAGCGGATGTTAAGAAACTGCTGCTTAGGTATTCTCATTTAAGATTGCCATTTTTCCTCTTGCATAAATAATGATAAAGCCATTGTAAATAAGCCTATGTCCCTTACAGTTATTTCATTAAAACCCTGGGAGATAATTACAATGAATAAATAAATGCTTATTAACAAGCTTATAAATTTCAATTTCCATTTAGTCAATAGCAAGATACCCAAAAGCAGCTCTATAAATCCTAGAAGATAAATAAAACCATTAAGGTTAAAAAATATAATAGATGACAAAAACGGGGTAATGTAGCCAATCCAATTTTCTGGATTAAGCAGCTTATCAATACCAAACCAAATGAATACAAATCCCAATCCTAAACGAAGGAGGAAATTTGGATGGATTTTAATTTTCTTATTCATTTACAATCAACATTCCTTTCATATCTGAATGGCCTGAGCCGCAATAGACTGAGCAGAAGAAAGTAAAGGTTCCGGTTTTGTCTGCTGTAAATTCAACGACTGTAGTTTTTCCTGGAGCGAGATTTTCATTTATTCCAAAATCAGCTAGTGAAAACCCGTGAGTAACATCAACACTGTTTATATTTAATTTGACTTTGTCTCCTCTTTTGACTTCAATAGTGCTTGGCTGAAATTCCCATTTCTTTGCGACCACATTAAATTCTTTTACACCTGTTTCCAAATCAGCATCTACAACAATCGCCTCGGGAACGTCTTCAAACCCAGGAGCGGGAAATTCGCTGGAAATGCCTACGCCTGCATCCGATTCATTATTGGTGTGAGAGCATCCGACTATAAAGATTAACGCAAAAATTATTAACAACCCTATAATTTTTTTCATTACATTTAAAGGATACCCAATACTTTAGTTTTGGGTAGCTCTTTTTCCTCCATAAGTTTTTTCTTTTAACATTTTTATTATGAAGAGTGCGCAAGGAATTTCGCGCACTCAATTTCGCAATTTGAGTAGCGTGAGCTTTGTTCCGTCTTTGCGCAGGAGGCAAAAATGGAACTCAAATCAACTCAGCATGGGTATGGACAAAACACATACCACTTAGTTTTTGTGCCAAAATGCAGGCACAAATATTTCAAGATTCCAAGCGTGAAGGAATCTTGCGAGCAGACTTTCCATGAAGTTGCGGAAAAATACAGCTTCACGATTCACGCACTTGAAATCCAGCTTGATCATGTGCATCTGTTTGTTGGCTTCCCTCCAAACTTTGCTGTGAGCAAGGTTGTGCAGTTATTCAAAGGAATATCTGCATATAAAATTTTGCACAGGCACCCTAAGCTGAGGCACAGCCCGCTTAGATGCAACCATTTCTGGTCTGCAGGAAAATTCTACAGATCAGTCGGCAATGTGACTGCTGATACAATTCAGCACTACATCCAGCAAAGCCAACATGGCTGGAACTTTGAACATCAGACAAAGTTACTCTAACTTTGCCCTCACGATACCTCGCCCTTCAGGGCGAGGAGAGTCATTTTTTAGTCAGCCTCAGGAATATATCCTGCAGGGAGTCTTTTACAGTCTTAACATTCTCGATTGATGCTCTTTGCTTCTGCAGGTATTCAAAAACTTTTTTTAACTGATATTTGCCGTGATTCCATACTATAATCTTGTTCTCATGAAATTCAACGCATTCAAGTTTCTTAGGTTTTACACTTTTGCTCAAAATTATTTCTGTGTGCCCTGAATCAAGTTTTTCCATTAGTTTATTTTTGTAGTCATTTGCAATTAATCTTCCATTGTGGATAATAGCAACCTTATTGCATAGTTTTTCAACTTCTTCTATATAATGCGATGTAAGCAATATTGTTGTTCCTTCTTTGTTAATCTTCTTGAGATACTCATGCAGCTCCAGTCTCAATTCAACATCAACGCCTGCAGTAGGCTCGTCTAAAATCAAAAGCCTTGGGTTATGCACAAGCGCCCTTGCAAGCGCCAGTCTCCTCTTCATGCCCCCGCTTAATTTTCTATAATCAACCTCCCCCTTGCTTTCCAGCTTGAACTGTTTTAGCAATTCATCAATCCTTGGCATCGCATCTCTTTTCTTTATGCCGTAATAGCCTGCTTGATAAACCAAAACATCTTCAATATTAAGATAGGGGTCAAAGTTGTACTCCTGCGGCGCCAATCCAATAAATTTCCTAGCCTCTCTGTATTCATCCTTAATGTTTTTCCCAAACACTTTTATAATTCCTTGAGAAAAATTCGCAAGCCCCACTACGCAGTTTATCGTCGTTGTTTTTCCAGCCCCATTTGGCCCCAGAAATCCAAAGAAATCCCCCTGCTCAATGTCGAAACTAACCCCGCCAACAGCATTTAAATCTCCATATGATTTTTGTAAATCCTTTATAGAAAGTGCTTTCATTAATCCAAGAAAAATTCATCAATTTAAAAACTTACCTTTTATCATGCAACACAGCAAGAGAATAACCTATATTTTAAGGAGGCTAAATTTTTAAAAACTAATATAAAAAAGAAAAAGAATGACGGATATTGGTATAGTTGGATATGGTATTGTTGGAAAAGCAGTAGGTTATGGTTTTAAAGGTGGAGATAACATAGTAAGGGCTTATGATAAATTTAAAGACTCAAGTCCGTTAGAGGATGTTGTGGATAGAAGTGAATTTATTTTTGTTTGTTTACCAACTCCGTTTAATACAAAAGGAATTGATTTAACTATAATTGATGAGAATATAAAGGAAATAACTAAAGGAACAGATGGAACAGATAAAGTAATAATTATTAAATCAACTGTTGTGCCGGGGACCACTAGGAGTTATGCAAAAAGATATCCAGATACTAGATTTGCTTTTAATCCTGAATTTTTAACAGAGGCTAATTATTTAGAGGATTTTGTTAATGCAGACAGGATTATTATAGGGGCGGATAATGATCATACAAGGTTAATGGTAGCGGATTTATACAGAGACAGATTTCCTAAGACACCCATGTTTTTAACAGACCCAACTTCAGCAGAGATGGTGAAATATATGGCTAATTGTTTTTTAGCAACTAAAGTTATTTTTGGGAATGAAATGCATGAGTTATGTCAAGCACTTGGAATAGAGTATGAAGAGGTTAGAGATATGGTTGTAGCAGATAGAAGAATTGGGAATACTCATTTAGATGTAACTAGTAACAGAGGTTTTGGGGGAAAGTGTTTTCCAAAAGATTTGGCTGCTATGATAGAAAAATTTAGAGAATTAGGAGTGGATGCTAGTTTATTAGAAACTGTTTGGAGAAAGAATTTAATGATTAGACATGTAAGAGACTGGGAAAGTATTCCTTTTGCTAAAAGTGAAGGTTAATTCCGTAATTCTTTTCTTAAATGAAAGAAGAAGCTAAAAAGAAAAAAGCATTATTATAATTTTTAATTTTCTCGTTCTAAATATTGTTTTGCTTGTCTTATATACTCCCTTGAATTATAACTGTAAGGGTTTATTTTTGGAGCTTCTACTTGTGTTTCAGATTCTCTAAAATTAGGATGTTGCCTTAATAATCTTAGGTATGTAACTATGCTTAATGCGTCCGTTTTCATTACATCTTCAAAGTTTATTTTTGGTTCTATTCCCATTTCTATAAATGAAATATTTGCATGTATAGGGGTAATGAGATTTATTAAAATATCATAAAATCTGCTACATTTAAGAGGGGTGTAAGCTTCTTTAGCTTCCTCTATTTTTGTTTCTAAATTTTTCCATATCCTGATTAACCTGTTTCTGTCCATCTGAAATTTTTATTTTTAACCCACTAAAGAATCTGGTTTTATCTTTTTGTTGGTAAGATATAATTACATCCTTCTGGGTTCGTAGCTTCTTGCTTCCATTTCGACTAACCTTCCATTAAGATCATAGGTTCCTTCTACTCTATCAACTAGATACCATCCTGTATGCATTCTCTTATATCTTTCAGAGGCATCTGGAGTACTTGTGCATACGTATGTTCCCCAAACTTTTGTAATTCGTTCATCATCACGAGAAAGGGTTGTAGTTTTTTTATTACCTGTTAACCATTCTAAAATTAAAGATCCTTCTCTATTATATCCCCCAACTGTTGATAACATTTTTAAATCACTTGATGGTAACTGTCTTTTAGTTGCGACTCTAAAAGCGTGTTTTATTTTTGATGCTAACTTTGACATTTTTTATTTCTCATTTGTTAATATTATATTTTAGTTATAATGGGGTATTTAAATATGTCTAATTTGTAATTACTTAAAAAAGGTATCAACATCAGCTAATCCCAGACCAAGAAATAGGGAAAATTACAGGCCTTTATCTGTGCTTGAAAAATTGTATCTGCCTTTCTCTTTTTAACGCATCTTTTTTTGTTCTAAATTTTCCTAATTTTTTCTTTCCATCTTTTGTATACAGAATCCACTTGTAGCCTTGTTTTTTAATAACCATTTTTATTTTTCTTCTAGAATACTTTGAATTTCCCACTTTTTTGTTTTCTTTAATTTCCCTACAATAGCTTTTCCTTTTAATTTCCCTTTATAATCTGTGTGGCTTAAAGGCACTATACGAAAGCTGCTTTTGAGAAATTCATTCGGATTTTTTCTTCTATGTCTCTTGTATTTTCTTTCAGTCATTATCCAAATTGAGCTACCAAAAACAATATGATAAAGCTAACAATAGCAGTTAAAAATAAAAGATTAGGTTTTCTTAATATAAAAGGAATCAAATTCAAAATTACAACTCCCCCTCCACTAATTAAATTTAGAGTTTCTACCATCTTATTTCAGCCCCCATTTTAACATTGCTTTTATGACCTCTATCAGCATTCCAATACCTACAATAAAAACTCCTAAATTGGAAAATCCCGCCATTAGCATTATACCTGCTAAAACTAATATAGCACCAGCAACAATATCTATTGGATTGACTACTATACATTTTATAAATCCTTAAAAGCTTATATACTTTTCCTTGCCGATGTTGAGCAACCCAGTCATAGGTTCAAACTTAGTATTCTAACAGCATTTTAAGAAATATACGCCAGCGTCAAGATTTTTAGAAAAATTTATTAATCTTTAATAATTAGAACAAGTAATGAAAAAAATTAATAAAAAGACTGTAAGGAAAATAATTAGATTAAAGAGAAAGGGTTTACATATTCATGAAATCTCCTCAAAACTTGGTATTAGTGATAGAATGGTAAACAAGTATTCAAAGAATTTTCCACATCCAAAAAGAAAAATTATCAAAGAAATCCCAGCTAAAGCAAAAAAATTGTCAAAAGAAAAGTCGGAAATACTTGGTTACTTGTGTTCTGAAGGGTGTCAACATAATAATCCTTATATTAATAATAGTTATGACCCGAGAAGAGGAAAGACCTATATTCTAATTAGAAGAACATCAAGAATTTTATTCTCTAACACAGATAAGATCATACAAGATCGTTTTATTTATTTAATGAAAAAAATATATGATTACAAGTTAAATCCTGATAAAAGAGGAAATTTTTATATTGCAAGAAAAAAAGTCGTGGAAGATCTCCATAAATATTCAAATTTCGGATCTCATTCTTGGTCTGTTCCCAAAAAATTGTTTAATGAGAAATTTAGAAAACAATCTATTTATTTCATTAGGGCTTTTTGTGATGGTGATGCAACAATCGAAAAGAAACAAGGAGAGGTAAGGATAGATTCAACAAATCATAGGTCATTAAAAGATTTGAGCAAACTAATAAAAGTAGTTGGAATTCCAAATAAATGCTATCAGTTTAACTCCAGAAGTAGGATCATTATTAAAGACATAGAAAAATATCTAAAGACGGTCTCTTTTATACATCCAAATAAACTTAAAAATCTCAAAAAGTTAAGCGCCGAGAGGAGGAATTTCGTAGCATTTGACTAATTCGAACCTCCACGTCCAGAAAGGACACCAGTTTTCGAGATTCGCCTTTTGATTTAAAATCTGGCGCAATAACCAGGTTCTGCCATCTCGGCACAAAATATTAAATATAACTCTTATTTTAAATCTTACTGAACCCCCATGAACATAAGTTTTTTATACTTCAAAATCATTAATTATTTATGCATTCTTATCTAGAAAAAATCCAGGATAAGCCCATAATTGTAGAGGGAAAAAAAGACAAAATAGCCCTGGAAAATCTTGGATGCAGCAGGATAATTACATTAAACGGAAGCAAAGCAGGACTGTATAATATAATTGAGAAACTTCCAGAGAATTGCAAGGAAGCAGTTATATTAACAGATTTGGATAAAAAAGGAAAGCAGCTTTATCACAGAATTAAAAAAATATTAACAGTAAATAAAATAAAAGTTGATGACAGATTTAGGTTGTATTTATTTAAAGAAACTAAGATAAGGCAGATTGAGGGGCTGAAAGTTTAATGGGGAGACCAAACTGGACTGGTATCATAACCTAAGTTATTAGTCAAATTGATTTGGTTACTTCCATCAGGGTTCATTGTGTAAATTTCAGAATTGCCGTCTCTTTTTGATACAAATGCTATTTTTGCTCCGTCTGGCGACCAGATAGGATTATAATCCGTTTCAGAGTTATCTGTCAACCTTCTCTGATTAGTACCGTCTGCATTCATCACATAGATCTCACGACTCCAGTCTTCATACGCAATTTCTGATACAAATGCTATTTTTGCTCCGTCTGGCGACCAGATAGGATGGGAGTTCCTCCTGCCATTATTTGTCAACCTTCTCTGATTAGTACCGTCTGCATTCATCAAGTGAATTTCAAGATGACGATTACTATCTCTACTCGAATAAAAAGCAATTTGTGTTCCGTCTGGAGATAAGGAGGCATATTTATCATTAGCAGGACTATTAGTCAGGTTCATCTGATTTGTTCCATCTGCATTCATTACATATATTTCAAGATTATTATCGCCATTATTGTCAATATCTCTGTTTGATTCAAAAAAAATTTTTGTTCCATCGGGGGACCATAAAGTCCGTAAATCCTGATCTATATTATTTGTCAACCTTCTCTGATTAGTACCGTCTGCATTCATCACATATATTTCAAAAGTCTCTGTAGCTGATGAAAAAGCAATTTTTGTCCCATCTGGCGACCATGAAGGCAGAGCATTAAACCTGTAACCTGTACTTTCTGTAAGACGAGTCTGATTGCTCCCATCTGCATTCATCACATATATTTCAAAAGTCTCTGTAGCTGATGAAAAAGCAATTTTTGTCCCATCTGGCGACCATGAAGGGCTAGAATTAAAATTAGTATTATTAGTCAGATTGACTTGGTTACTCCCATCAGGGTTCATTACATAAATTTCATTGTTGTCATCCCTATAGGATAAAAAAACGATTTTTCCCATATCTTTCCAATTTGCTATTCTCCTTTCCAATGATGCATTAATTTGTGTTGAAATAAATTCCGGATGAGGTTGGATTAATGTGTCCAGCATGAAGGATTCAAATAATTCTTTTTCAAATCTAATATTATGGACTCCCCCTTTGACACGTATTAGCCTATAATATCCTGCCGAATCAGATAATGTTTGATTATTCTCAATGCTGACAGAAACTTCTCTCAATGGATTGCCAATGTCATCAGTTACGACGCCTTTAACAGTGCATAACTCATCTTCTGTATTCAAGTCCTTTGTTACCACGGGGAAACCCATTATATCTACGCTATAAACATTCCAATACATCGCATCTGGATCCATAGTCCCGCCAAAGATTTCACCTATCGCTCGGGTGATGTCGCTTATATATCTCAAGAAAGTGTTCCTTGCCTCATTTGCCTTTGTCAAAAGCACAACTGAAGGGTGCGAAGAATTTTTTGACAGGAATTCTATAACGCTTGCATCTCCTGCAAAAGCATCATTGTCTTTATACACTTGCTCTATGTCTGATAACGGAAATGTCCCTAAAAATTCATACTCTGATTCATCTAAATATTCAGGAATCTTTTTAGCTTGCCTTATATCAAATGGAGCCTGTGCTGCAGGGTTCATGGATGTAAAAATCCTGCTTTCGCCTGCTGGTTTTCCACTTGTAGGAAAAATATATTGTATGTCTGAAAGATAATTTCCTGTTGTATCTTCGAAAATTACCGCTCCAGAATTATTTTTTCTATTGCTTACATAAGTTACAACTATATCCTCAAGTGGCTCATTGTTGGTTGCATCTCTTGCTTCTGCTGTTATTGTTTCCGATAAAAGCTCATTTGTAAAAACAATTTGTCCTTCTTTATTTGTCTTATTTCTTAATGTTGTAGTATTTTCAGTTACTATTATTTCAGTGTCGACTGGAAAAACTGCCCCTCCCTCCAAATTAACCTCGTATACAGCAGGAGTAGGGTCAGCTAATCCTTCATTATCCACAGACCTTATCTTTACTATATCTCCTTTACTTAAATCTTCCATTGTAATTGGCTCTTTTCCCACAAACCAATCAGTCTTTGTAGTAGATGTTTCTATGCGCATTTCAAAACCAAGAACTCTTTCGTCGTCGCTCCCACCATATAATATTGTTTTTCCATTAATGTCCACATATCTCTTATTCGAAACTCTGTCTGTTGCACTTCCCTCTTTTATCCAAGTATCCGGAGCTTCGTTTACTGGTTGAGTAGGTTTGTTGGGTTTATTATGGCAGCCGCCAACTCCAAAAAATAAAGGAAATGCAAAAGGCAGTACACTTCTTCTCAACCATTTGTTTCTTCCAATCTTTGTCAGAAAACCAGCATCTTTATCATCTTCAAGATTATTAAGTTTGTCCTCAAGCATTGGAATATATAAGATGGCAAATATTTAAAAACATTCTTCTTTTATAAAAATAGATGAAAAGCATAAAAAACTTAGCAACCATTGTTTTGACACCTGCAATTTTAGGAAGTTGCTCAGGTATAACTAACTCGGAAAATCAGGCTCCGCGTGTTATAATGTCTGCATCCACATACGAATCAATTTATTCAGGCAATGCAATATTTTTTGATGGGAGCGACAGCTATGATTATGATGGAGAAATAGTAGAATATGAATGGGATTTTGGAGATGGATACGGTGCAACAGGAATGAAAGCAAACCACAGATATGATGCAGTTGGGAATTTCATAGCATGCCTGGAGATAACGGACAATGAAGGAGCTGCTTCGAGAGCTTGTACTGGTGTAAATGTGCTGCCCAAATGACACTCTACTTAACCGGCCTTGGCTTAAGTGATGAAAAAAGCATTTCATTAAAAGGCCTGAAAAAAATAAAATCATCAAAGGAAGTTTATCTTGAAAACTACACCTCTCTATTGCAGTGTCCTGCAGGTGATTTGGAAAATTTTTATGGGAAGAAGATTATGCCTGCAGACAGAAGCCTTATCGAGGGAGATAGCAAAGAAATAATAAAAAAAGCAAAGAAAGAAAATATTTCAATTTTAATCCCCGGGGATGTTTTCTCAGCCACGACGCACATCTCATTATTCCAAGAAGCTAAAAAAAATAATGTTCCTGTTGAGGTTATTAATAATGCTTCAATTTTAACAGCAGTCGGAATTACTGGATTGGAAATTTACAAATTTGGAAAGACTGCTTCAATACCCTTTGAAAATAAAAATGTTGAAAGCCCGATTAAAATTCTGAAAGACAATTTGAAAATAAATGCCCATACTTTATTCCTGCTTGATTTAAATCCTGAAGAAAATAAATATTTAAGTATTAGAGAGGCTATCCTCTATCTGGGAAAAAATAACATCAAGGAGATGGTTGTGGGATGCGCAAGGCTCGGAAGCGAAAACTTTGTTGTAAAATACGGTAGCATGGATGAGATTAAAAATGCGAATTTTGGAAAGGGCCCTTATTGTT
>Ga0209541_10002154_pt1 | contig 37766 bp, 42 predicted proteins | sample RifCSPlowO2_01_FD_184027 | JGI IMG/M metagenome (GOLD analysis project Ga0209541, IMG submission 184027) | Groundwater microbial communities from Rifle, Colorado - Rifle CSP2_plank lowO2_0.1 (SPAdes) (version 2) | ecosystem: Environmental > Aquatic > Deep subsurface > Groundwater | place...
AAAAATCTGGCGAGAATGAAAAAATCCGAGTGGAACTCAGATTTTTCTGTGATAAACTTTTCTGGAAAATTTTCTAAAGAAAATTTTGGTTATTCAAAGTCCTCTATAGTGAAAGACGTAAATAATTCCTCAAGATTGTACGTCTTTCCCTCGATAGCAAAGGCGCAAACGAGGAAAAACCGGCGTCCTTTGCTATAATATCTCTCCACTCACATACAACTCCCATAAAATTTCTTAATCCATTAACACTCAACAACACAGATCAAGATTTATCACATAATTACGGATAAAACCGTTGATTATAACACCGAGCTAAAGGTTTTATCCGTTAGAGAAAACCGAACCAAATGTATTATAATTGTCGGTTTTCTCTATATTTTCAAGTAAATAACCATTTAGCAAATAAAAACAATTAAAAATCTCCTATCTCTCCCATATACATGTTAAGAACACACACCTGCGGAGAACTAAGGAAATCCCACATCGGCAAATCAGTAATACTATGCGGCTGGGTCCATAAAGTCCGTTCTGTCGGAAGTAAACTTACATTCATAGATCTTAGAGACAGATATGGAATAACTCAAATTATCATAAAAGGAAAAACAGAAGCAAAGCTGGAATACTGTATCCAAGTAAAGGGAAAAGTTGCAGAGAGAAAAGATAAAAATAAAGAGATGGAAACAGGAGACATAGAAGTTCAGGCGGACAAAATCAGAATTTTCAACGAATCTCCGCCGATGCCTTTCGACGCTAACAACGAAAAAGTTGACGAAGACATTCGTTTGAAATATCGTTTCTTAGATTTACGAACAGAGAAAATGCAAAAAAATTTAACTCTTAAGCATAAACTTTATTCTGCGATTCATGAGTTTATGAATAAAGAACAGTTTATCCACATTGAAACTCCGATTCTCGCAAAGTCAACTCCAGAAGGAGCGAGGGATTACATCGTCCCTTCTCGTGTCAATCCTGGAAAATTCTATGCCTTGCCTCAATCTCCTCAAATTTTCAAACAGCTCTCAATGGTTTCAGGTTTCGACAGATATTATCAAATTGCTCGCTGTTTTAGAGACGAGGATTTAAGAGCAGACCGCCAGCCGGAGTTCACACAGTTAGACATTGAAATGTCTTTTATTGAAATTGAAGACTTGCAAAAATTAATAGAAGAAATGTTCAAGCATATTTTCAAAGAAGTCCTTGGCATCAGCCTCAAAACCCCTTTCCCAAGAATGTCGTATGAAGAAGCGATGAAAAAATACAAAAGAGACAACCCAGATATCAGAAAAAATAAAAATGATAAGGATGAATGGGCTTTTGTCTGGATATTAGACTTTCCGGCTTTTGAATGGAATGAAGAGGACAAAAGATTCTATGCAGTCCATCATCCTTTCACCTCTCAAGAAGATAAATCAGATTTTTCTTCAAATGAGAAAATCAAAAAGATAAAAGCAAAAGCTTATGATTTAGTTCTAAACGGCTCTGAGATTGGGGGCGGTTCAATAAGAATCCATGATTCTGAAATACAAAGCAAAGTGTTTAATACATTAGGGATTAACGATAAAGAAGCAAAAGAAAAATTTGGTTTTTTATTGAATGCTTTGTCGTTCGGAGCTCCGCCTCACGGAGGCATTGCTTTTGGTTTAGACAGAATCACACAGCTAATGGCAAAAGCAGAAAATATAAGAGATGTAATCGCCTTTCCAAAAAATCAGGAGGCAAGAGATTTAATGATGAACGCCCCGAGCGAAGTAAGCAAAGCCCAATTAGAAGAAGCGCATATCATTCTCAAATCAGAACTGGACGAATACCTAAAACTTTAAAAACTAAAATCAATTCCAAAACTCATGAGATATACAGAAAGAACATTCATGTACTTTATTTCTGCGATTAATAGTCAGAACTCTTTCTCATAAACAAACTTTTATATTACTATTACTCTAACTTATTTGTCTGGGTAGTTCAGCAGGTAGAACGCGTGGCTGTTAACCATGAGGTCGATGGTTCGAGTCCATCCCCAGACGTCCAATGCAAATCAATGAAGAAACCGTAAAAAAAGTTGCGAAAATCGCGCGCATTCCCTTAGAGGAGCAGGAAGTCAGACAATTCGCAAAAGAATTTGAATCAATTCTTTCTCATTTCTCGAAAATTGAAAAAGTGAAAACAGAAAACAATATTATCAGTCCGTTATCCACAAAAAATATTTTCAGAGAAGATGAGATAGAACCATCACTTCAAAAAGCAGAGATATTCAAAAACACAAAAAACCAGGAGGGAGATTTCTTCGTTTCTCCAAAAATAAAATGAACAAGATATTAAAAGAAGCTAAAAAAATAAATAGAGAATATAACACATTCATAACTATAAACGAAAGTTTCTCAGAAGGAATTCCGATAGTTGTGAAAGACAATATTTGCACTCTTGATTTGAAAACAACAGCTGGTTCAAAAATCTTAGAAAACTATGTTCCTATTTTCGATGCGACTGTAATTAAAAAATTAAAAGAGAAAAATTTTTCTGTTTTAGGGAAAACAACTCAGGATGCTTTCGGATTTGGAACATTTTCAACTAACACAGAATTAGGAATTCCGAAAAACCCATTCGATAAAAATAGAAGTTGTGGTGGTTCAAGTGGCGGAACAGCGGCGTACATTAAATTAAGCGAAAACGTAAAATACGGACTGGGACAATCAACCGGCGGTTCAATAAATTGCCCTGCAGCTTTCTGCGGAGTAGTAGGATTGACACCAACTTACGGTCTAGTTTCAAGATATGGTTTAATAGACTACGCAAACTCATTCGACAGAATAGGACCAATAACAAAAACAGTAAAAGACGCTGCAGAACTGCTAACAATAATTTCTGGAATAGACACAAAGGATCCAACTACACAAAACAAAAACGAAGATTACACAAAATATCTAAACGAGGAAATAAAGGGAATAAAAATAGGAATAATAAAAGAATGCTTTTCAGAAAAAATTGATGAAAATATAAAGTCAGGTATAAAGGAAACAATTATCGTCTTAGAAAAAAAAGGATGTGAAATCCAGGAGATAAGTATTCCGATTACACAACATCTTGTCTCAGCATACTACATAATTGCCTTGGCTGAAGCTTCAACAAATCTGGCAAAATATTCTGGAATGATTTACGGACTAGAAGAAAAACCCGAAGAGAACTACAATGAATATTTCGAAAAGATAAGGAAAAACTTCAGCTTAGAAGAAAAAAGAAGAATTCTTCTGGGAACATTTGTAAGAATGGCTGGTTACAAAAAGGCATATTACAATAAAGCCATTCAAATAAGAAATCTGGCAGTAAAACAATTCCAAGAAATCTTCAAAAAATTTGACTTATTGATCACTCCGACGATGCCAATTCTCCCCCCAAAATTCGAAGAAATAGAAAAACTGTCCCCTCTCCAAACATACGCAATGGACTTTCTAACAATAATCCCAAGTGTAACCGGGCTTCCAAGCATGTCTCTTCCTGTAAAAACAAAAACAAAACTTCCTATAGGAATGCAATTAATAGCAAACCATTTTCACGAAAAAAATCTGGTAAAGGTAGGAGACGCATATGAAAAATAAAGAGAATCCTAAAAAACTTTCAGTTTTTTGGGCACAGAAATTTAGAACTCGACGAGAAATTTCTGTGTTTGCAAAACCCTGCAAAATCTCTAAGAGAAGTTTGAAGGGAGCGAAATCTCGCTGTTTTGGAGGCTGCGAATTTCGCAATTTGAATTATTCAAACTTCTCTAAAGTAAAAATAGGTTTAGAGGTCCATGTTCCGCTAAACACAAAATCTAAACTGTTTTGTTCTTGTCAAGCAGTTCCAGAAAAACCAAACACAAATGTCTGCGAAATCTGTCTCGGAATGCCCGGCTCAAAACCTTGCTTAAATAAAAAAGCTCTGGAAATAGCAATCGGGTTAGCAATAGCACTAAAAAGCAATTTGTCAAAAACAATTCTTTTCGTGAGAAAAACGTATTTTTATCCGGATCTTCCAAAAAAATATCAGATAACACAATACGAAAATCCCGTCGCTGTAAATGGAAAACTAAAGATCTTAAATAAAATAATACCTCTAACAAGAATCCAGCTAGAAGAAGATCCTGGAAGCATTTATCATAAAGAAGATCGCGCGCTCATAGATTTCAATCGTTCGGGAGTTCCGCTGATAGAAATAGTGACAGAACCAAAATTCGAAAATGCAAAAGAAGTGTTGGATTTTCTTCAGAGACTATCGTCAATCTTGGATTATTTGGAGATTTACAACTCCAAAGACTTCTCTATCAGAACCGACATAAACATTTCAACAATTGGAGAAAAAGTAGAAATAAAAAATGTTTCTGGGTCAAAAAACATAGAAAAGGCAATTAACTTCGAAACAATCAGGCAAAACCTTCTCTCTCAAAGAGGAGAAAAAATAGAACAAAGAACAATGCACTTCGACAAAGAAACAGAAAAAACATTTCCTTCCAGAACTAAAGAATCAGAAGAAGACTATGGTTATATTCTCGAGCCAGATTTGCCAATTATTGAACTTTCTAAAGAAGAAATTCTAAGAATAAAAAAATCCATCCCTGAACTTCCACTGGAAAAAATAGAACGATTCGAAAAACAATACGATCTAAACAGCGATGAAGCTTATGTAATTACAATAGAAAAAGAAATAGCGGACCTCTACGAGTCTCTATACGATAAAGTCAATAGCAGTTTTCTTAAAAATTGGATATCTGTTTCCTTGAAAAAAGTCCTAAATTACAACAACAAAAAATTCTCAGAAACAAAGATAGAAGTTTCGCAAATTGAAAAACTAATTAAAAAAGTAACAAGCAAGGAACTAACACCAAGATCTGCAGAATTTGTTCTGAGAGAACTAGTCAATACGCCGTCGGAAATTTCAATAATACTCGAAAAACTAAATATCTCGAAGACATCAAATGAAGAACTAAACTCGCTAATCGAAAAAACAATAAGAGAAAACAGAAAAGCAGTCGAAGATTATAAAAACGGAAAAGAAAAATCCCTGCATTTTCTAATTGGTCAGATAGTTAAAGCGACAAACGGCAAAGCCGACGCTAAAATAGTGAAAGAACTGATAATTGAAAGGATAAAATAGGTTGGATTTGGGGGAATCTTAAGGTTAGTAAAAGTTCAACTTAATTGGTGTGTTTGAAAAAATGTCTTAGGCATATTGATCCCCTCTAGAAACTCCGCTTCCAAAATTAATTCCTCCTTTTTTTGCACATCCTCTTATTTCTCGTGTCGCTTCTATTGCTTGTCTATGCGAAATCCCAGAGAAATTGTCTATATAGATTCTTGAAACTTCATCTGTGTTTATGGGCCAATCTGCTTCTTCTCCGCCCGGAAATAATCCTGCTTCATGTAATCTTCTTCCATAAACATTATTTGGTAATGGGAGAACGGGCTGGGCTTCGATATCAGCAACCAATCCTTCTTCAATTATTTTTCTTACTCCTTCAACTGTTTCTCTAAGTGTTTGTTGAGTTTCTGCTTCGCTTCCAAGAACCAAAGAGCCATAAACATAGATTCCTGCTTCTTTTAACATTCTAAGGGCGCGATAATTTTTATCAACACTATCGTTTTCTCCTTTCATGTGTTTTAATGTGGGATTAGAAAAAGACTCTAAACCAATATTTACTCTAAATACCCCAATGTCTTTGAAATATTTAACGATTTCTGGATCCCTAACTAAATCAACTGCTTGAGCATAAACGAAAAATTGCGGCTCAAATCTTAAATTACTTGGTCTTGCTTTAGCAACTCCTCTTAAAAATTTACCAAAACTTGAAAAGCTGTCGCAAACTTCATAAAGAACATTTGCTCCAACTTGCTCAAATGCGGCGATCCCCTCTTTCCAAAACATTATTGGTGAAGAAGAAACCGGGTCTAACCACATATCGCAAAATTTGCATTTAGTATTATCTCTGGCCCTTGAACAACCTCTCGCACGATTCATAGTAGAAACACCAGTTATTGGAACTTTATGTAATCCTGCGAATTTTTCAGAGTAATTTCTGCGATATGCTTCCCAATGTTCGCGCGGGTATAAGGTTCTGTCAACTATTGGAAATGCATCCAGAACATTATTTCTATTTCTACCTTCAGATAGTTTAGAACTTAAAATAGACAAAGTAGCTTTTCCAGTTTCATAATCAAACCCCCTAATACTTCCGTTTCTCCAAGTTAAATGGGGAATTGATTCTAAAGAAACATTCTCTCCCAACTCATGTCTTACCAAAAGTTCCAGCGATTCTTCCCCATATTCACTACCGATAACATAATCAACAACAGGACGATTTTGTATAATCTTTCTAGCAAGCTGTGCCGCTTGGTCATTTCCAAAAACTGTTGTAGCTCCAAAACATTTTGCCGCTTCCGCAATTTGTAAAGCATTTTGATATGATGTTCCTAAAACACTAACGCCTACTATCAAAGGATTATATGTATACAAATCTTCCAAAACTCTTTCGTGGGAGTGTACCCCTCCGTCCCTCACAACAATTTCTAGTTCAGGCATTCTCTGTTTTAGCCAAGTTCCTAAAGATAAAACCCCAAAAGCTGGAAAGCTGTAATCGTTAGCTATCGCTGACATTCCGGCGTCATTTGCCGCGTTCACCAAATATACAACTTCTTTATTCTTTGTCATTTTCGTCGCTTTTGTTAAGCATTATTTTTTCTATAAGAATCCTTATAAACCTTTTCTTAACCCCACTATCTCCGCACAGACTCAAAAATACTTAAATCTCATTTTATCTTGATAATCCGACTTTGATTATAATAATTAATCATCCTCGATAAACTGTTCGGTTAATAATTACTTAATTTCTTAGGGTGCAGATAAAACCTCTAAAAATTCTTGTGCGGAGATACTGAACCCTAAACTTCCCTCAACATCAAATCGCTTCAAATCCTAATTCTCTTCAGCTCCTTAATTTTATCAAAATCAGGATCATCTGAAATAATTTCCCTGATTCCCTTAGCCAATGCACTCGCAGCGTGAATAGCATCCCGAGGCTTAACATTATACTCTGCAATTAATTCCTGAGCTTTGAAAATTACATTTTCATCTACTTTCAAAAAGGTAAGATTAGGAAACTTAAGAAATTTATCTCCCTCTTTTGTTGCAATCTCTCTTCCCAATTGCTTTCTAATAACGTGAACAAACTCGTCCCAAGTCAGAAAAGAAGTAACTGCAGCAATTTCCCCGCCAGTTATTTGTCTTAGAATTTCTCTGCACTTCTCTGCCTTGCCGTCTTTATACAAAACTGGGTTTAAGAATATATTAGCGTCAACATATTTACTCATCGTATTTTTCCATTATCATTTCTTTAATAGTCTTGCTACTTCTTTTAACTTTCGGGACATCAAGGAAATCTTTAAGAAAATCTTCGGGAGTCTGTTCTGCTTTCATAATTACGCTATTTTCCTTAACCTCGAAGATAACTTCACTTTTAAGATTCAAAAGTTTCCTGATATCTCTTGGAATTACTACCTGCCCTTTCTCTCCAATAGGTCTCTTCATTATCATGCCTTTATTATGTAGGAAGGATATATAAACTTTTTCCTACATACAAGTAGGAATTCGCGCTCTTTCGTTCAACAACTCAAAAAGATCTAAACTCCACTTTAATTTTAGTCAAACTATTCCTAAACTCCACTTAAGGAATAGTAAAGTTTACACATAAAAATCAAACCATGAATTTTATATTTTGTTTACGCTTTAATCTTCCTTCTCAAAACACATTTAAACTCTTCATTCTTCCAATAAATATGAAATTCCTCTCTATCCAACAAGCGATAGAAAAAAAATCCGGCAAAGTAGCTGTGCGTGGCTGGATTCATAGAGAACGCGGTTCAAATAAATTAAAATTCATCGTCTTGAGAGATTCAACAAACATAATTCAAATCGTCCTTTCCTGCGATAATTTCAAATCGCAATGGCCTCAAATAGATGCTTTACAAATCGAATCCTCCGTCGAAATAGAAGGAGTAATTAAAGAAGACAAACGTGCTCCGACTGGCTTTGAAATTCAGGCAGAAAAAATAAACATCGTTGGACTTTCAAACGAATTCCCGATTAACAAAGACCTGAATGAAGAACTTTTAGGAAACAGAAGACACTTATGGCTTCGCTCCAGAAAAATGACCTCAATTCTGAAAATCAGAGATACTGTTCTCTCTGCTTTAAGAGAACACTGGAGAAAAAAGGGCTTCTACGAATTCAACACACCTTCAATAATTGGATTACAATGTGAGGGCGGAGCAACATTATTCGACGTGAAATACTTCGATAAAAAATTACACCTTGCGCAAACTTGGCAGTTGCATGCAGAACCAGGAATTTTTGCATTAGAAAAAATCTTCACAATCCAGCCATCGTTCAGAGCAGAAAAATCGAAAACGAGCAGACATTTAACTGAATACTGGCACGCTGAAATGGAAGTTGCATGGGAAGATTTCGAATATTTGCAAGACGACGGAGAAGAAGCTGTAAAATATGTTATCGCTGAAGTTCTTGAAAAAAACAAGCCAGAATTAGAAATTCTGGAAAGAAACACAAAAAAACTGTCTCCTGTTTTAACAAAAAAATTCCCAAGAATGACCTACACCGAAGCTCTTTTTCTTCTTGAGAAAAAGAAGCACATGAAAGTCTCCTGGGGCAAAGACCTGAGAACAATCGAAGAAGACAAACTCTCAGAACTTTTTGATACTCCAATTATCGTAACAAAATATCCAAAAATTGTCAAGGCATTTTACATGAAAGAAGATCCTGAAAATCCGAAAGTTGTTTTGGGTTATGACATGATAGCCCCGGAATGCTATGGCGAAATCATCGGCTCTTCGCAGAGAGAAGAATCAATTGAAAAATTAAAAGAAAACCTCAAAGCTCAAGGAGAAAAACCAGAAGAATACGAGTTCTACTTCGACACAAGAAGATACGGCTCTGTCCCCCACGGCGGCTATGGTTTAGGAGTAGAAAGAGTCATCGCATGGATTTGCGGCCTCGATACGATAAAAGACACAATGCCCTATCCGAGGACGATGACAAGATGGTATCCATAAAGATTAAAAACTCGTTACAAATCATTTTATCATGGAAACAATAGAACAAATCTGTGATGGATGTGAATATACTTCTGGCTTAAGCTGTACAAAAGAAGATTGCGTTTTACGTCCTTACATTGAAAGAAATGTTCCAAGGAGAACACTGATTCAACTCGCTATTATGAAAAGATTAATGGATGGAGCTAACAAACACGATCTTCATTATAATATGGAAGATGCTTTCCGTCTTTTCGTAAATGTAGGATTCGCAGAAGACTTTGCAAAACTTTATGCTGATGAACCAGATGAATCGGTCTCGCATTATTATGACAGACTACTCAGGAATCAACCACAATTAGTATGAGTTCTATAACACAATCATGAAACCGTCATCAAAATATCTAGCAAAACTTGCAGTAATAAGAAACTATTTAATAGCCATAAGAAACGGAGCGTGGCAAGAAGAAACAGAAGTAGTTACGCACAGAACGAGTAGGGGAACTTGTTTTTATGACCAATGCCCGGATAAAAAACGAAGATGTGATAGGTTAATTGCTGTATATCGTGATGGAAAAACTGCTAGTTTTTCCGGAAGTTTTATCCACAGCTCCTGCATCGAAGGTTTATTAAAAGATGAAAGATTGCCTTGTTTGAATTAAAATGAAAATCCTCGCGCTCGGTGATTTCCACGGAACTTTTCCTGAAAAGCTAAAAGGAAAAATAGCAAAAGAAAAATTTGATGTTGTTATCGGAGTTGGCGATTATACCGGAATTTCAGAATGGCGGCCTTACATCATGAAACAACTGCGTCTTGCTCTGAAAGGAATACAATTAACTCCGAAAGAATATTTTGGTAAAGAGCGATTTCGAGATCTTCTCAAAAAAGATTACGCGGCAGGTAAAAAAGTTTTGAATGAAATGAACAAACTAAAAAAACCGACATTTATTGTCTTCGGCAACGGCGACTGGTACAAATATCCGTTCGACAAAAAAATCGAGAGTGAGCGAAAAAGTTACGAGCAGTTTGTTAAAAAATTAAAGCATCTTAAAAATATAAATTATAACAAAGCAAAATTCCAGAAAATAAATTTCGTCGGTTTTGGCGGTTACATGGACATTGACGCATATTTCGACAGGAAAAAATGGAAAGAAGATGGTATAGAAAGACACGAAGCGCGAGTAAATAGAAGAACAAAAAGCAGAAAACATTTTTTCAACATCTTGAAAAAAACAAAGGGAGAAAAAATTTTCGTCTTCCATTACCCACCAAAAGGAGCATTCGATATAATAAGAGATAAAAAAGATAATCCAATGAACGGAAAAAGTACAGGAATTAGTTTCTTCACAGAAGCAATCAAACGCTACAAACCTCGCCTTGTTTTATGCGGCCACATGCACGAATACCAGGGTCTCAAATATCTTCATGGCTCTCCGATTATCAACCCTGGCGACGCAGAAGAAGGCAAAGCCGCGATTATAACTTTGGAAGAAAATAAAGAAGTGAAGGTTAAGTTTATTAAATAACAAATCTTGTCAAGATAATGCATGAAAAAGTAAAAAACCTATTAAAAAAATTATCTAAAAAACTTGAACCAGTAAAAAAAGATATTTTCTCTATCGTAGTTCATGGAAGCAGCGTCTACTCCGAAGATTTAAAATCACATCAGGATATTGACTTGTTTGTAATACTAAATGAAGACAGTTTTGATACATTGAGAAGATTCAAAAAAATGTTGAAAGAGTTTTGCATAGAAAACTCAACAACAAACAGTTTAATTTACTACTCTCTTGCTGGCTCTGGCAGAGTTTCTATGGAAAAATTTGCATCAAAAGAGAAACAAATTTTCCGTCTGGAAATGTTTGTTTCTACCAAAGACAAATTCATAATAGGTTGGAAAAATAATATAATATTTCCAAAAAGACTAATAGAAAACCATAAAATTGTTGTGGGCAATGAAATAAAGAAATTTGTAGATCTTACTGGAGACACAGAGATTAAAACCAGTATCTTAAATCAATTTGATACATTACAATGGGTTTATTGTTCAGTACTTGAACAAGGAGTAGACGAACAAATGCTCTGGGGAATATGCCAAGAAACAGTATACTCTTTAATTAGGACAATGCTCAGTTTATACGACTTAAAAGAAGCAAGAAAAGATAAAATGTTTGAAGTATTTCTAAACTTATTTCATGAAGCAAAAGATTTTTCTTCATTATTTAAAAAAACACAAAAATTAAGAGAAGGGAAAAAATCGGAAGAATCTATCTTCACTTACTTAAACGAAATTCAGAAACTTAATAGTTTTGTATGGGGGCATGTCTATGAAAAAGTTACAGCTGCTTAAATTAAAATTAGCAAAATTAGGAGGAAATATTCTGCTTTCTTGTACTCCTGGTTATAATTCGCTATTTGAAGAATTTTCAAAAAATATTTGGAGAATAAACCTCCTTATAGAAATGAATAGCTTATCGCTTCAAAAATTCATCAAAATCAAAGATATCGTTAAAGAAACTTTCCCAGATTATAATTTAATAATATCTGCGCATAGGAATAGAACATTAGAATACTGGACAGGTCAATTTAGCACTAAAAACCTCCTTCTTCATATATGTCCAATATCTCATACAGTAACATGGAAATCAAGTCTGTGGGAAGTCCCCTTTTTAATTAATAAACAAATAATCTCAGGTAAAGATTTTATGAGGAGAATTTTACTTGATACATATAATTGGAAAGATTTTGAAGATATTCTTAATTACTCCTATATTCCAATTTATATTTTCCTTAAGGAAGACTTGCTCGAGGAATTCAGATTGGGAATGCTAAAATCCTACTTCCTGAGAACCATTGTAGCAGCTCTTTATTGTAAAGGAAGAACGCCTTCAAATAAAGATAAATTAATAAAGTTCTTTGAAGAGAAGTTTTCAGATAAGAAAATGTTAAAAATAATTGAGAACTTCTACGAAAATAAATACGGTAACATAGAAATAGCAATAAAAGACACTCTTTACTTTACAAACAAATTATTTCACTGGCATGGATTAAACATAATTGACGCCTGCTAGGGATAGAAAAGCCAACCAAATAATTTTATAAACTCCCCAATCTCAATTTTTATAACATGCCAAAAAAGAAAGACTCTGGCGTTTCCATAGAAGACGCGTTTGCAGACGACGAAGATATCGAATACGCAAAGTCAAAACCAAGAAAGATCATTCCTAAAAAAGAGATAAAGGAAAAAATATCCGATTCAGATGACGATGAGCAAATAACAATCAAATTGTCAAAACCAATTGCAGAAATAAAAAAAGGCGACAAAATTAAAGTTGATTCGCTGACATTGGAAGTAGATAGCCATTACGTCCTAATAGATCACGGCTCGACAAAAGAAATGACGATAGAGCTGTTCGATCCAAAAACCGATAAAGATTATCAAATACGCTATTTCTCGGATCAGGTTGAAAATTCTATCGAAGTCTATAAATTAGAAGAAATTGTTTACAAAAAGTTTAATGTTAAGAGAATTGAATAGTAAAATTAGTTTGTATAACAGAAGATAAATTTTCACAATCAACAAACCTTTATAACTAAACTCTGATTAATAATTCCAAGAGGAGAAAATGTCTTTACTAACGCAGTTAACTGTTAATGGATTGATTGCCGGAAGTATTTACGCGCTCGTTGCTTCGGGCTTTTCTTTGATTTACGGAACGAACAGGTTTATGCATTTTGCCCATGGGATTAGCGTCGTTATTGCTGGATATATTTTGTATTCTCTCTTTACTGTTTGGAAAATTCCAATTGTTCTTTCGATTTTTATTACGCTTGTTCTTTCTGGGATTTTTGGATTAGGGATATATCGTTTGATTTATCTTCCACTTCAAAATAAGAAGGCGAGTAATGTTATTTTGTTAATGGCGAGTATTGCGATTTTGATTTTATTCCAGAATCTTATTCAGGCATTTTACGGAGCAGATATTAAGACGATCGGTTATATTAAAGTTGGAAAAGGTTTAAGTTTTCTCGGAGCTGTGATTACGAAGTTGCAGATTGCGATCATCATCGTTTCTTTACTGCTCCTAATTAGTTTGTATTTTTTCATGAAGAAGGCAAAACTTGGAAGAGATATGAGGGCTGTTTCAGATAACAAAGAGCTTGCTTCTATTGTGGGTATTAATCAGAGGAGGGTTTCTGATTATTCATTTATTCTCGGCTCTGCTTTGGCTGGTGTTGCGGGAGTGTTAATTGCTTTGGAACAGAATCTCGAGCCTGCGATGGGAACTACTTTAATTATTAAAGGATTTACAGGAGCGGTTATTGGCGGGATTTCGTATGTTCCTGCTTCTGTTTTAGGAAGTTATATTTTAGGGGTTGCAGAAAATTATGGAATCTGGTTTTTGCCTTCTGGATATAAAGACGCAATCGCGTTTGTTTTACTATTTATTTTCTTATTATTCAGACCAAGTGGGTTGTTTGGTTTGAAGAGGAGAGCGGCATGATTTCGCCATATGTTATTCACTTGTTGATATTGATTGGAATCTACGTTATTCTTAGCGTTAGTTTGAATCTTGCCTTAGGTTACGCAGGGCTTTTGAATTTGGGACATGTTGCTTTGTTCGGAATTGGAGCATACACTTCAACTTTGTTGACAATGAATGGTGTTCCGTTTGTTATTTCGTTTTTATTAGCTGGATTGACAGCAAGCTTTTTTGGCTTTCTCTTGATTTTGGCAACGAGAAAATTGCAGGGCGACTACTATGCTTTGGCAACCTTGGGATTTGCATTCGTTGTTTATTCTTTATTTCTAAACCTGACTGATTTAACAAGAGGACCTTTAGGAATTCCGGGAATTCCGAAGCCGAATTTATTTGGTTTTGTTATAGGAAGTAATCTACAATATTTGCTGTTCGTCGCTGTTTTGGTTTTGGTTAGTGTTTATTCAATAAGAACCGTAGTTGAATCTCCATTTGGAAGATTATTGGAGGCAATGAGAGATGATGAGCTTGGATTGCGAGTTTTAGGCAAAAACACGAAGATGTTAAAATATAAATCAATGATGATCTCTGCTTTTTTTGCAGGAATATCTGGAAGTTTGTTTGCGCACTATATCAGTTTTATTGATCCTTCTACGTTTTATATTAATGAATTAATTTTGATCATAACAATTGTTATTGTCGGAGGGATTGCTTCATTGAAAGGATCAATTGTTGCGCCGTTCGTTATTATCCTGATTCCTGAAGCTTTGAGATTTTTGTCTTTGCCTAGTTCTATATTGGGACCTGCGAGACAAATTATCTATGCTTTGGTACTTTTATTTATTTTGATGTATAAACCAAGAGGATTGTATGGGAAGATTGATTTGGAATAGTAAGATTTAAAATAATTAAAGAATTGGAATAAAGATGAAAAAACAAAACAAAAAAATGTTTTGGGCGGTGATATTGATAGCTCTTGTAGTTATTTTTGTTGTGTTTAATTATGTTAGGTCAGAAGAGGAGGAGAGGATTAAGATTGGTGTAACAGCCACGTTAACAGGTTTTGGTGCACCTTGGGGAGAAGACATACAAAAAGGAATTGATTTAGCTGTTAAGGAAGTTAATGATGAAGGCGGAATTTATGGAAAGCAATTAGAGATTATTTACGAAGATATTAGTGAGCTTGATCTCAAAATGGCGGTCTCTGCTGCACAAAAATTTGTTTCTATTGATAAAGTTGATTTAATTTTTACACAGTGGGCTGAAGATAATGCGGTTGTTCAACCAATCGCAGAAGAAAATAATATCTTAATCATGAATATTGCTAGTGGTTCAAGGGATGTTCCACGCGGAAGTCCTTATGTTTTCATGATTAGGCCAACGGATGCAGAAGTAACTGAAAGATTGGTTGATTATATAATTTCTCTAAATGTAGACAATCCCGTTATGATAGTAGAACAAACTCCCTATTTTGAGAGTTTGGGGGCTTTAACAGATGAAATATGGAACCAAAAAACAGGGCAAAATATAAGGAAATATTCCGCTTCTCCAACAGAAAGAGATTATAGAACAATACTAACAAAAGTAAAACAGGAAGGTTATGATGTAGTCTTTGTTTATGTTTTAGAGGATAACGCAGGTTTAGTTTTAAAAAATATTGAAGAATTTGGTATTGAAGCTCTAAAAATTGGTTTCACTGGCATGGGCGATCCTGTCGTGCTTAATGTTGCTAAGGAAAGCGCTGAAGGAATGGTATATACAGATTTTGATTCTAGTGAACAATTTTTTATTGAGAAATTTAAAAATGAATATGGTCGAGAACCTCTTGTTACTTCAGATTTAGCATACGACGCGATTAAAGTTTTAGCTAAAGTAATGCGCGAGTATGGAACAGATACAGAAAGTGTAAAAAAAGGTCTCGAATTAATAAAAGACTTTCCTGGAGCGAGCGGTCCGGTCACATTTAATGAATTAGGAGAAAGAACAGGAAAGGAAGTCATTATCAAAGTAATCAGAGATGGTGTGGGAGTTAAAATATAATAACCTCGTAAAAACACTTTGAGTAAACTTTTGCGTTTTACATGTAAAAAGTTTACTGACCTGAACCTTTGTAAAACCCTAAAATCCGAATAGGCTCTCCTACTAAAGTGCAAAAGTTCAGTTTGAGAAAATCTTAAATACATATTACTCTATAATTTAAGAGGTTCGAATTTTAGAGTATTCTAAAATTAAGAACTACGGAATTTAGAAATGATATACAAGAGGAAAATAGGAAAAGAATTATGCTGAAGATTCAAAACATTGTAAAGCACTTCGATGGCGTAAAAGCATTAGATGGATTGACGTTAGAAATCGAGAGAGGAGAAATTACAGCGTTAATAGGACCAAACGGTTCTGGAAAGACCACACTATTCAGTGTTATTTCCAATTTGTCAAGAAAAAATAGCGGACACATTTATTTGAATAAAGAAGAGACTGGAAAAAAAGAAGATTATGAAATTGCGAAAGAATATATATCAAGGACATTTCAAGAGGTCAGGTTGTTTAGAAATTTGACTATCAAAGATCATTTAGAAATTGCTTTATCTGAAAACGATGAGAACTTATTGAAAAGTATTTTTCAAAAAGAAACTGATAAGACTGAAAGAATTAGGGAGATTCTTGATCTCGTTGGACTAAAAAAGCCGTTGGATGCCGTCGCTACCGATTTAAGTTGCGGACAGAGAAAGCTGTTGGATTTAGCTGTTGCGATTGCGAAATCGCATCAGTTGTTAATGCTCGATGAGCCTGTTGCAGGAGTTAATCCACATTTGAGAAAAGAGATAAAGAAAATTCTTAAAAAGCTGAATAAAGAAGGAGAAACTATTTTGATTATTGAGCATGATATGAATTTTATAATGGATTTAGCTGACAAGATTTATGTTTTAGATAGGGGGAAAGTTATTGCTTCTGGCAGACCGAGAGAGATACAAAATAATAAGAAAGTGTTAGAGGCTTATTTGGGAGAGTGATTTCTTTCTTCGAAAACACCTCGAGGAAGTTTGTAACTAGCTTCCTCACTTAAAATTATGGCAACGTCTGAAATTTTAACAAAGTCGGAAAAAATTTCCCTAAAGTTTTTAATAAACTCTCTTAATTCTCCAGAATTTCGAACAATCACACCAATATCATAATCCCACGCGCCTCCAAAATATTTGTAACAAATGATTACTTTCTGGTTATTATCGAGGTAAGAAATTAACTTTGTCAAGTTTTCTTCTTCAAATTTAATAATTCTTAACTGCAAGCCATACAGCTCCCAACCTAATTTTTTCCAATCTAACGAAATAGTGTACCCAATGATTACTCCTTCATTCTCTAAATTTCTAACTCTTCGATTAACAGCGTTAGCAGTCAATCCAACCTTTTCAGCAATTTCTACATAACTGCTCCAAGCATTGTCGTTTAACATAGAGATTGTTTTGACATCTATACTATCCAGCTTAACGAAATTAGTTTTTTTCTTTGTTTGCTTTGCAACTTTCAAATCCAAAATCTTTTCCGGATAATAATCTACCCGATCCACGCTCAAAATTGCATAATCACCAATAAACCTATGAAACTTGCCAAGAAAATTCCTCATCAAAATATCAAACTCTTTCTTTTCTTTTATTATCACATCAAAAACCATGCTCCACTTGCTCGCGTTCGTGCTAATCCAGCTGATATGTTTGCTCTCTTTCAGATATTCTAATATCTTCCTCTCTTCATAATCATTCAAATTGATTAATTCTAGAAAAATCCCATAACGCGACAATTCCAGTTTCCTTTCATCAAAGATAGTATTAAAACTGCTAATCAAACCTTCCTTTATCATCCTCTTTATTCTGTAATCAACGTTTTCCCTGCTTAATCCGACTTTCTTTCCAATTACATTGATTGACTCTCTTGAATCCTGAAGCAACAATTCCAATATTTTTTTGTCATAAACATCTAGTTTTATCATATTCTACATAAAATAGAATAATCTATATAAACTTTGCGTTTAGGTAAAGAAGAGAAGTAAAACATTTTATATATGACAAAATCATGTATTCTTTATGACAAATGAGAAGAAAGCAGAAGAAGGAAGAGAAGAACTAAAGGAGGAAAGCTAAAATGGCCCTATGCGGATTCAATCAAGAGATGTTAGAAGGATTGTCGGGATTTTATAAGGGTTTAGTCGAACATGGAATTTTAGAGAGATCTAAGAAGAAAAAGCAGGCGACGGAAACGACGATTAACAAAGAACTTGAAGACATGAATGATTTCTTACGGGAGACGCGTAGAATAGAAGATCCAGAAATAAAAGATTTAACAGAAGCACTTACGAAGCACGCTCTATCATATTACAAGTTTGTTCAGAAAAAAGGAGTCAAAAATTACAAGGAAATAATTCAGTTCCTCAATGACTATTACTTTGCCATGGATGACAAATATTATTCGGAGTTGGAAGGAAAACCAGAGGCAATGAAAAAATTGGCAATTTATTTGAATGAAAAGGTTAAGAAGATGGGCAAACAAACTTCACAAACGAATTCGAATAATTTAAATATTGGGAATCACTAAGTCTATTATGTCAATAAATTTTTTTGTTTTATCTATTTCTATTCAGAAAATAGAAGGAGATGTTTAGATTATGAATGCCCAAAAAAACAAAACTATTCTTGTAGTGATTCTCGTAATCCTCGTCTTGGCTTTATTGCTCAATTTTGCTCTTACAGATCAGATTATGTCTGAGGATAAAGAGACAATAAAAGTTGGAGCTATGTTGTTTCTTTCTGGTGAGGGTGCTGCATGGGGTCAATCTTCACAGAGAGCAATAGATTTGGCAGTTGAAGAAGTTAATGGGGCTGGTGGAATAAATGGAAGGATGATTGAAATAATTTATGAAGATACGGGAGGAGATACTGCAAAGGCGGTTTCTTCATATAAAAAATTAGTTAATCTAGATAATGTTCTCGCTATAATCGGGCCTAATTTGCAGACAGAAACGATTGCAATCAGCCCTTTAGCAAATGAAGATGACTTACCTGTTATTGCACCTGCTTATGCTCCATTATCAAATAGGCCAAATCCAAAAAATCCTCTGATGATATGGCTCGATCCAACGCTTGAAGCAGAACAAATGGCTGAATATGTTTATAGCAAGAACGTAAGAAGTGTCTCTGTATTAGGAACAAAGGATAGTTGGGAAGAACTAGTCTCAACAGCATTTGCCCGCAAGTTCGAAGATTTGGGCGGAGAAATATATTCCATCGAATTGGCACAACCAAGTCAAGATGAAGTCAGAACTATTGTTACAAAAGCTATTTCAAGAAATCCCGATGCTGTTTATTTAGGAACCGGTTTTCAATTCTTAAATTTTGGAAGAATTCTCAAAGAGTTAGGATACGAAGGAAAAATTTATTCAATTGAAATAGACGGGTATTTTGCCTCTGAAAGCAAAGATTGGTCTTCGGGAGTAGAATTCATAAGTTCTGATTCGTATAAGGAAGAATTTAGAGAAAAATATGAAGCCGCCTATGGAGAGAAAAGCAATATTCCTTCTGGTCAGAGTTATGATGCTGCGAATATCTTAATTTCATTCTTGAAAAAGTCCACTGAAAGATCAGAAATAGTTGACATGATGCAAGAGTTTGAAAGCTATAATGGAGTGTCTGGACAGATAACTATAACCCCTGATGGAAGCACAATCGCTCCAACTGCGATTTATGTAATAAATGATGGAGAAATAAATAAGATTGAATAGTTCATGATTTTGCCTGTCCCCACACAGACTCAAAAAAAGTTTTGAAAGATTGAACAATATCGGGGTGTTTTATTGAAAGGACTGAAGGGTTTTCTCCGTGCGAGAAAATCATACCGAGATCGCCTATGACATCTATGGCAGAAGGAGTAATTCCTTCAATAGTTTTTACTTCTGTGTATTTCATTTTTTTGAACATGTTATAATACTCTGTTCCTTTTTCTGTTAGAATGATGCGGCAAGTAATCTTTTTCTTGATTCTCTCTTTATGCCATGGAGGCCAAAGCAAGTTAAATTTCTCCTGTTTTTTCGAGTGCACACCCATTGCAATTACTTCATCTTTCAATGTTAATTCTGAAAGAACTTCCCATATTGCCGTCCTGATTCCTTCATAACCTTGAAATAATTTGATGTCTATTTTTTTCTTTGTAAATTTCTCTAATTCTAAAAGATTTGGCAGATCTTCAATTAGCTCCTGCTCTTTGCTTTTCAAATCTTTTTCTTTTTGATGCATATAGTCAAGAATTCTTTTTGGAGAAGCCGCGCTGAAATATTTTGTTTTTTCTTTAGTAATGAAACTGACAAGACCTTTTTTCATTAACTTATCTAATATTTCGTAGATTTTTCCAGAAGATATTTGCGCTTCTTCGATTATTTTTCCTGTTGTTGTTTCTCCTATTTTAAGGAGAGTTAAATAGACGGTTATTTCTCCTTTTGTCAAACCAATTTCTTCTAATAATTTTTTGTTCATAGTTTTGTTAATTGCTTTATGTATATAAATTTTCCTAATCGCACCTCACTAAGTGGGAGATAATATTTATGAATATGTATCTACCAAATAGTTACATGGAGTATAATAAATCAATGTTTGTTGTTGGAATTGTTGGAATAGCCGCGTTAATAGGAATTTATGCTTTTGTTAGTATTACTGGTCAAGCGATTAAAGATGGTAAAACTTTTAGAGTTGGTATAATTCTACCTTTAAGCGGAAACGCTGCATTTTATGGAGAAAGAACTCAGTATGGAATCGAGATTGCTAGAGAAAAAATTGCGAAAGAGTTTCCTGATTTAGATATTGTAGTATATTATGGGGACAGTGCTTATGTTCCTAAAGAGGGCTTGAGCGCGTATAAGCAATTAAAAGACACAAAAGAAATAGATGCTGTGATTACTGCTGCCAGTCATGTCTCACTCGCAATCAAGCCGTCCGTTGAAGAAGACGGAATTTTGCAAATGGCTATTTTTTCTTCTGCAGGCGATTATAGCAGTTTGAATGATTTATCATTTAGAACAAGCACAAGAAATGAAATAGAAACAGAAGCTGTTGCAGAATTAATTAGAAACAAAGGATATAAAAGAATTGAAATAATTTACATAAATAATGATTTCGGGATAAGTTTTAAGAACGCTATGAAGAAAATACTAATATCTCAAGACATTGATATTTTATCAGAAGAGGCTATCGCATTAGATACAACCGATTATAGAACAATATTGGCGAAAATGCAAAATGAAGAACCGGATGCGATTTTCATGGTTGGTCTTGCTTCACAATATTCTGAGATAATAAAACAAGCACATGAGTTAGGTATTGAAACGCAATTTCTGACGATGAGATCTGCTGAAGATCCTATTTTGATTAGAAACGCCGGAGAACTTGCAAACGGTTTGATTTATACTTATCCGTTTGATGCGACTTCACAAACTAAAGAAATTAGAGAATTCTCCAATTCGTTTGAGAAAAAATATGGAACGATTCCAGATGCGTATGCTGCCGAAGGCTACGAAGGTTTTAGATTAGTAGCGTATGCTTTTGAAGTATGTAGCAAGGATTATTTATGTGTAAAAAATTACTTGACAAATTTAAAAGATTACGATTCTGTCTTAGGAAAATTATCTTTTGACGAGAATGGAGATGTTTATTATGATTTCTTTGTGAAGACGGTTAGGAATGGGGAGTTTGTTAGATTGGATTGAAAAAACACATCACCATAATATAGAGAAAACCGATAATTATAATACATTTGGTTCGGTTTTCTCTAACGGATAAAACCTTTCGCTCGGTGTTATAATCAACGGTTTTATCCGTAACATCATTGGCTTATCTACAGAACGAAAGTTTTATAAATAGAACGATAGTTCTATTAATGTGCTGAAGGAATTTGAAAAGTTTGCGGGAGTGAAGATTTTAAGATATTTTTTGTTGCATCCAGAAATAGAGGTACATGTTAAAGAGTTGGCCAGGAAATTAGCGATAGGTCCTGCAACTTCAAAATATTATTTAGATATTTTTTCTGAAGAAAATTTGTTTATTGTTAAGAAAGTTGGAAATGTCAAAGTTTTTTCGCTTGATAATCAAAATGTTTATGTTAAAGAAATCAAGAGAACTTTTTCTCTGTTTTTCTTTAAAGAAAATGGTTTGGATCAACTATCTGAAGATAATATTAGTTTGGCAGTTTATGGAAGCTATGCGTCTGGCGAGTATGATGAAAAAAGTGATTTGGATTTGATTGCAGTTCGTTATGGTAAGGACAAAATAAATAAAGATAAAATACTGGAATTTGAAAATAAAATAAGAAAGCAAATTCAACTGACGGAAATTTCTTATCATGACTGGGAAAAAATGAAAAAAGATAAAAAGCAATTTGTCTACGAAGTTTTGTCGAATCATATTTTAATTGCAGGAGAAGAATTGTAATGGACTTCCAAAAATGTTTAGATGAAGGTTTTATCAGAAAAGACAGGAATGTAGAAGAAAGAGTAAGTGATGAAATTTTATTAGCAGAAAGATTTCTTAATTCTGCCAAAAATAATCTGAAAATTAAAGAGTATGAGATGTGTGTTATTGCCGCATATAACTCCATTTTCCATTGTGAAAGAGCTTTGTTATACAAAAAAGGATATACAGAAAGAAGTCATTTTTGTATAGTTGTCGCTTTAAAAAGATTTTATGATGATGAGAAATTAATTGAATTACTGCATTCTGCAGATAAAATACGTATTTCAAGGCATGAAGTGCAATACAGAGGCAAATTTGTGGAGAGGGGGGAAGTAGAGTTTGTTATAGGCCTAGCAGAACAATTATTAAATCATACGAAGGAGATCTTGTGAGATGTTAAAAATATCTGGATTGCGTTCCGGCTACGAAGAGCTTGAAGTCTTGAATGGAATAAACTTAGAAGTCAAAGAAAAAGAAATCGTCGCTCTCATAGGACCAAACGGCGCAGGCAAAAGCACGGTGATTAAAAGCGTATTCAACATTGCAAATGTTACTGAAGGAAAAATATCATTCAATAAAAAAAGCACAAGGAAATTAAAGACTCATGAGCTGATTAAAGAGGGCATTGCGTATGTAAATCAGGGAAGAATTATTTTTGAGAAGCTAACAGTTTTGGAAAATTTAGAAGTTGGAGGAGATTTGATTGAAGATAAGAAAGAACTTGAAAAAATAATTAATGAGATTTACAAAATATTCCCTGTTTTGAAAGAAAGAAAAGATAAATTAGCTTATGGTTTGTCTGGAGGAGAGAGGCAGATGCTTGCAATTGGCAGAGCTTTAATTTCAAAACCGAAATTGCTAATGCTCGATGAGCCTTCTCTTGGTTTAAGCCCAAAACTAAGAAAAGAGCTTTTTGATATTATCGAGAGACTGAAGAAAAATGGAATTTCCATTTTAATTGTAGAACAGAATGCTAAAAAAGCTATTGAGATTGCTGACAGAACTTATTTGCTAGAGGATGGGAAGATTGTTTTGGAAGGAAAGGGGAAAACTTTTCTTAAGAATGAGAAGATTAAGAAGGTGTATTTGGGCGGGAGATATTAGTCAGTAGCGAGTAGTATAGAGATTTCCGATGATTAGGTTAGATTTTAGTTCGAGAATTTTGAAAAAATCAGGTAATTCAAAATTCTCTTCGGAAATCTCTAATACATCTTTCCCTAAAAAACTAACACAATCAAGGGAAAGATGTATATGTAGTTTGTGGTTACGCACCTAACAACCACCAATCAAATAGTAACTTATTTTAAGTGGTGAACTAATTTTAAGTAAAACAGATTACTTGATTTTTCATGAAAGAGGGATGGATTGTAGTATTAGTTTTGTTGATTATTGCTTTTGTAGTCTCATCTTGGTTTTTGATTAATCGTGTTGGAGAAAGAAGTGTTACAGGAAATTTAGCCGATAATGACGGAGAGTTAAGAAATGAAATTGTGAATAAAAATTCTGAGAACAATACGGACAACGAGGAGATATTAAGTTTTGATTTTCGATGCGAAGTAGAGTCTCCTTTTTTCTGCAGGATTTGGAGTTTTGACAGAGAAAAAGATGAAATCCGTGTTAGGATAGAAAACATTGGAAATAAGAACATTATCATACAGTCTTTCGATGTTTCAAATTGCGATTATTTTGGGAAAAGAGATTTCTTTCTTGAGAGTGGGCAGGCTAAGGTTTATGATTTTCGTTGTGCTCTTGACAAAGAAGGAACCTTTATAGGAAGATTTGATTTGAGATTCAAACCAGAGAAGGGCGGACCGCAGCAAAGCTCCGCAGGCATTATTGATGAAGAGCTAATCAATTAAGTTTTTATAGTTTTAGAAAAAATTATAAATTGACTAATCTTGTGATAAACATGCAATCAGAAAAATATTCAAAACCAATATTAAGAATTGCACTTAGCTTAGTGTTTTTGTATTTCGGATATCAGCAAATCACCTCTCCAGAGAGTTGGATTAGTTTTGTTCCCAGTTTTGTATTGTCTTTTGGTTTATCAGCGAAGACTTTCATCATTATTAATTCTTTTCTTGAACTTGTTTTGGGAACTTTGATGCTGATTGGTTTGTATACGAGGTTCTCTTCTTTAATTCTCGCTTTGCATTTGTTTGTCATTGCGTTTTCAATAGGACTCAATCCGTTAGGAATAAGGGATTTCGGACTCGCCTTTGCCACTTTGGTTATTTTTCTTAACGGAGTTGATGGGTTTTGTTTGGATAAGAAAATTTGGAAGAGAAACAGTATTTCTGCATAAGGATTCTTATCTGATTTCTTATGAGTGTTCGGAGATAGTGTGTATTCTATACTTTTAAGGAACATTTGTGCAATCTATTTTAGTCGGAGATTCGTCGCAGAATTCTTCTTCACCTTTTTCTCCAAGAAATGTTGCAACCGCGCTTAGTTCATACGGACCAGGACCTAAATTATCTAACAGATAAGCGTTTGTAATTGAAACTGTTTCTACAATGTTTGCCGGCGCATCTAAAGGATCGGCTCCTTCCTGCGGGAATAATTGCGCTTTGCCTTCTGAGTCTCTGATTGCTAATCTCATTGTTTCTGCTTTTCCTCTATTCAATTCTATCAGGATTCTTTCTGTTTTCAAATCAGAGCCGGATGTTCCGTTTATTTCACATCTTATGGGCGTCAGTTCTATATCAAGGCATTTGCCGGCTATTGATGCTCTTTGGCTTCCTTCCCGAATTGTAGGACCTATAAATCCCCAAACGATTGCAATTGCAGCGAGGGAAAGAAGAACAATTAGAACTGTTGCAACGACACTCGAAAGACCTCTTTTCTCCATGGGAAGAAATAGATTATGATGTTTATAAATTTATTTGTGCAGCCACCAAAACTCCAAATAAGATTTGGATTTCTTATCCAATCTGACAAATCCGAATCTTTCGAATTGAATTATATCTCCAATTTTTAGTTTTTTCGTGTCCGGCTCTGCCAGTCCTGAAATGTATTTGTTATTTTCCATTAAAACTTTAACCTTCACCAAACCCTTCGAGACCGGAAGCCAGTGGATTAATTTCGCGTTTAATGAAGAATCAAAATCATGGCTGACGAACTCTTTATTGCAAAAATTAAACAAGTGCATGAATCTGTAATTTTTGTTCTTTTCTAATTTGTCTTCGATGTAGAATTCGTCTTTAACATTTATTCTTCTGAACCCGCGATTTTTATCATCGGGATGGAGAGGAATTTCTATTGTTTGTTCCGGATGTGCATATTTTATACATCTTTCCCCTGATTGCGTTAGATTTTTTTGGAAAGATGTATTAGAGATTCCCGAACTAAAATCTAACTCAATTATCGGGAATCTCTTTATTTTAACTTTTTTAGGGTTTTTAATGAAAAAATATCTATTTGCTTTTTTGTCTATTATTTCTTTGTTGAAATGATTTATTGCCTTAAAAAATTCTTCTTTCTTTACAGTTTTGTCAGTTAATGTTATGCCTATTTCTTTTGCGTATTTGGTTAGAGCTTCTGGTTGGTAACCTCGACGTTTTAATGCGAGAAGGAAAGGAAGCCTGATGTCGTCCCATCCTTTATATTTCTTTTTCTTTATTGCTATTCTTGTTTGTGTTGTAGAGAGGGGCATGCCTAAGAAATTTATTCTTCCGACGAACATTGCATTGGGTGTTTCGTATCCTAAGTAAGAATGGATTACCTCTTGTCTTTTAGCATTGTCGGCGTGGTCTTTTGCCCTGATAACGTGCGTTACTTTTGTGTCTAAATCGTCAATAGAGACAGCCATGTTCATCAATGGCCAGACTCTGAATTTCTTTTTCGTTCTTGGATGTTTTGTTTCGTTGATTCTGAATAAAGGAAAATCACGCATCGCTGGATTTTTATCCTGAATATCCGTTTTCAATCTTGCTACCGCTTCTCCTTCTTTGTATTTTGAAAACATGAATCTCCATCTTTCTTTTTGTTCTTCTTTTGAGAGAAAACGGCAAGGACAGGATTTTTTATTATTAATTAATTTTTTGAAAGTTTTTGGTTTACATGTGCAGATGTAGACTTTATCTAATTCAAGGAGCGTTTCAAAATATTTATAATAAATTGGAAGGCGATCTGATTGAATTATTATTTCAGAGATGATGTGGTTTGTCAGCCAGTTCACGTCTTCCTGAATTAGTTTGTATGCTTTATCGTAAATATTCTCAGGATTTGTATCGCCAATGCGAAGAATGAACTTCCCGTTGTAACGCTGGACATAAAGATGGTTGAGGGCAAGGACATATGCGTGGCCAATATGCAAAGGTCCCGACGGAGAAGGTTCGAATCTCATTACAAGATTTTCTGTATCTTTTAGTTCAGGAAGGTCATGAATTTTCTCTTCTTTTTCCGGAATTAAATTTTGTATATCTTTGAATTGCTGTTCTTGTTCTTCTTTTGACAAAGAGTTTATTTCTTCGATGATTTTATTTATTGTCGGAATTACATCTTTAATCTGGGATTTTTGCAGACCATGCTGGAATAATTTTGGCAGTATCTTTGAAGGGTCCGCCTTTCCATGTTCGAGAGCGTTTTTTAGCGCGTGAGCTTTGATATAATCTGTCAGGGGTTTCATTTTCTTTTCATTATTAGGTTTTGAATACTTTCTAATTTGGTATGTATTTGATTAACATTTTTAGTTATGTCGGACAAATCCATTTTTATGATGTTAAGATCGTTTCTGACTTTCATAAAACCAATTGATGTTTTTTTGTCTAATGAAAATAAAGAGTTCCATAGGAGAATTTCAGATGCTCCTACAAATAGAGCCAACGATATTATCGCACTAATCTCTGGAGGCGAACCACTTAGCAGCCATAATGCTATACCTACGATTGCCGCAATTAGCAACCAAAATACAACATCATCTATTTTTATCGCCATGTTAGATAGGTCTGAATAGCGTATAAATGCCTAATGCTATTAGAGCTATAACAATAATCCAGATTATCATATCTATTTTTTTCATAGTTAAGAGAAGAAGAAATGTTATATAAGGTTAACTAAACGGTTCGGTATGTTTTTCTTACAGACCACTCCTTTTCGTTTTGTCTTGATTCATATGCTTCTGCTAATTTATATGCACTGTCAAAAACTTTAGGAGAATATACATTTATTTTAGAATCTGTTGGTCTAATTATAAAATAATGCTCAACTTTTTCCTCCATTAGGTAAGCTCTAATTAATAATGGTCCCTGTGTAATTCTAAATTTTTCTCCCAAAGTTTGTACCGCTAAAGCTGCTAACTCACTTTCTCTTTCTTCCTCTCTTATTTCTTCTGCCGATTTTTCTATTATTTTAACCATTTATCTTTTAGTAAAAATAGACTTTAAAAGGATTATTGTGATTACCAGTATCTCCGCACAGCCATAAAAATCATTGCAGTTTTTTTGCATTAAATGATCAATTTCGTGCACTAAAAAACTCCGCAACGGAAATTGCACGAAATTGAACTAACGGGGAGAGGTGGGTGGGAGCAAAAAAACCGCTAAAACCCCTGTGCGGAGATACTGGATTATACATCTTTCCCATGATTGCGTTAGATTTTTTGGGAAAGATGTATTAGAGATTCCCGAACTAAATTCTAACCTTATTATCGGGAATCTCTATACATAACAAGGATATGCTAATTCAACTCATAAATCTGTCCACAACCGTGTAGGAGAGTCATAGATTTTGACCATGATAACCGCTGACTTTCCTTTCAAACTCCTGTATTTTTGATTCTATCAACATGAGTTTATCTACTAAGCGATCTAATTTGTATTCGAAGTTTTCAAGCTGAACTTTTAGATCCTGCAATTCATTAGTTGAAGAAGAGGAATATTTTTCTATGTTTGGCGATTGTTCTGAAGCTGAACTTGCCAGAGAATCCAAAAAATCGAAAGGGCTTGATGCAGGCGAGTTTGTATTAGAATTTGATGAAGAACTTAAATTGACGTAGCCGTTTTCAGTTTGAACACTTGGTTTTACTTGTTCGAATTTTTTCTTTAAAATTCCTCTTCTCTGCAAATCCGGAATGTCTATGTAATCCATTGAGAAAAGAGGAAGAAGATTTATTTAATTGTTTTGTTATTATTAATATGGTTACAAAACAACAATTCTTATAAATCTCTTATTAATTCAAATACAATGGAAAGAAGTTTATTGTTGATTAGTAATTCAAAATTGTTCGGAAGCGGTTATTTGGATCATTGCGAATCAGCGATAAGGGATATTTTGCGTGAAAGGAAAGAAGTGCTTTTTGTTCCATATGCGCGACCTAGTGGAATAACGCATGATGAATACACTGCAAAAGCGCGTGAAAGATTTGAAAGAATGGGCTTTTCTTTAGGAGGAATTCATGAGCAAGATAATCCAGCAGCCGCTGTTGAAGGAGCAAAAGCGATTTTTATCGGCGGGGGAAACACTTTTGTTTTGTTAAATGCTCTTTATCAAAATGAAATTGTTGATGCAATAAACAGGAGAGTTGCGGAAGGAGTTCCATACATCGGAACGAGCGCTGGAGCAAATGTTGCCGGCAGAACGATGATGACGACAAATGATATGCCCATTATTTATCCGCCAAGTTTCAGTTCTATCAATTTAGTTCCTTTCATTATTAACCCGCATTATTTAGACTTAGATAAAAATTCAAGACATATGGGCGAAACGAGAGAAACAAGGATTAAAGAATATCACATTTTTAATGATCATATTGTTGTTGGATTGCGAGAAGGTGCGATGCTTCATATTGTTGGAAACAATGTAAACTTACAAGGAACTAATGGGGCAAGAATTTTTAGAAGGGGGCAAGAACCGACTGAACATACGACTGGTGTATCTTTGGATTTTTTGTTGACTGGTAATTAGAAATTAAACAGTCAAATTTAATAACTTTCTTTTTCTTTTTAGTGTGAGGTGAAAATGGCAGTAGATGTAAAAAATTTAATAGCCGCGATAAATCCTGATTTGTATTGTGATAATATTCCGGATGTTAGGGGAAAGATTTTGTGCGAGGAAGTTAAGAAGATAGTTAAAGAGAAGGGGGATTATTTGAAGGCTGCCGAGATTGCGAAACTTAAAGAGCCGTCGTATATTGATGTCGAATATTCTACCTTTGAGAAAGCCGCTTTTGACAAAGAGGGATTAAAGAGGCCTATTGAACAGCACAAGATTGTCTATGATGCATCCTCTCAGACACTCGAAGAAGTTTATTTCTGGATTCTTGATTTTGTTCAGAGAATGTATGGAAAGACAGATAAATTAGTTGATAACTTTATCTCTTCTACGGGAAGCGGACATTTTGGAGAAATGCAGCAAAGAGCGACGGTAATGCAAAAAGAAGGAATGAATATTTTTGGAACTATTAACGGGGTTATCAGATCAATTATTAATATTATCTATGATCTCAAAGAGTTTAAGATTCGTTTAGGGCAGTACGATGATTACGAATCAGGCAATGAAATAAAGAAGCAGGCGGCTTTATTAGCGCTTAAACAAATATGGATAGATAATGTTGACATTAAGAGGGGAGTAGGAAGCATCAATGGGCTGGCGCAGCAGTTGGATTTTGTGACTTTAAGAGATGCTTTCATGGCTGTAGAGTCTTTGCCAAAGGTTGAGGAGCTGGACTTGAATGAAAGAGTCAAGAGAATACTCAAGCAGAGAGTTACAGAATTTGATAAATGGGTTGAAGAATCAGGAAAAGAGTTAAGAAAAAGATTTGAAATTGAGAAGAGCTATTTGAGAAGCCAAATCAATTCTGTTAAGCTGTATTCGAGATGGGCAAAACCTTATTTGAAAGCAGCCCGCCAGTTAGAGCAAAACATGAAGCCGAGCGCGGATATTGTTACAGCTTTTAATACTGCTGTTTTTGAATTAGTTCTTTTAGCCGAAGGGAAATATGATATTAAGCAAGATATTGATAAGGGTGAGCTGCCAAAAGAATTTGATAAAATTAAAGCGAGAAAATATTCTCCTGTTGCTTTGATTGAATTTCGATTTAGGAGCATTCCGGAAAGAAGCGATCAAAGAGGAGGTTATAGTTTCAGAGGAAAAGTTGAAGTTATGTTTACAAGCTTTGCTCTTAATGAAGATGAATTAAAAGTTTTGCGTGATGAAATTGGCAAGAGTGATTTTGCAGATGTTTACGAGCTGATTGAAGGCGCTACAGAGAAGAGTTTTGGAGAGCTGGAGAAAGACATTGATGATTTATTGGGAGAAAAGAAAAAAGACGAAAAGAAAAAAATAAACGAGGAGGATGCAAATCCTTTCTCTTCGCTGTTTTCATTTTTCAAAAAAGAGGATAAGGAAGAGAAGAAGGACTTTTCTAAAGGCATTCCGAAAGATAATTATTATGAACAGGTTTTTCGGAGTCAGGCGATTTTGAGTGCGAGAACTATGTGCAGAAAAGTTTACGATAATTACAAGAAAGTTCATGGAATGCCTACTTTTCCTGAGACAATAGGCGCGCTGTGGCGTATGGATTAAATCTGAACTTTAACTATAACATATACAGATAATCCCGATAATTATAATACATTTAGTTCGGTTTTCTCTAACGGATAAAACCTTTCGCTCGGTGTTATAATCAACGGTTTTATCCGTAACAGCGACATTTATATATTATTTCTACCTTTGAATTTAAAGATTATCCATGAAAAAAATAAAAAAAGTTAAGGTAATTAAGAAGAATGTCGATGTTAAAATAATTGATGAAGGAAGCAGAGTGAAAGCTGAAGAAAAAAAATCAACAGAACCGAATGTTGTTTCCGATAGCAGGGTAGTAGCACAAGTTTCTTCAGTTGATAATCGCAAGGTTGTTCGCAGTCAAAATCCTGTTTCAGAAGATTTATCTGTAAACAATAGACGAGCAGAGGAAGTTAGACGAGCTCCAGAAAGACTTTACTCCGGTCATGATAGCGGCGATCAAGAGGCAAAGAGATACGTAACGCAAAGGCCAGTTAGTATTTTAACACCGATGAGAATTGAGGAGAGAGGATCATTAGACCAACAGGGCATAAGTAAAGTTGATCTAAATAGATTTCGTGAACACGTAGGGAAAGAACAAGATACACAATATTATCACGGAATGAAGGAGGATGAAAAAATGATTGTTAAAAGAAGAAAGGAGTTGTTTTAAGATAATTTTAAATAATTGTTTTATTTTTATTAGTCATGGCAAAGGAAGATTACGGCAAGGGGAGTATTAGTTTTTATCCCGGAGCAGATTACGGTTTCGATCATGAGTATGGCAAAGAATTTTCTGTAAGTTCAAATAGCGATTATAGTTCTTCAGCGGGTCTTATTGGTGTGAATGTAGACCCTAGAACTGCAAACCAACTTGATGCTGTTTCAAAAAAATTAAGCACGGGAGCAAAAACAATTGAAGTTCAGGGATTGCAAATGAGCACTTTAGATAATATTCCTAAACAACATTTTAAAGAAATCGAACGGCTGAAAAAATTAGTTGGTGCAGATTTAACTTTTCATGGGCCTCTTGTGGAACCTACAGGGATAGGTCAAGGAGGCTGGGATCCTTCACAAAGAGAGTTTGCTGAAAGACAGATATGGAGTTCTGTTGAAAGAGCGCACGATTTGGATCCAAAAGGCAATCTCGTTATCACATTTCATTCAAGTAATGGTCTGCCAGAACCGAGGACAAGGGTAAAGACTGACGATGGAAAAGAAATTAGCTCAAATATTGCAGTTATAGATGAGAGAACTGGGAGATTTGGGATGTTGCCAAAAGGCGGAGCCGATTATTTTGAGAAAGAAGAATATAGTCCTGATAAAGATCTTAAAAGATTGAATGAACAGAACTGGACAACAGAATTGAGCAATGTAAACATAAGCGCAAGAAGAGGTAGAGAGGTTTTAGAAAGAATGGAACAGATACAAAAACAAGCAGAATCAGCTGGAATGAAAAATATCGATATAGACAAACTGTATAAACTGTCTAATACTGCGGAATGGCAGCAGCATATTGAAAAATTAAACCCAGAGACTAAAAAGTTAACGCAGGATCTTGTCAGTGATTTGGGCTATGCCAATGTTTTCGTGCACGATTCATACAGAGGATTCAAAGGTTTGTTTAATCAGGTCTATGATGTTGCTGTGCGCTCAAAGAATGAGGAAGTCAGGAAGAAACTCGATGAGTTACAAGATAAAGTAATTCCAATTGTCGAAGATTATAAAAAAGATTCTTCTAATGCAGTTAAACTCGCAGATGCAGTTTCTAACGGTATAAGAGTTCTTGATTCTATGAATGCTCCGCAGATTTTCAAGCCATTGGAGGAATTTGCAATTGATAAAGCTTCTGAAACGTTCGCTAACGTTGCATTAAAATCATATGATAAGTTCAGAGATAGTTCGCCTATTATTAGTATTGAAAATCCTCCTGCTGGAATGGGATTAAGCAGAGCAGAAGATCTAAAAAATCTCGTCGAGGCTTCAAGAAAGAAATTTGTTGAACAGTTGATTGAAAAAAAAGGCCTTTCTAAAGGCGAAGCAAATAAACAGGCGGAAAAATTAATTGGAACTACTTGGGATCTTGGGCATATTAATATGATTAGAAAGTATGGATATAGTAAGGAAGATGTTGTCGAAGAAACAAAAAAAATTGCTCCATATGTTAAACATATTCACCTTTCTGATAATTTTGGTATGGAGCATACAGAATTGCCGATGGGCATGGGAAACGTTCCGACTAAGGCGATGATAGAGGCGATTGAAAAATATAATAAACAACTAAAGAAAATTGCGGAGACAGGGACGTGGTTTGGTCCGCAGGCATTTGGCAATGCAACGCCGTTCAGAGAAACTCTCCGTGCCTTCGGCTCTCCGATTTATTCGATGAAGATGGCTCCTTATTGGAGTGGTGTCGCAAACACACAAGGCGCTTATTTCTCGGGATATGGACGAGCTTTACCAGAACAGCACTTTAATCTTTATGGAGCTGGATTTAGCAATCTGCCTACTGAATTAGGAGGACAAATGGAAGGAAGAAGCAGAATGGGCGGCGGGACGCCGAATCAGTGATTACTGAAAACTTCTGAAAAATCCTGACCGCCGAGTCCGTAGCCTTGTTTTACAGCATATAACATGCTTATTGCTTTGCGTTCTTTTTCAGGATTGCCGCTCTTAAACATTTTCTTTAGAGATTGGGCTACTACTCCATAAACTTTTTGTTCATAGTTATCTCCATATTTTTTCTTCATTCTTTCGTCTTCTTTTCTTTTCAAGTCTGTAATTCCTCTTAGTTGATCTTCCTTTGAAAGTTCTTCTCCAGGAGCTAATGCAGCTATTTCTGCAAACAACTCTCTAAGATCTTCTGGCGCATCCTTCAACGCTTCGTATTGTTTTCGAGACGCGGCAGCAGAGTAGATTTTTCTTAATTGATCTTTTGCTTCTGCAGGAATTGGTTTGTCTTTTTTAATTAGATCTTCTAATGCGCTGTATGTGGAAATTTGTCTATAATCACTAAGCAGATTTCTCTCTTCATCACCAGTAGAAGAAACTATCTCGTCTTCAGATGCTATTTTTCCAAGAGAGGGATCATAATTATTATCTTTTTTTAAAATGTCGTCAAGATGTTTTTGAGAAGTAGTTATAGCGTTATGCATTCTTGTTCCGCGCCAAGCCTCAAAACCTCTATTTATTTCTTGCTGTTGAGCTTCTTCTGGTAAAGCATTGAGTGTTTCTTCTGTAAATCTTGGTTGAGTTTGTCCTGGAAGTGGCTCGGTTGTCAAGTATTTTCTTCCAATCTCGTCTCTTGCTGCTTGTGCTCCTACATTTGTTTCGCCATGACTTTCCAGAGCTTGAGCTATTACGACGCCATAGTGAACTTTATCTAACGCATCATATACTTCTTCTCTGTGGTCTTCTGTTCCGTTCGTCATACATTCCCTAATATCCTCTCCTATATAAACCTTTCGTTTTGTAAGAACTATGTAGTGATTACAACGCTTACATTTATTATATGTTTTGGAGGAGCAGGACAAAAACATTTAAGAACATTTACAACTTATTTCTGTCATAAAAGAGAAAATGGCTGATAAAATTGTGAATGTTTATAAGAAAAAAACGCCTCCTTTGTCAGAACTGCCGAAGCTTCCAAAATTGGAGGAAGAGAATGTCAAGAATGCTTTGAAACATAGAAAGAAGAAAGTTAAACCAAGACATTTAAAGACTAACAAAAAAAATAAAATTAAGAAAGTAACAAAATCAAGGAATGGTAGTTCTATTAAAAACGTGAGGAGGGAAAATAAGAAAATTGATCCAATTAATACTGACGATATAGAAGAAAAGAAAAATGTTAAAGTGCTGAAACCAGAGTCAAGACATTTAAGAATTGAGAGGGATATCGCGATTGATTTCGCCGCGAAGGTGCAGAAGAAGTTTGACAGGCTTGTCAAGGCCTCGATTCTTTTTGGTTCGCAGACGAAGGGAGATGCGGTTGTCGGGAGCGATATTGATATTATCCTGATTGTAGACGATGTCGGGACAAATTGGGATTTGGAGTTAGTTGCATGGTATAGAGAAGAGCTTGCGAAATTAGTGGCTAACCAAAAATACGGGCAGGAGTTGCATGTGAATACTGTTAGGTTATCTACATGGTGGGAAGATATGTTGCATGGAGATCCGGTTGTTGTTAATGTCCTGAGATATGGAGAAGCGTTGATTGATTATGGCGGTTTCTTTAATCCTTTAAAGGCTTTGTTGTTAAATGGAAAAATTAGGTCAACTCCCGAGGCGGTGCATGCTGCTTTGAGGAGAGCGCCAATGCATATAATGAGGAGTAAAGCCGCCGAGATGGGGGCTGTCGAGGGTGTTTATTGGGCGCTGGTCGATTCTGCTCAGGCCGCATTAATGACTGCCGGAAAGATGCCTCCAAGCCCCGAACATATTCCAGAAATGTTGAAAGAAGTTTTCGTTGACGCAGGAATGCTGAAGATGAATTATGTTAGGGCAATGAAAGAACTTTACGGTTTGCATAAGGCGATTGCCCATGGAAATTTAAATGATATAAAGGGACAGGAAATTGATGAATGGCAGGATATGGCGGAGAAATTTATGCTCGAGATGACGAGGATTATTGACATTTTGCTGGAGAAGCCGGGGAGTTAGATTACCGATTTGAAGTAATAACAAAGTTTTAAATAAGAAAATAAATTCAGTGTTGCATAAATATTTTTTATCTTCGATAACTTAATTATCTGGAATCTCTATATTTAACACCACTTCTTCAACATAGAAACAACATCCACAACCCTGTTTGAATAACCAAACTCATTATCATACCATCCCAAAACCTTAACTAAATTCCCCGTCTTTTGAGTAGACAAAGCATCAAAAACACAAGAATGCGAATTCCCGATAACGTCTGAAGAAACAAGTTCATCCTCACTGTATTCAATAATTCCTTTCATCTTACCACTCGCCGCTTTCTTGAAAACAGCATTAATGCTTTTCTCATCAAATTTCTTCTTCAACACAACAACCAGGTCAACTAAACTTCCAACCGCAATCGGAACCCTGACTGCAAAACCATCAATCTTTCCAAGCAATTCAGGCATTACAGCAACAACAGATTCAGCCGCTCCTGTCGTCGTCGGAACCATATTCAAAGCAGCGGCTCTTCCTCTTCGTAATTTCTTGTGAGAACCGTCATGCAAATTCTGATCGTTAGTGTATCCATGAATCGTCGTCATGAATCCCTGCTGTATTCCGAAAGCATCATGTAAAACTTTAATCATTGGAACCATGCAATTCGTCGTGCAGGAGGCAACAGAAATAACTTTATATTCTTTTTTCAGTTTTTCATGATTAACTCCGGGAACAATCGTAATATCCGGCGCTTCTGCAGGCGCAGTAATTATGCTATACTTCGCTCCAGCCTGAATATGCGCCATCGCTCCAATCTTATCTCTAAAAATTCCCGTCGCCTCGATAACAACATCAACACCCATTTCTTTCCAAGGCAATCTATTAGGATCCCTTTCGGTTAAGATTTTAATTCTTTTTCCGTTAACAACCAAATCTTTTCCAATAACCGCAACTTTCTCTTTGTATCTTCCATAAATAGAATCATACTTCAACAAATAAGCAGAATTTTCTGCACCATGAACATCGTTCACAGCAGCGATATCAACTTTTTTATCGTGCGCGATTTTGAAAACACTTCTTCCAATTCTGCCGAAACCGTTTATACCGACTTTCATTTTCACCTCTTCAATATTCAAGTAAAGAGATTATTAAATGTTGCGATATTTCAATTGCACAAAACAGCTCTTGACAAATCTTTTATACTCCCTTATCCTTGTTCTGTCATGGTTTTAGCACTTGACATCGGCGCAACAAATATAAGAATTGCAGAAGTCTCGGGTATTAAAATAAAAAACAAAAAGATAATTCCCAATCCCAAGAAAAAAGAAAAAGCTCTTTCTACAATTATCTCCTTGATTACCGAATACAAAAAACAGCCAATTGGAATAGGCATCGCTTCTTTCATGAAATTCGGAATTCCTGTTTTCACGCCAAATTGGGATTTCTCAAATGTGGACGTAAAATCTTTATTAGAGAAAAAATTCAAAGTCCCGGTCTACATTGAAAACGACGCGAACTGCGCAGCTCTCGGAGAACACCACTTCGGTTATGGAAAAGGAAAATCAAATTTCTTCTTGTTCACTCTCGGAACAGGAATCGGCGGCGGGACAGTAATAAACAACAAACTCTATTCGGGGCATCGTGGAACGGCAACAGAGCCAGGACACATGATTATCAATGGAAAACATTTGGAACAATTAGCTTCCGGTCCAGCATCAGTGCAACTTGCAAAAAGTAAGGACCTAAAAGTCAAAGATACTTTTGAATTACAAGCCTTAGCAAAAAAAGGGAACAAAACAGCTCTTGCAGTTTACAGCGAAGTTGGTCGTCATATCGGTGTGGGAATGCTAAACGTCGCCTATATTTTAGATCCTGAAATAATTCTGCTCGGCGGCGGTTTTGCAAATGTTCCTTACATCTATTCGTCGGCAAAAAAAGCACTTTGGGAAGGCGATTGGGCAAATCGTAAAATTCCAGTCATGCAGGCAAAGCTCAAAGATGACGCAGGTTTGATAGGGGCGGGACTGCTTCCAAGAAAGGAATAAATACAGAGCATTCCGATAATTGTGTCAGATGCTTTATCGGAATCTCTGTCTATACAATCCCTAAACTATCTGACCTTGTCATCGGGATTGTCTATATCATAAACCTCGAATAGGCAAATCTGCTCTTCCTACTCTAGTTAATTCGTAAATATCAAATCCCCAACCACGAGTTCTCAAAATTTTTCCAACTTCCTGATTAATATCATTACAAATAGAATCATATAATTCACGAGCAATACCTTCTGCGACAAATAAAAACTCGCTGCAATAGTTCTTTTTAGATCGCAGGCGCAGGACAGCTCTTTCTGGTTTTTCCTCAATATGTATGGCTGCTTGATGCCAAGATCCTCCTTCCAAAACATTTCCAATAATATGTTCAAATCTGTTTCCATAATCATAGCCAAATTTAAAAATTGCTTCGCATCCCTTTTCATCATCTATAGGGCTCTTGAATAAATAACTTGAACTTATTTTATTGTGTAATTCCATTCGGGATGGAATTCATGATGTTCTATTTTTATTCTTTTCATTTCATCATC
>Ga0209541_10002155_pt1 | contig 37749 bp, 47 predicted proteins | sample RifCSPlowO2_01_FD_184027 | JGI IMG/M metagenome (GOLD analysis project Ga0209541, IMG submission 184027) | Groundwater microbial communities from Rifle, Colorado - Rifle CSP2_plank lowO2_0.1 (SPAdes) (version 2) | ecosystem: Environmental > Aquatic > Deep subsurface > Groundwater | place...
TCATATCCGCCTTGCGGGATGTACAACACAGTTTGCGGATATGGATGCGAATGGAAATCCAATTCCGTGGTGTGCGACAAGTACAGTTTCGCAAGGCGGATATGATAATGTGTATATCACCGGGAATGGTATGGGGACAACGTGGAAAGAATGTTCTGTAGAAGAAGTAGCGCAGGAAGAAGCGTTTACAGGTGAGGAAAGTCGCAGTGAACGAGGAAGGGGCGAACGTGCAGAGAGTGAATCGCAAGATAGTTCTGAAGAAGAAATGATTGCAGAAGGTACAGGGTTTGGTGGGAAAGAACCTGTGCCGTGTAGTGATTCTGATTATTCTTCAAATTACCAAATCACACTGGTCTATATTGATGACGATGAAGTTAAGTTTATAATTAATGGTGTAGGAACAAATAAAGTAAAAATAGGACAAAATGCATTCATTAGTCCAAAATTTTCAATCGAAGTAAAAGATATTGTATACCAAGCATATGAAGGAGGGATTCATTCAGTGGATATTACAATAGTAGGGAGTGCAATTCCTATAACTGATACAATTTTCGAAGGAGAATCAAAATATTATACTTTAGAAGAGTATTGGAAAAATCCTTCTTTTGTTAAAGGAACACTTACTAATCCAGATGGAGAGGTGTATGAAGACTTTTGTAGTAAAGGACCAGTCGATTCATCTACAGCAGGAATTAAAGTTGGAAAATCAGAATATGTCTATGAATATTATTGCATGAACTCCAAAAAAGCAGGAACAAAGATTATAAAATGTAATGGTGGTTGTGAAGATGGAAAATGTTTACCTTATAACTGTGGGGGTTTAATGGCATATCCTCAAATGTTTGTAAAAGATGGTGTGTTTGATGGGAATATAATTGTTGGTGAGAAAGCCCCTGCGATAGATAATCTAGCCGCAACTGACATCATGATCTCAATGAACTTAAATGGAAAACCTGTAATTATAGTCGATTCATTAAAATTGGATTTCGAAATAATAAATGTTTCGGCACAAAATATGATTGTGGTAGGTTCACCTTGTGTTTTTGTAAATGATAAAATGATTACATTAAGCGGTGAAAAATCAATCTCATGCGAAGGTCCAGGATATGACCAAAATTTCTTACCAGGTCAAGCTCTTATCAAGTTAATAAAGCATCCCACTGGAAAACATAGTTTAATTGTGTCAGGATATAGTGGCACAGAGAGAAGAGTTGCAGCCAAAGTTATTGCTCAGAGAGCAAATGAATTAACCGGTACAGAAATTCTAGTGGAAGGAGAAACATTCACTGATGCTACACTAACTATTATTAAAGGAGATTGTATCTCAAATAATGAGGGGGATACAAAAGTTGTATCCATCTGTGGGGATGGTAAATGTAATGTAGGAGAAACTGTGGTAAGTTGTCCAGCCGATTGCTCAGTTGTTCAAGTTTGTGCACAAACAATCAAATCCACTTGTGAAAATGATGTACAGGCAACGGTAACGTTTGATAGTTGTTTGGGAAAATTAACTACAAGTTCTAACACTTGTCCTGGTCTTTGTGAGAAAAAGACGTGTGCTGGGGCTAGTAGTGGAGGCGGTGGTGGAGGTTCGTTCTATTTAGGAGAGAGTTGTGAAGGCGATGTTTTAATTACAAAAATTGGTCAGAAAGTTAATTGTGCAATAAACGGATTTGGCATTTTAACTAACCCAACGTGCGTTGCATATACTGGAGAGTATAAAGATTATGGTTCCGTTACGTGTAAAGAAAAATGCACAGCAAATCAAGTTATTACAACGTGTAATTATGATGGTGATTTTTATAGCACACAATGTAATACAGATGGCATTGGCTGGAAATCATTGGGAGAAGTAAAAAGTTGTCCTGCTGGTCAGAAATGCAATTTTGCACAAACTTTGTGCGAATAATTTTCATTTTCACTTTTCTTTAAAATAAGTGATTTTTCCTCATTTTACATATTATTAACGAAAGATATATAAATACATAACCTTTGTTAATGATATTATGAATAAGATACCTCTGCAAGTGAAATTGAAGCGAGAAACACATCGTCGTATAGCGTCTGCGCAGGATTTGATTGTGCAGGAAGTATATGCGGTGTTTGAGCGGGCGGTGCTACATGGCGGAACGGCGATTTGGAGGTGTTATAACGGTAAGAGATTTTCTGAGGATTTAGATTTTTATTTACCAAAAGATACAGAGAAAATCGAGGATGTATTTAGACGGTTGCAGAAAGTTGGGTTTCGTATTATCAAAAAAAAGATTGGAGAGAATAGCATCTATTCGGAATTGGAATTAGAGAGGACAGCGGTACGCTTTGAAGCGACGTTTCAAAAAATACCTGGCGTTCTTTGCGACTATGAATTATCCAATGGCAATTTTATGCCTATCTATAGTTTAACCAAAGAGCAATTTTTAGAGGAAAAAGTGCAGACGTATCTTAAACGTTATAAAGTACGTGATTTATGGGATATTTTCTTTTTACTGCAAGGGATTGAAAATCCGTGTGCTATTTTGGGATTACAACAATTGATTACACATTATACAAAACCAGTTGATGAACCGGATTTAAAAGTGATTATACTGGAAGGGATTGTGCCAACGGCTGAAGAGATGAAAGGGTATATCACACGCAAATGGGAAAACAAATACATTTAACAAAAGTATTACGGCTGTTTGAAAAAAGTCCAGTTGTGGATTTTAAATCTATTTTGAGGATAGTTGGAAAGAGAAGTTATGCTAAATTGTTAGTCTCTACTTTACTGAAGAAAAATGTGCTTAAGAAAATTGGAAAAGGAGTGTATACCATCCATGAAGAAAGTTCTTTATCCGTTTTTGCGTACACTCCAGCGTATTTAGGGTTACAGAGTGCATTAAGTTATCATAAGTTATGGGAGCAGGAGACTATACCTATTGTTATCACGACGCGGAAAGTGCGGCGGGGTGTGAGAGTAGTGCTTGGGAGTAATATTCTTGTGAGAAATATTGATACGAAGTATTTTTTTGGATTTGAGTATGTGTTAGATGGGAAGTTTTATGTGCCGTATTCTGATATTGAGAAAACGGCGATTGATCTGACGGTATTTAAAGTGAGGGTGGATAAAGTGTTATGTAACGCTATTCGAAAACGGGTTGATAAAGATAAATTGAGCAAGTATTTGAAGCGGTATCCTTTGAAACTACAAGAATTAGTGAAGAAGAAGTTGTCTCTTTAACTGATTATTTGAAATCTTTTCTTTTATTTATACTCCACTTTATAATACACAATAAAGCATTCTTTGAAGTCGTTGACGGTACAATAACGGGCAAGATCTTTATGGATTTTTTCAGTAGTTAAGACTTCGGGTATTTGCACGTCAAAGGCGACTTTTTGATAGACCATTTTACGTAAGAAGTTGCTTCTATAACTGACTTGGGCGAGGTCTTGTTTGACGTCTTTATCGGGGTCGATGATGATTTTGCCTTTGATTCTGTCGATTAATACTTGGAATTCGATGCCGCGGAGATCGCAGTTAAATAAGACGGATGGGATGAGGTAGGTGGTTATTTTTTGAATTGGTTTATCTGCCATCATGCGGATTTCTTGCATAGTTATCTGCGGGAGGATGACGGGAAGAATACCTTGCTGGGCGTAGTTTTTGTTTTCGAGGAAGAGATCTTTTTGGTATTCTTCAGGATTTGCGGGAGGGGTGATGTTTTTGGTGTTGGTTGTGTTTTTTGGTGTGGTTGTTATATTATTAGATGTGGTTATGTGGTTAGTTTCTTGTGTTTGAGAGAGAGGAGTGGTTGGTTGCGAGAGCATATCTACTGCGTGGCCACCATGTTTGCTTTTTCTTGGGCGGATGTTGACAACTAGTGGTCGGTCGACAAAGCCGCACAGAAGAGCGGAGCCGATGGAGAGGTTTTGGATTTCTTGTTCGGTTTCTGAAGTGATGCCTTCAATTGAGCCGACTAAAGAGCGCAAGTCGTTTGGATTAGTTACTTTCATAATTAATTGGGTGCTGCATTGGGCGAGGATGGTTTTTTGCACTAGTGCGGGGCGTTGGGAGACGACGCATAAGCCTAGGCCGAATTTACGTCCTTCAGATGAGATGAGACGTAAGATGTCTAAACTTTTAGCTTTGCCAAAGCCTTTTTCAGGGGCGAAGTTATGAGCTTCTTCGACAATACAAAAGAACGGAGGGATTTTTTCTTGTTTGCGGGCGTGGAAGACGTCTTTTAATAATTTGTAGACGATGACGTCTTGAACTTCAGGTGTTATACCTTTGAGGTTGATAATGGTGCATTTGCCGGGTTTGACGAGTTCTTGCAGAGGGGTTGGGGAGGGGGAGAAAATTTTGAGGTCGCGCAGATACATGATAGTATCGATTATGGCCCATTTGGCGGAGGAATTGAGTTGTTCTAATCCGAGAAGTATGTTGTCAAAATTTATTTCTTCCATGTCTTTGATGACGGAAAAGAGCATGGCTTCTTGGGTTGCGGTGAGTTGGATAGGGAGGAGTTTCATTAATTCATAACTGTTCATTTTTTCATTCAATTTCAATGGGCGGACGTCTTGTTTGAGGTTCATATCGCCGTATTCTTGGATTTGGGACGAGTAACCTTTGGGTTTGAGGTTCCAATTGGTGAGGGTTTCGTTTTCTTCGGTTGGGTGTTTCATGGCGGCGTATTCGCCATGGGGGTCGATGATGATCAAAGGAACGTTTTTTTCAAGAATTTCTTCAACGAGAACGCCGACGGCGTAGCTTTTTCCAGCGCCGGATTTGGCGAGCACACAGAGGTGTTTGGTTAGGATTTTTTGCAAATCGAGATGGATTGGGATATTTTTTCCTTCGAGATTGCCGAGGAAGCCACCTTCTGATTGTAATTCGATGATGCGTTTGATGAATGAGTCTTCTGCTTCTAATACTTCAGTGTTAAGAGAGAAAGGTGTACGGATGCCTTTGAGGCGGTTGTCGATGTCTTTATAGCCGATGACGTTACAGCGGGCGAGGAGTTGTTCTTGTGTTCGTTCTAACTCCATGACTTGGGCTAAAACGACGCCGTAATCAGGGTGATGGACTTGGATGAATTGGAATTTTCTCGTCTTTTGGCTTGTGACGTTGAATTGGAATTGGGTAGTACTTACTTTTCCGGTTATTCTGCCTAAAATCATACGTTTGTTGAGAATGAGTGGGGTTTATTAAGGTTTATGGGCTTTATAAGAGGTGGATTTTTTGGAATGTAAATGCAAAATATTACTGTTGTTCTATTACTCTTATTTAATAGTAACATTTATAAATATTAGTCTTTTTTGTAGTGTATTATGGCAACGCTGGAACAATTTGTAGGTATATTAAATAAAGAGATTGAACGACTCACCGCCCACAAACGTTTTTTATCATCTGAAGAGGAAGACTCATTCAAACATAAAATTTCTTCCACAATAATTCTTCCTTCTTCATTTATAGAGGTTGATGTTAATTTGAGTGGTAGTTATCAAAAGCATTATGATTCAGAATCTACTCTTTCAAAGTTAAAATTTTTTGATCAGTTATTCTCTTTGACTTTGAAAAGTACTGGCTATTTAATTCCTGAACTCATGAATAAATTATTTCATCCCACTCATTCTAAAAAATTTTTTATTGATCCTTCATCTTTACATACCACAAGAGAATTAACTTTTCAATGGGATTTAGAAGAATTTCTAAAAGAAGCCAGTTTGGATGGTCAAATATTAAATAAGTTAGAGATGAAAAAATTTCTCGATGTCTGTCAACCGCCTCGTTTTGATGATGGCACTGTTGATTTTAGATGGGATAATCCTAGCCATGTTCATCCCCACGGCATATCTCTTAAAAGTACACCTCAAGGAATAAGTGTAGAAAATCTTGACGGGGCGTATTTAGGCTGCGCAAGAAAATTTACTGAAAACATACACCCAGATTATGCGTTGTTATCAATCGAAAAAAAAGATGAACATCGTCTTCGTGGTTTAAACGATCGTCATTTTCGACTTTTTGAAATTATTAGTTCCTTGCGCAATCCTCAGCTCTGTGCTCATGTTAATTTTATAAATGGAACATTCCCAAACCAATCACGGTTTGCCATAATCCCTTTCGCAAGGGTAAAATCATATGAGGATGATCTTGGTTTTTCGTTGTTTCAATCAAATGATCTTGAGAATACCAAAATTACAAAAATATTATATGCCGTTTCTAGCTCAGAAAAGCTTACTCTCTTTCAAACATTAGCGCAACAAATTGAAAATTTTGATAGCGGTTTATTGTTACATAAACCTTATCTTTCAGATACAACTGCCAAAGAATATCTTGACCAAGAAATTGAAACGATTGCCAATTTTCTTGAGAAAGGGATGTATATTGAAAAATGCGAGAATAAAATTGAGCGTTTAGTTGATGAACATTTAATAATAAAGTCACCCAGTTCTTATTCTATTCGAGAATTAATACATTATTTTCAACAACAAGGCATCACTCTTTCCGAATCAAAATCCTATCGATCTAATTTGGAAGAATTATTTTATTATTTTATTGCCTCATATAGGAAAGATCCAACTCAATCATTAAGATCTTATCGTTATTTTTTTGTTACACAAGACACACCATTGGACATAAATTCATTTGTTCATGAACCAAAACCTTTCAAAAGTTTAATTCAATATCCCACTTATGGAAAATGTACTAAATACTGGATGGGACGTACTCCTGAGATGTTAGGGAGATTTGGTGATTCAGGAAATTTATATTTTGAACGTAAAGATAAAAATGATGTTTTGAGTATGACTATATGTCTACAAAAACCAGATAGGGAATTATTTTATACACTAAATACTCTTTATCAACAGTTGGGGATTGAGTTTCCTTCTTCACTGTCTTAATATTTTTTTACCAAAACACAATCAATTGCATGCGATATAATGTATGACCCGTCCAGAGGACTAGGAAGAGGTAGAAGAGGGAGAAGAAGCGGTTTAATGGAAAATAGGCGGAGAGCCAGTGGTGTTGTTGGTTGTGTTTTTTACCCATGGTCCAACTCATGATTAGGTACATAATAGTGTCGATGAGGAAGAGGTACCATAAGATGCCTTCGGTGTAAAAGTTCATGGTTTTTTTGAATGTTTTTGTATTATTTGTTTACGTTATTATTTTGTGTTGGTTCTTTTTATAACTTTTGAATATAATTTATTATTTCTGTTTCATCAAATGGTTGAGCAAAATAATTGAAATCAAATTCTTTTCCTGTTAGGCGTTCGTAGACTTCGATGTATCTTGCAGAGGTTTCAATTACTTGCAGATTTGTGAGTGTTGGGGGTGTTGCTGATGTGCCGTCGTAGCCTTGTTCGACCAAGACGTCACGTACAAGTTGTTTTGACCATTCTTTGATTTTTAATTGCGGTTGTTCTTTGAGTAAGGCGGTAACTGATAGATATGTTCCTGTTTGCATTTGTGCTTGGATTTGTGGAAATTTATCATCCCATTCTGTCTGTTCGACGTAGCGGGAGGAGTCGGGCGTATGTACTTCGTCGATGAGAACTATTTTTTGATCTGGGTCATTTTTGTTGATGCCAAATTCGTATTTGGTGTCAAGTAGGATTAGTCCTCTTTTTTGCGCGTTGTATGCGCCGCGGTGATATAAGTCTTGGGCGGTGTTTTGGATGCCCTCTGCATAGCCTATCCAATCTTGGCCGTTGCCGTTTAATTTGTCATGCATTACTCTAGCCATCTCTTTGAGTGTGATGTCTTGATCATGGCCGTGCTCGGCTTTGGTTGTAGGAGTGAATAGTGGTTTTGAGAGTTGTTGATAGCGGAGTAGGTCATTAGGTAACATATGGCCGCATTTTTCTCGTTTGCCTTGTTCGTATTCATTGGCGAGGCTGCCCCAAATATAGCCGCGCATGACACATTCGACGCCGATATTTGTGACTTCTTTTTGGATAGTTATGCGAGGATGGGGCGAAGGAAGATTGGCGATTTCAATATAGTCTTGCAATTGGGCAAAAGAATGGTTGGCGATTGCATTTAACACAACACCTTTGAATGGGATGGCGCGGTTGAGGATAACGTCAAATGCGGATACTCTATCAGAAGCTATCATGATGCGCAGATTTCCTTTTGATGTTGGGACACTATATGAATTCCGTACTTTGCCTTCTTGTACGTTTCCTAATTTGGGCAATTGGGGGTTGGTTAGGATGTTTTCTAAGTGGTTTGTAATTTCTTTTCTAATATATTCGGCACGATGTTCCATTTGTTAGTTAAAATATAATGGATTTAAAAGAATTAGGATACTTTGAAATATACACTCTACCACTTATATTTCTCTATTATTCTTCTGTCTCTTCCAAAATTATTCTTTCTTTAAATGCGCCTTTTTCTTTTCGTTTCTGTTGTTGTACTGCTATCACTTGTTCAATTGTCCTGTTTTTTTGTTCGAGAATTGTGGTAATTACCTCAAATATGTCGGCCATTTCTTCGATGGTTTGGGTTTGTGTGTATTCAGTTACTTCTTCTTGTAATTTTTCAAGTAGTTTTTTGGCATATTCTTTGTCGTCTGCAATATGGATTTTGACACTGATGTTTTTTTGCTTGAGAATTTGAGGGATGTTATCGCGAACTAATTTGTTATGGATCATTTTTATATGACAATTAAAAGACTATAAAAAGGCTGTGTTGGTTATTTAATTGATTACGTTTTTTCTAATCATTATCTACTCTTGGCGCCAAAATAAAACTCATCAACAATCTGTCGGTGACTTTATATTCTAATTTTAAAGGGTAGTCGGAGTTGAATTGTAAGGTTACTTTATCAGATAATTTGCCGGCGTTGACCATTTTTTTTAAGTATTCAATTGAGTATTTTGCTTTGTATTTATCGTCTCCTGTGGCTTTGATTGTAGTTACGTCGTCGGGTTTGATTTCGATGACGGCTTTGGAGAGGTCGCCTTCGGCTTTGACTAGGAACATGTTTTTTTCACCTAGGAAGGTGACAGATTCAGCGACAACGCTGACGTCTTCAATTGCTTCGGCCAACACACTGGAATTGGTTTCAATGGTTAAGGAGAAGTTCAATTCAGGGACGCGTTGTTCTTTGTCATCTAATTCTAATGTGGGAATGGAGAATGAGCGGATGGTATTGCTGCGCATCTGGATGGTTAATTTATTGTCATCGGTTGTTTCGAGACTTAAGATGTCGTCGCCTTTGCTGCGACGTAAGATTTGTTTTAAGCTGTTTAAATTGATACCTATTGTTTCAGGCTTTTTTACTTCGTAGGATGTAAAAGAACTGCTCAATAATTTGAAGATGATCATGGCGACGTTGGCGGGATCCATGGCGACTAATTCCAAGCCTTCGGGTTTTACTTTGAATTTTGCTTCGGTAACTAGGTCGGATATGATAGAAATGGTATCTTTAAAATATTTTGGCTCTGCTAACACTACTTTCATGTTGGTTACCCCCTGGAAAGTTTAGCGAAGAGTGGTTTATAAAGATTGTTGTGGTGAATTATAGAAGTTCAACTAGATTATTAGGGATTACAGTTGGATTGCTATAGATGTGATAGAATAGTGAAGAAGGTCGATTAAAAAATAAATAAAAAATAAAAAAATAATTTAGCTTAATCTTATCTAATTTTTACCTGGCAGGACACATGCCCCATTTTTACAGTAGGCCATTTGATCTTGTAGGACTACACTACAGGTTACAATTTCAAGTGTAGGTACACCATTTTCATTACATGCTCCTTCAATTAAGTCATTTGATTCATCGTTTCCATCCCAACTCCATTTACTTGCAGTAATTTCCCACCAGCTAGCAGGTTTACCATCTAACATCCAAGATATAGGATCGAATTGACCTGTATCTATAAGTATACTTGCGGCACACACGTCGTTAAATTCTTTACCTGCATTATTAATTACTGGATTTTGTGTCATTACTGCTTTTGTTTTGTAATCTTTTCCGTTATCTGAGTCGACACAGTTTGTAAACTTTTTCTGTTGGGCAGGTACAATACATGCTCCATTTTTACAATAGGCCATTTGATCTTGTAAGACTTCGCTACAGGACACAATTTCAAGTGTGGGTACACCATTTTCATCACATGCTCCTTCAATCAAATCATTTGATTCATCGTTATTGCCATATTTATCTGCAGTGATATCCCACCATTGGATTGGTTTACCATCTAACGTCCAATATACAGGGTCTAATGTGCCTAGTTGTATAAGTATACTTGCGGCGCAGACATCAGTAAATTTCTTTCCTGCATTATTAATTACTGGATCTTGCGTCATTACTGCTTTTGTTTTATAGTCTTTTCCTTTATCTGAGTCGACACAGTTTGTCCCTATACTAGGGGCACAGGTTCCTGCTTTACAAGCAAATTGACTTAGACAGTCACTGTCACTTTCACATGCAAAATTATACCAGCCTAAACAATGATTTTTCTTTGGGGCTGTAGCTTTTGGATAAATATCACAATACATTTTTGCTGTGGTATCACATTCTGAGTGAGAAGTACAAGCTGCATTTAATCCACCTTTTGTTTGTTTCTTGGAACCACTTTTACTAGACCCGCGTATATTTTGAATTTGCGTCTCTTCTGACACTAGTTGTTCTGCAGAATCCATTACTTTTGTTTGTTCATAGTTGTTACTATTTTCTTTTAAAATTTTGGCTTCTCCTCTTCTTGAGGCTTCACCTGCAATTGTTTTTCCTGGTGTTAAACCACATCCAGAAATTATAACCATTGTTATTACTATCATTACTAAAAATGCTAATTTATATTTCATATTCACACCTCTTTTTTGACTGTTAAGTATTATATTTAATCTCTTACAAAGAAAGAATGCTATTTAAATCTTTATAATTATTATAAAGTGATAAAATAAATTATTACTCTATCTTCAATTTCTTGCCATCGCTCATGATATGGACGTTTTTGAACCCCAATTGTGTGGCGAGTTCTTGCATCATGATGGCTTTATCAGGACCAGCGTGGGCAGGGATGATATGTTTTGGTCGCACTAATTCTAACAAGTCACGATGGTCTTCACGCGCGGCGTGGCCGGAGACGTGGACGTCGGTAAATAAGCGGACGTTTTTTGCGCGCAATTCACTGTCTAATTTATCACGGTTGCGTTTATTGACTTCAACGGGAATGACGGAACAGCTAAAGATGACCATGTCGCCTTCGTTGAATTGGTAATCGAAATCACCGCGGACCATTCTTGAGAGAATAGCTTTTGGCTCGCCTTGATGGCCGGTACAGACGATAACGTATTTTTCTTTGCCTTCTTTTTGGATTTTAGCAAATAATTTTTCGACGCGGTCACGCTGGCGGACGAATTCAACTTCTTTGCCAAATTCTACGATGCCTACGCGTTGTGCGGCAAGTACGTATTTGGCGATAGATCGGCCAACTAGGACGACTTTACGGTTTAATTTGTGGCCGTTTTCGACGATGCTTTTCAAGCGGGCGATGTGGCTGCTAAACGTTGTTACAATGATAGATTTCCCTTTGGATTGGACACCAAACATGACATCGCGCAGCATTTGTTTGGCGACACCTTCGGAAGGCATTTTACGATGTTCATGAGCATATAAACATTCTACAATCAAGACGTCAACGCCTTCTTTTCCGATTTCGGCTAAGCGTTCTAAATTTGGTTTTTTCCCTAACGTAGGATGCATGTCGAATTTGTAATCGTTTGCATACATTACTTTTCCGTATGGGGTGTGCAAGACGACGATGGCGGTATGTGGTATTGAATGAGTTACGGAGACAAATTCAGCGGTAATATTTTTTGATAATTGGAATGTGCCGTTGAGCGGAACAGCGGTGATCTTATTTGTGACTTGGATTTGTTCATCGGCAGTAATTGTTCTTAATACTTCAGCAGTATATGGTGTACAGACGACTTGGGCTTTGGGGAATAATTTTAATGAGAAAGGCATAGCTCCAATGTGGTCTAAATGGGCGTGACTGGGCACTATTGCAATCACTTTGTCTTTCCATTCTTTCAACGCTTTGTAGTCGGGTACGGCTTCTACTTTTAATAATTCTTCGTACGTTTTACTACCAACATCTTCACGATCTTCACTATAACTGACGTATTTTTCCATATTCAAACCCATATCGAGAATTACGACTTCTTCACCGATTTTCACGGCGACGGAATTTCCACCAACGTGAGAAAAACCACCAATTGTACATATTTCTATTGTCATTTTAGTATCAAGATTTTGTTGTACTTTAAAAAGGTTACAGATAAGTTTGCATAATCTATATCTTTTGGCAAACTTATCTTAGATACTTTGCAATAGCCGTGATTTTGGTATCTTTCATATTTAATTTGCCAAAATCCCTCTTTTGCAAAGTATCTACATTTTTTTGGGTAGGCTTTGTGATTTTTTTTGAATTTGGGCTTAGTATATTTTTAGCGAAAGCTATTTAAATAGTTTTGATTGTGGGAAGAGAACATACGGCGGTGGTTTAATTATGAATAGTATTGATTTATTTTTATTAGAATTGGTACAACGTCTTCATCAGTCTCCTCTCATTACTAATACGTATGTTGTGGCAGGGGTTATTTTAGTTACGGCGGCGGTGTTGGCGTTTGTGATTTTATTTGTGTTTAGCCTCTATTTGAAACGAATTGCGAGTAAAACGGAGACGATTATCGATGATTTAATTTTTGATAAGACCAAAAAGCCGTTATTTTTTCTGGTGCTTGTGTATGGGGTGAAGATTGCGCTGCTTGATTTAGGGTGGAATGGGGTGATGTCTAAATTAGTTAGTTCATTATTAGCGATTACGTTTGCGTTTATTTTTTTGCGCATGTTTGATATAATTGTTGAGAGCTGGGGACAGACGTTTGCGAAAAAAACGGATACGAAGCTAGATGATGTATTATTGCCGTTGTTTCACAAGATTGGCAAAGTGGTGTTTACGCTTGTGTCGTTGATGTGGGTGTTACATATTTGGGAGATAAATATTACGCCATATTTAGCAGGAGTGGGGTTAAGTGGAATTGTGTTAGGATTAGCGCTGCAGGATTCATTGAAGAATATTTTAGGCGGAATCAATTTGATGATGGATAAGACGTATCAACTAGGCGATAAGATTAAGTTAGAAAGCGGGGAGATTGGGAAAATTCATGATATTGGGTTACGAACGACGAAATTGGTCACTTTTGATAATGAAGTGGTGTATATCCCAAATGGATATTTAGCAAATTCGAGGGTTTCAAATTTTACACATCCAGATACGAAAGTACGCGGTAAAGTGGAATTTATGGTCGGATACGGGGTGGATGTTGAGAAAGTTAAAAACTTAATTCATACTGTGATTGTAAAGCAGATTAAAGAGTTAGCGAAAGGGAAAGATGTGACGGTACAATTTTATGAGATGGGGGATTTTGGGTTGAAGTTTCGGGTGTTTTTTTGGACGGAGCATTGGGACAAAGAGGCTGGTGTGAAGATGGAGATTACACAGTTAGTGTATAATACGTTGAATAAAGCGAAAATTGAGATTCCGTATCCGACGCAGGTTGTACACGTGCGACGCTAAATATCTATCAATTTGTTAGCGTCGCCCTAGTATCACAACACCATTTATTTTACTTGATAATCAACTGGTGTTGTGATATATGTGAAGAAGTAGATACTATTTTATGGAAATTCTTTTATAGATGTATTTGCGGTGGTGTTTTATGCTTGAGGAGATTGTTAAAGATAGTGGAGGGCATATTTTAGATTCAAATTTGGTTAAGATTCTTCCTTCTCGCGCTGTTGAGTTAGTACGTGAGGAGATGAAGCGGCGAGAGTTCGTTTGTGAAATACAATATGGAATGCCAGTTGTAATATGTTATTCTGAATTAAATCCACCTCGTTTTGATGATGAAGAGAAAGAATTGGAATATCTGAATAGATGTCTTAGACCTTGGGAAAAAGAACCAAAAGTATCACTTCTTGAACGAGCTTCGATTTGGTGCGGGCTCAAAGAAAAAAAAGAATATATTCGAACGGTTCCTTACGAATATGATCTTACTTTAACTTTTATTGGTCCTGAAGGTTTAACACACAAAGAAAAAGTGTTTGTACATTGCCAGACCGGAGCTATTCGCGAATCTCCTTATTATATTGGTGGTAGCTGGAAGCAAATATCTCCTCAATATGTTCAAAAGCATTTCGAACATCAAACTTTATATCATATTCATATTATTGTGGATAATCAACAAGTGAGGGATCGAATTTCTCAATATATTCGTGAAAATGAAAAAGTATGCTCAATGGAATGTGGTTCTCAAAGAGTTGAAAAAGAGGATTTGTTATAAGTGTTTTTGGAAGATATTTATTTGGTTTGATAAACCTTATAAAGAAGTCTTTGAATAAATATACTATGGAATCATCTATTTGGACAGAGAAGTATCGCCCAAGCAAGTTTGAGGAGATTAAAGGGCAAAAAGAGATTGTGGAGAAGATTGCGGCGTTTGTTCGTTCTGGGAATATGCCACATTTGTTGTTTTCGGGGCCGGCAGGTGTGGGGAAGACGACGCTATCGCTTGTGATTGCCAAGCAGTTATTTGGCGAGCATTGGCGGGAGAATACGCTAGAATTAAATGCGTCAGATGAGCGAGGAATTGATGTTGTGCGAGTGAAGGTAAAAGATTTTGCGCGGACAAAGGCGATTGGCAATGTGCCGTTTAAGTTGATTTATCTTGATGAATCGGATGCTCTTACACGTGAAGCGCAGCAGGCTCTTAGACGGACGATGGAGAATTATACGAAGACGACGCGATTCATTCTTTCATGCAATTATTCGTCGAAGATTATTGATCCGATACAAAGCAGGTGTGCGGTGTTTCGTTTCAAGCCGCTTTCCGAGGAAGAGGTTGGGAAAGTAATTGACAGTGTGGCGAAAGGGGAAGGGTTGAATGTTTCTAGTGATGCGCGACGGGCGCTGTTTGAGGTATGTGAAGGCGATTGTCGACGATTAGAAAATATCATGCAGAGTTGTGCGGTATTGAAAAATGAGGTTACGGCGGAGTTGGTGTATTCGATGGCGTCGGTTGCGAAGCCCAAAGAGGTTAATGAGGTGTTATCGCTTGCAGCAGCAGGGAAGTTTATTGATTCGCGCAAGAAGTTACTTTCTCTGATGCTTGATTATGGGCTATCAGGAATAGATGTGATTAAGCAGATTCAAAAAGAGATATGGAATTTAAAATTGGATGATCGCAAGAAAGTGGAGTTAGTTGATAAGTGTGGGGATATTGAATTTCGGATGGTGGAAGGTAGTGATGAGTATGTACAATTAGAGAGTTTTTTGGCGTTTGTGATGGTTGTGGGAACGCGATAGGATTTTGGTGTTGCATAACTTTAATAAAGAAAATTACATTTTTAAATTTACAAATAATAATGTGATTATGTTGCATTAATTTAACGGAGGGTCAAAATATGAAAACAAACGGATTATCAGGGTTAGTGTTGATTGCTTCACTTGCGGCACCAAGTTCTGCTGAGGCTATTGCAATGAGTTTAAATGATGTTTTTTCTGTCAACGAACCGGAATACACTTTACACCGTTGCATTTATAACTTTTATAATGTAATGGATATTAAATGTGATGCCGTTGGAAACCAAAAATGTTTTGCGACAAAAACCTACGATTTTAACGGAAAAATCGTTGATATTAAGACTATAAATCCCGCCCCACGATTAATTCTGAAAGCTGGACATTGCTTTGATGACAAATTATCACTATTACTTTATTCTCAGCCACTCGTCTATAAAGTGACGAAATAGATGAGTTGTTCTTTTTTTCAAGATGATAAAAATTGATTTTATGGTGGTTTAAACTTATATTTTATTTATGTTGTGCTGCCAAAAAGAAGCCGAAAACTCCTATTTTCAGCCCAAAAACAATCATTTTTTACTATAAATTAATCGAAAAAGAAGAATTTAGAACAAACTGTCAAATACTATTTTCTTCTCAAAATATTGAAAAAGTCTCAAACTGGGGATACAACCCAAGTTTGGGCAGTGTAAATATCTGACTGATAGAATACTTTATATTCTCCCTTGTTTTCTGAGATATTATGATAAAAAAATTAGCGTGTCGAATTTGTTTAAGCAATAATATTGTAATGAATGGCTGTACTTCTGGTGGTCGACAGAAGTATCACTGCAAAGATTGTGATTGTTATAGAACTTTAAAAACAACTCAATATTATGACGAAGAACGTAAAGAAGAGATTCTTAAAACATATAAAGAACGTGCCAGTTTACGAGGAATACGAAGAATATATGGCGTTTCAATGCCCAGTGTTCTTCGCTGGTTAAAAAAAAAGTCTCAGGCTTGAGACATTTTTCTCAATCACTCGCACCCGCAAGAACTGGAGACATTGTTGAGTATGATGAATTATGGTCGTTTGTCGTGAGCAAAGCACAACGAGTCTGGATTTGGATAGCACTTTGTCGTCGGACAAAGCAAGTTGTGGCGTATTATTTAGGAGATAGAACTAAAGAATCATTTAAGATTTTTTATGCCAAAGTTCCCATTGATTATGCAAATTGTTTGAGCACGAGTGATGGATTAGAAGTCTATAGAGTTCTCAAGATTTATGGTCATAGTATGAGCAAGAAAAAACAAGGAAGAACGTCTCAAGTAGAGGCGTTTAACACAATATTACGACAAAGATTAGCTAGGTTGGTAAGAAAAACGTGTGCATTCTCCAAATCAATGGAGATGCACGAGATAGTGATTAGGTGGTTTATTCAACAATATAATGAGGACATATTATCAGTCATTTATTAGCACTGCCCGAACTATTGGTTGGGTTAACATTTAACTATATGATAGTAGTTACGTTATAAATGTTTCGGTGATTTTTGATGAAAAATGGGTTAGAGTTTCATTTATGCGCTGATTTCTATCTCTTTCTTCCGTTCCGATTCAATCAATCGTTTTTTAAATTCAGGGTAATCTTCGACGAAAACAGAGCCTCCTGACGCAGGGGCATGGCCGCCGGCGTTGCCGTTGAGGGAGCCGAGAGCGAGTTTGAGAAGGGTATTCATGTTTTTTGTGCAGTCTTGGCGTCGAGCAGAGATGGTCATTTCATTGTCGATTTGTTGGACGATGATTAATGTTTTGTTGGGGTAGAGTCGCTGAGAGAGGGCGGTTGAGAGCATGGATTTTATTTTGTATTTGCTGTTAATTTCGTAGATGATGAGTTGATTGTTGTTGTATTTTTCTACGTTTTTTTCGGCGTTTGTGATGTAGTGTTCCAATTCTTGTTTGACGATACTGTATTGCTGCAGGTTTTTGGTTGCTTGTTCGATGCTGTTTGATTGCAACATTTGATTGAAACATGTTTCTGCTTCGCCTAGGCTTTCGGCAAAGGAGATTAATTGTGTGACCATACCAAGCGAGGTGTCAATAGGGTTTGGTTGGGGTTTGATATTATATTTTTTGTAGACGCTATCCATGAATTCTGGCCAGGCTGGGTAGGCCATGTCGCCGATGACGCCGATTGCACAGATCCAATCCAAATGAGCGAGGTTGGTTACGCGAGAGAGGATGTCGTAGGATAATTTTGCAGAGCAGTAGCGGTCTGGGGGGACGCCGTCAAAGAGGAGTTGGGGTTTGAGGAAGAGGGTTTTTTCTGATGCAATGTCGTGTTCGATTATGTGGTGGTCGAAGACGACAATATGGGCAAATTGTTCAATTTTTTTTATTTGTTCTGGACCGGAGTCGACGGTTTTATCGGTGGTGATGAGGATGTTGATGTTATGTTGTTTGAGGAGTGCTATTTTTTCATCGCTGATGAAGTGTTCTTTACGTTCGGTAATGAGAAATAGTTTGGTTGAGCAGCCTAACAGTTTGAGGGCTTCAACGATAATTTTGCCAGAAGTTGTGCCATCAGGGTCGGTATCGTGGAGAAGAGCGATGTTGTCTGATGGTTTTAATGATTTGAAGAATGTATCTGAACGGGCGAGGAGGGAGGGGTTTTTGATAGTAATAGCCATATAATGAATAAAAAAAGAAGTAGTTTAAAAAGTGTTCTGTTATTCTCTGCTAATTCTTGTTTAAGTCTATTTCACACTTTGTTTAATCTGTAATTTTTCTTGGATAATATCACGATACTTGTAGTTTAAAGTGAGTTTAACTTGTTTTGTGGCTAATATACCTTTGGCTAAAGCAGTTTTAAGTTTACAGACGACATCTGTTTCACCTGCGGTTAAACGGCCTTCATTGATTTTTCCACCGGATTTACAGTCCCAGGCAGGGTCGTCAAGTGAGAACGTAAATTCGTCGTTAATGGCAAAGTCGGTGGTTGGTTTTGCGATTCTTCCGGTTCCGGCGTTTTTAACGTGGAATTTAAGAGCCATGACGCCTTTGCCGGCTTGTTCTTCAGTAACTGTGGTCACAGTTAATGGTGCACTGGATGTGGCGAATTCTTTTGCGCCCGTAATTTCACAGACGCGTTTATCAGTTGGATCTTCTTTTAGGCAAGCTTCAGGAACAAGCGTATATGTTTCGTAGTAATAGTCGATATTTGCAAGCCAGGTGCGTTGGGTTACACCGGTTACAGGGCTTGTGTATTTTGCGTTACTTGTGAATGTAATTGTTTCTTGGCCACCGGCAGGGATGAGTTCTGAGATTTTTTCAATGGAGCCGGTGTTTTTCAATTGCCAAGATTTTATGTCGCTAAATTCACTTTGGGATGGTCCAAGTAAAGAGAGGGTGATGTCACTTGGTTTAATGTTATATTCTCCTTTGTTTGTGACGGTTACTTCAATTGGAAATGTTTCAGTGTCAAAAATACTATATACTCCGTTTTCGGCAACGCCGAGCTGTTCGAATTTGGCAGTGATACCTTGAGTGCCACCAATAAAAATTCCTTTAGATGTTTGTTGTTGTTTTTCAGTACAACCTGCTAGGATAAGTATGGTCATTATCGCGATGATGCTTAGAATTTTTTTTATCATGTGCTTTGCCTCTTTTTGTTTTAATTATTTTTAAAGTGTTTTGATTAGTATTTAAATTTTTGGTTGTTTATTGTATTATTTTGAAGTGTTTTACTTTTTTTATGTCCCTGGCGTTCTGACGATTTTAATTGGTTTTTGCATGGATTGAATGAAATTATAGTCTAGATCGATTAAAAGAGGTGTTTCGTAGGCACTTGCACCATTAACAGGTGTTGTGCAGACGATTTTAGCATTGTTGTTGACTAGGCGAATGAATTGGTATGGTTTACAGTCGATTGGTTTGCCGACCATACTAATGGTGTAATAAATTTTATCTAAATCGGTGTGGGTAATTGAAGAAGAACCGCATGATTGGAGATCTATATCTGGGCTGAGAGCACGACCGGGAGTGGCTAAATTTTGTACATTAATTTCAAAGACGGCTTTCCCTCCAATCATTTGTACGCCTACATATGTAATACCTACGGGAGCACCTTGACCACCACCCATACTGACGGTTTTTGGAATACAATTTTTTTGTTGCGGTGTGACTTGGTAAAATAACGGGTCAAGACAGACGACGGGGTTGGCAGTGGTGTGATATTTGTAGCAGGTGACAAAGTTTAAAGTGGGATTGTATTCAAATACACCAGGGGGGAGTTCGACGTTGAGAAATTGGAAGAGTAATTGGTTTGTACCACCCTGAATGTTATAGACGGTTTTTCCTTCCAAAGGCAAGCTATTTGTGGCAGAGCAGGATTGAATGTTTTGACCTCCTTTGATAATATTTGGGTCAAAACCGGTTATTTGGACAAAACAGTCTTGGGGTAATAGAGGGAAGTTGCCTTTGTTATCGATGTCGAGCATGACGGTTAATTCATTTCGATCGTAGATGAGATCTGGAGGGTAGTTTTGGATAGAGCGGACGACTAAACCTTGGGAGCCAGTCTGGACGGCTTTGAGGGCGGTTGCTGTGTCAATTGGTTTATCGCCACCAGCAACATTGCCTCCGCAAGAGATGAGGAATAGAGTAATGAGAAGCATACTAATTAACGGTACCACACTCTTTTTCATATCGTGAATGAATAATTTGATTTATATAAGCTTTGTGGTTGTTTTCGAGGTAGAGTTGTGAACTTTCTTTATAAAGAGGAGTTTGAATAACCATCTTTTCAACTCAAACTCCTCTAAGAGTCTTTGCAATGTCGCAATTTAATCTTATCTAAGCACCAATTGGTGCTAACTAATAGTTACAATTGCTTTTTGCAAAGTTCTCTAAAGTTTTATAAATAAGGTGGTTTTTTTTCCTATTTATATATGACTGTTACGATTTATGGCAAAGTATACGATATCTCATTTCAAAGAACAATGTATTAGCTGCGGGGCGTGTGCTGCGATTACGCCAGAATTCTGGGAGATGGATGAGACGGGACTTGCGGATTTAAAAGGTTCGGTGTTGAAAAGCGATCATTTTGAGTTAGATATAAATACTGAGGAAGCGCGGGCGATGAATCAGGAAGCGGCGGATGTGTGTCCAGTGAATATTATTCATGTGAAAGAGAAGAAGGATGAGAAAAATGTGCAGAAATGAGATTCTGTACGGAAAGTTATTTATAGTTTTAGGCGTATTTCTTTGTTTATGGTTAAAAAATATACTTTAGTAATTGAAAAAGATGAAGAAGGGTGGTTTGTTTCAGAAGTAGTTGAGTTACCAGGATGTCATACTCAAGCGAAAACAATGGATGAGTTGTTAGAGCGAACGGCAGAAGCAATTCGAGGATATTTACAGGATGAAGAAAATGATATTGATATTGTTCAACAATTTGTAGGTGTGCAACAGATTGAGGTGTAATTCTTATGAAGCTTCCTCATTTGTCTGGGAAGGAAGTTGCCAAAATTGTGGAAAAGTTAGGTTTTGTGTATAGTCACACAACAGGAAGCCATATGATATACAAGCATTCAGATGGCCGAAGAACGACGATTCCACATCATGCCGGAGAAGAAATTGGGCCGGGACTTCTTAACAAAATCATCAAAAAAGATTTAGGCATTACGCGGGAAGATTTTCTACGATATATGTAATCATTTTATCCGATGTTCTTTTTGCAGGGTTGAGGCAAATAATAATTGATGGTGGCGTATTTTTGTTAATAGTTCGTTGTGGCGAGTGATGAGGTCTTGGATTTTTTTAGTTACTTTTTGATGTTTGGTTTTGTGGTGTTCTTTGTCTTTGGGGTTTTGCGTTGCGTTGTGTTTGTTTAAGTGATGTTGTGCGTCTTTACTTAATGATTTTAATTTAGTTGTGACACGTTGAAGTTTTTTGGCGTAGACAAATAAATAGGCAGCTTCGTAGGCGATGTTCATTCGTGTTAGGAATACACTTGAGTATAAATGTCTTTGTTACTCTTTTTAAGTGGTTTTTTGCATAATCTTTATAAATGGAGTATGGTTTTAGAGGGGTGTATTACTATTATTATTTGGAGGATATTATGGCGGAATTTAAAGGGATTGTACAAATAGGATATGATGATTTAGTGGGTATTGGTTCTGGACCAGATGGGATTTATATCGAGAAGGGACGAGGCCGTACCGATTTAGAGTCGGGATTGACTCCTGATTTTGATATAAAAGTTGGGCAATTTAAGCGTCTTATTTCTCATAAAATTCCTATTTCTTTAGGGAAGGATGGCGAGGGAAATACAAAGTATGAGGCGATGACCAAACGTGATTTGAAATGTCGTTATGATCAACATAGGTTTGTGGATCAGGAGGATGGCGGTAGGCATTTGAGCGTGTATGTTGGTCCGACGTCATGGCAGGAATTGAGGCAGGATTATAATAGTTCTTTGAAAGAAGCGTTGCGACTGCGAAAATTGGGTGCAGAGAAGTCCAAGCCTGATACGGGGTCGTATGCGTTGGCAGAGAGGCGTTATTTTTCCTGCGGACTTGGAGCATGTGTGATGACATATACCAAAGAAGGAGATGTGGTAGTTGGTGTGCGTAAGAGTGATTCGTATGATGGAGCGATACATGGTGCGGCAGGATGGATGAAGTTTGATGCAGATATTCGCAAAGTTCATCCTGTTACTGATGCACGAAGGGAATTGGAAGAGGAGTTGGGGATTACGTTGGAGGCTTCTTCGTTTACGCTTCTGGGATTGGTTGCGTATCCTAAGACGTTTGAAGCTGATTTTGTGTTTAGTGTGTATAGTTCTAAAGAAAGGGCGTATTTCACATCGGATGCGTGGAAGAAAGCGGATGATGCCAAGGAACATAATGAATTAGTGCTGTTATCTACTCCTGAACAGATTCGAAGGTTGCTGTTAGAAGGAAAAGTGCCTGGTTCAGATGACAAGCGGTATGACATTATTTCATCAACCTATTATGGTTTAGAACAAGTGGCAAATCGATGGGAGAAGATTGCTCAAGATAAAAAGAGGTGAAATCGTGAATACTTCTTGTTTTCTCTTTGATATCGATGGGACGCTTGTGAATCTGCGGGCGATTTGGGAGGAAACATACACTGATTTATATCAAAAAGTATATGGCTTTAGGTTAACAGAAAGTGAATTGAAGAGTATGTTTGGGCCACCAGAGTTAGAAGGACATGCTCAGATTTTGCAGGGGAGAGGCGTTTATACCCCAGAACGGGCGCAGAAATTAGTAGATGGTACGGAAAAAAAGATGGTGTCTTTACTTGCCACAAAAAATATTTCTGATGCAGTGTTACCAGGAGTGATTGGCTGTTTGGAGTATGTTGTTTCTTTAGGATCGGCAGTTGGGGTAGTGACGGGAAATATTCCACCCATTGCAGAGAGTATTTTACGTTGTGCGCGGCTGCGGCAGTATTTTGAAGTGGTTGGGTGTTCGTTACCAGATACAAAAGGACGTTATGAAATTGTGCAAGGAGTGGTGAGTGCGTTTAACAAACAAGGAAGATATTTTGATCCAAGACGGATTTATGTTATAGGAGATACACCTTCGGATATCAAAGCGGCGAAGCATTGCGGATATGTATCTGTTGCCGTTGCGACGGGGCATTATAGTTTTGAGGAGTTGAGTGCAGAGAAGCCGGATGTGTTATTGCAGAATTTGAATTTGTTTCAGAGGGCATTTTTCCCGGTGAGGGTGTAGGGTTACTGTGTATGTTGTTTGAGTGCGTTTAACTTTTCTATATTTGGTGTTAGATGCAATCTATTTCTTCACAATGATCATGCAATGGTCCAACTCAAATGGTTCGAGAATTCTAAAATCTATCACTGTGAGTTCTTTTTCGATTTTTTTGCGGACTTCTTCAAAGATCTGTTTGTTTGATTTTTTGATGTCAATGGATCTTGCTTTGACGGCTAATAGACCATAGCCGCCTTTTTTTAAGAAGAGTTTGCAGTTGCTTAAGAAAATTTCGGGCTGGTTTTTTTGCGCGATGTCTTGGTAGACAATGTCTACTTGCGATACGCGCTCAACGTAGGTATCAGGGTGATTAGCGTCTGCTAATAAAGGGATGATATTGGTACGTTGTTCGGCAAGAAAGATGAGGTCGCGAATAACTCTTGGAGCAGGGTCGATGCCAAATATAATGCCATCTTTACCAACCATATCGGAGATGAAAGAGGAAGTATAGCCGTGGGAGATTCCTAAGTAGAGAATAGTGTCGTTTTTTCTGATGCCGGCGTTGGTTGTGCCTTTCATTATTGCTGCGGCAAGTTTACTTCGTGTAGGATCGAATTCTCTATATTCGGCGCCGTCTTCATGGTAAAGGCGTTCGTCGAATGGAGTGTAACCAGGAACGATGCTTTGCGTGTAGATGCGTTTACCTCTCGTTTCTTGATAAATTTCAAAAATTTTATGTGGTTGAAGTTTGCGGCTCATGGTGTGTGGTTTTTTTCTTTGTTTATGTTTCTTATTTTGATTTTAATTTTTCAATCAATTCTTTTTTGTATTGTTCGGCTTTGAATTCACCTTTAAAGTAATCGAGTCGGGCGCATAATGATAATTTATCTGCTAACAGACGGGCGGAGCGGCCTTTTTCGGTGCGTTTGGCGTTTTGTACGAGAGGATGATTGATGATGACGCCGTGTTTGGGACTGCGATTGCCGGTTTTAAGATGGCGAAATAAGGCTTTTTCTGCGCCAAGTAATTGGACGGTTGAGGCGGGAAGTAGTGCGAGGTGTTTGAGGCCTTTTGCTAATTCAATTAATCTTGCGGCAATCGTTGTGCCTGCCAATGATTGGATATTTGGGCAGTATTGTTTCATGACGGTTTCGAGATATTGTTCATGTTGCTGACGTAACGTGTAGAATGAGAGGATTTGTTGGGCGAGTAGTTTCATTTGTTGCAGATGGATTTCACTTAGTTCTGTTCCCATACTTTCTTCAGTGAGTTTGATTTCGTCTGCGAGCTGTTGTTTTGTTTTTTCAATTAGTAATTCAGCGTATTTTTGATGGTCAGGCGTTCGTTGGGATAGTTCTGGGAAGTATAATGAGTACCATTCGCGGAGGCGTTTACTTAAGATGTTGACGTTTTTGTCGATCTCGTTAATATTAGCGATGGTTTGGATGATCAGTTGATCTTCTGATACAGAGAGTTGCATGGCTTTTTTAGTGATTAAGCGATTGAAATTTTTGAATGTGGTGAAATATTTTTGGTCTTTGAATATGGCGAGGACTTGGAACAGTTTATCTTGCGGGAGGGGTTGGGTGTTAGGGTGGGCTTTTTGGATTTTTTGTTCTGTTGCGGATTTTTCAAGGTATTGTTCAACAGAGGTGAAGAGGGTTTGGTCGATTATTTTTAGATTTTGGTCTAGTACAAAGCTGCCAAGAATATTGGTGAAGAGGTAGGTGGTCATGTTTTGTGTTTTGGTTTGCTGTTATTGTGTGTTATAATATAGGCAAAAAGGGGTGTTTTTTAAAAGGGTTGCGGAAAGATTGTGAGATTCATCTGTTCTATTTTTTGATTAGATGAGAATAATCCATAAAGTTTACTGCTGGTTCTTTCCAATTAGGGCGGGCGTTAGGAATTCTATAGTGTGAATTTTTTGCGCCAAAACTTTCATGCCATTTCTTTACGCCTTCGATATCTGGAGTAAAGGTCCAGGCGTATTCCAAAGAAGTTTGACACAAATATTCTTTTACCGAATTCATCATCAATCCGGTCACTTCTTTTGGCCCTGTTGGCATTTTTGTCGCATCGACCATTATTAAAGTATCTGCATTTTCTACTAAAAGTTTCCAGAGACCGTTGTTGGTTAACTCTCCATATGTTTTTGGCACTTGGTCCATTACTCCGTTTGTTCTTAGGGTAATTGTTTCGAGCAATCCTAAAGGTATATCTTCGTTTGGGAGAGCAATTCCATATTCTTGTGCGAGATTTTCTTTATCTACAAAGGCAGAGTTGCCATACACAATCAGAAATTTGTTTCCTGATGCGAAACGAGATTCGAGATGTTCTGGTGTTGTTACAATCAACTCTTTCCACGCGGTGTTGAGAAGCTGTGCTAAGAGCGCATACTGTTGCTTGGGAACGTCTGTTGCTTCTTTAATATAGAGCATGGAGACTGAAGAGTAAACGAAAGTATAAAAATGTGATGGAACAGAGGTTAGAGAAAAAGAAGAAGTGATTTGTGAGGCAAGTACTTTTTAGAGTAATTTTTCTAATCCTTGATAGCCTATATCTTCAAAGAAGTCAGTTAAGATGCCTAAGCCTAGCGTTTTTTGGTTGATGCCAATCCACGAAATTTTACCACCTCGAATTGTTTGAGAAAGATGAATTCTGTTCGCTGTATCTCTTTGGTATCCCTCACTTATTTTATTTGAGAGGTAGGATGCATCGACATCTTCATCCCAATAGGCGTAAAATTCTCCGTTTTGTGTTTTGTAGCGATATCTACGTCTGTTGAGATCAGCGTTTGCGTCAAATTGGGGAAAGTTTATGTCACAACTAAAGCTGAATCGTATTTGGTCAATGCTTTCAGTTGGAGGAAATTCTTTTTTGTAGCGTAGATACATAGCAATCCAGCCATTTTCAGCCAGGGGCAAGGTGGGTTGAGTGTTTTTGGATTGGTATGTAATCGCTTCTTTTCTCCAAGGGTTAGGTTGGGATTTTGTATCTATATTACAATATGTTCGTAGACCAGGAGCAGGCAGCATAATAGTACATGTGGTTGGTCCATCCCAATCTTCGGCTTGCTCATATTTTACTTCTGTTGCTTGAAATGTTTCGATGAGGGTTTTGGTCATGGCCTCTTGTTGGGTGAGATTGGGAAATACGTTGTAGGTGTCGGTGAGTTCTTTTAGTTTGTCTTCAAATGTCATCAAAGTTGATTTTTGAGGTGTTATTTATAATGATTATGTATTATTTTTCTTTATTTTCTACTTTTTTGCTTGATTTTCGCAATCTTTTTAAAATGGGGTTTTGTTCAAAAAGTATATGGAGTATATGCTTTCAAAGATAAGTGAGGTGCGGTGTTTATATTGCTCTGAGAGTCTTTCTGAGGAGGTATGGCGGTCAGAGTGGCGAGAGCATGTGCATCATTATAAGTCAGTAAAATGTGATGATTGTGGGAAGAAAAATTGGCTGAAAGCGTCGTTTTTAGGGTCGGGACATGATGCGATTTCAATGCTGCGAAAGATATCAATTGAGTCGGTGATTCGCAGGGTTGGGGAGAAGTGAATTGATAACTAATCTGTATTCTTTGGTATATGCTTAATTTATATATTCTTTCTGTTTGGTGATAACAAGATTACTTAATTTATTGAGGTGTGAGATGATTAAAAAAATATTATTGATTTGTGTTGTTTTGTTTGTTCTTCTTGTTGCGGGATGCGGATTAACTCCGGGAAAAAGTGCGTTTGTAGGAAAAGCGATAAGTGATAGATGTGTTGGCGCTTGGTGTCCTACTAAATCAATTTCAGGTTATGAGAGTGGTAAAGATGTTGAATGGGATTATCTTCCAGTTGAAGAACAAAAGCCTGCACGTGGGTATGTTAGTGGGAACAAAGATGCAAAATGGACATATTGTCCAGAAAAGTTAAGTGCAGGAGATGAATGTGGTCGTGTGGAGTGTACAGCAACGTGTCCTTCTACAACAAAGTGTGCTACAGGAAATTACAATTTTGAAGGGAAAGCTTGTTTAGGTGTGGACGGGTTTAGTTGCAGTAATAATAATTTTTGTGCAACGGGATATAGTTGTCAAAATAATATTTGTAAACTTAAATTGAAGTCAAGATAATGTATCTGTGGTAGAACTACTGTGAGGAGAAGTGAGATTATTATTTATGTTTTAGAATAAATTAATTGTTTTTAGTATTACCAATATACCTACTATTATACTTACAACACCTGCGATTTGTTCTATTCTCTTATTTTTTTGTGAGGGGAGCAGGCGAAAGAGGGATGTTATGAGGGACATTCCTACTATTGAGCCAATGCCAACTATAAGGATGTATACTAATCCAGTAAGCTTGTTTGAAAACAGGGTGGATACGAGGAGGACAATTGCAGAACTTCCGGCAAGTCCGTGGGCACTGCCAATTAAAAATGATTTTTTTGTTGCTGTTAGTGTTGAGGTTGCTGAGGTTGTGTTTTTTTCTGTTGCAACGTTTCTTTTTATCGAATAGATTCCTATGGTGATAAGCAGTATGCCTATGCTACATTCTATAATGAGTTCTAGGTTTTTTGGGATATGTAGTTGAGTTAGGAGTATAATGCTTGCGATTACAACGAGAAACAGTGTATGTCCGACACCCCACGCTATTCCTTGTTTTAGTTGGTGAATGAATTTGTTTTCTTGCGCTACTTGGGTTGAGATGGCGGCGAGATGATCCGGTTCAAAGGCGTGGCGTATGCCCAGTAGAACGCCGATACTTATCATTTCTAGTGTCATTTGTAGGGGGGTTTTGATTTGTTTTCTATTTTTGAATTATTGTTTTTTTAGTGTTAATTACCTGGGGAGTTGCAGTTGTGGTGGTGTGTGACAAATATGTTCTGATTATAGTCTATAAGACGTCTTTGGTTAAATTTGTTTTGGAGATGAGTGAGACAAAATTGTTGTTCTGATGAGCAAAAGCTTAAGAAGATTAGCGTGATAGTTAGGGATATGGATTTGTGAGGTGATTGGGATGGTTGGTATTTTAAAAGAAGGAATGAAAGCGCCGGGGTTTACGCTTGTGAATCAGGATGGGAAGAAGGTTTCGTTAACTGATTTTAAAGGAAAGAAAGTAGTGTTGTATTTTTATCCGAAGGATAATACGCCGGGGTGTACGATTGAGGGGATTGAGTTTACATCGGTGTTGCCGGAGTTTAAGAAGTTGGGTGTTGAGGTTGTCGGGGTGAGTCCGGATTCGGTGAAGAGTCATTGCAATTTTATTTCAAAGCAGAAGTTAGGTGTTACGTTATTGAGCGATGAGTCGAAGAAAGTGCTTTGTGCGTATGGAGTGTGGGGAAAGAAAAAGTTTATGGGCCGTGAGTATATGGGGGTGTTACGGACGACGTTTTTGATTGATGGACGCGGGAAGATTATTCATATTTGGCGTAACGTTTCGGTTAAAGGGCATGCGAAAGAGGTGCTTGAGAGGGTGAAAAAGTAAATTTAAATGAATCTTTTTTTTCATTTGTCGTCGGTAACATATTTCTGACGGAAAGCTTTATAAATAAGCCGTTGTCCTCAAGAGGTATTAGTCAAAAGTGATTTTGATTATGACAAGAGTATCGTCGAGGAACGTATCATATACTAGCTATCGAGAATAGTTAAATATGGTAGGTATCATAGATTAGGTCTGAAAAGGTTTATTCATCAAATCAGCATAGTTGATTCTTGATGAGGCCATGTATAGGCTGTTTGACGTGATTTGCGACGAAAAAATAGATGTTAAGAGATTATGCTCTATGGCATATTGTTTAATAGTCTGTTAATTGAGAATAATTAAAGACTATAATTACAGTAAACAGACTTTATTAAAATAAAAATACTGAATTTACAACAATGGGAAATATTCGACATCCACGACGAGGAAGTGAACAGTTTTGGCCGCGAAAGAGGTCACGACATTCTATTGTACGTGTACGATCATGGGTTAGTGAGAGTAAAACAAAACCATTAGGATTTATCGCCTACAAAGTGGGAATGACTCATGTGCAGTTTACAGATACGCGAGCTAAATCTCCTACAAAAGGAGAAACAGTTGCAGCGCCAGTTACCATCTTAGAATGTCCGCCAATGTTAGTCACTGGTGTTGCAGTATACAAACAAGGTGTTTATGGGTTGAATAAAATTTTTACTATTTTCGCTCCTAAATTAGATAAGAATTTGGGAAAATTGTTGCCAGTACCAAAGAAAGAAATGAAAGGATTAGATTCAGTAAGTGAATACGATGATTTACGATTAATGGTGCAGACGATTCCAGCAAAAGTACCTTCCGTTAGCGCGAAGAAGCCAAAGATGATGGAAATTGGGTTAGGCGGGGCGAACAAAGATAAGCTTGCGTTTGCACAAAAAGTGTTAGGAAAAGAATTAGCTGTGAATGAAGTATTTGATGCGGGAAGTTTAGTTGATATTCGTGGTGTGACCAAAGGAAAAGGGTTTCAGGGAACAGTTAAACGATATGGAGTTCCGATTCGACAGCACAAAGCAGAGAAGACAAAGCGAGGTATTGGTACATTAGGTTCATGGACGCCAAAGCGGGTTCAACACACAGTTCCACAGTCAGGTAAAATGGGTTTCCATTTACGAACAGAATATAATAAGAAGATTATCAAGATCAGTACACAACCAGAAGAGATTAATTCCAAAGGGGGAATTGTGAAATATGGGGTTGTACGAAATACCTATATGATGGTGCATGGTTCAGTAGCAGGACCTGAAAAACGAGAAGTTGTATTAACGGCGCCGTATCGACCAAATAAAACAAGTAAAGAAGTGCCAGAATTGACACACATTTCCAAATGAGGCTAATATATAATGAAATTACCACTATTTGATTTGCAGAAGAAAAAAGGAAAAGACAAAGAGTTGCCTAGTCAGTTTTCTGAGGAATATCGTCCTGATTTAATCAAGCGAGCAGTGCATGCGTTACAGAGTGCGTCACGACAAGCACATGGAGCACATCCAGACGCAGGTATGCGTTCGGCGTCAAGTGTAAGTAAGCGACGACGAAATTATCGCGGATCGTATGGGTTTGGTATCAGCCGTGTTGCACGAAAAGTATTTTCACGTCGAGGAACGAGAATGAATTGGAAAGGAACTTTCACGTCACAAACAGTGGGCGGACGACGAGCACATCCACCAAAAGCAGAAAAAGAATGGCAGCGAATGATTAATCTTAAAGAGAATAGAAAAGCATTGAGATCAGCGTTAGCAGCAACAGTTTTACGAGATGTAGTCGTTAAACGTGGTCACAAAGTTCCAACTGAATATCCTTTTATTATTGATGGAAGTATTGAAGCAGTACGTAAAACAAGCGATGTTGAAAAATTACTACAGACGCTAGGGTTTGGCGCGGAACTTGAACGAACGTCAGAGAAAAAAGTTCGAGCAGGTTTAGGAAAACGACGGGGACGAAAATATCAACGCAAGAAAGGGGTATTAATTGTTGTCAGCGGTGATTGTCCTTTATTGAAAGCGGCGCGAAACATTGAAGGTATTGATGTAGTAGAAGTTACGGCATTAAATGCAGAATTATTAGCGCCAGGAACACAGCCAGGAAGAGCGGCGTTATGGAGTGAAAAAGCAGTTGATGCATTAAAAGAAAAAAAATTATATTTATAATTATTGGGATGACACTTTAAAAAATGGCAAAAACAACGAAAACAGGTGCTGCGAAAACTGACGCGCCAAACAAGAATGTTAAATCTGTATCTACAGATGCGGCTACAAAAGTTGGAGCCACATTTGATCCTTACAATGTGTTACATCATCCTTTAGCGACGGAAAAATGCATCCGGCAAATTGAGTTTGAAAACAAGTTGTCGTTTGTTGTGAATCCGTCGTCGACGAAGTTTGATGTGAAGCGAGCAGTTGAACAATTATTTAAAGTGCGAGTGATGAAAGTGACAATACAAAACTCTATCCGAGGAGAAAAGAAAGCGATTGTGCGTTTAACACCACAATATTTAGCATCTGATGTGAGTGCGGATCTAGGATTAATTTAATTAATGAGGTTTATGTAATATAAATAAAATACGACAATGGGAAAACGCTTACTTCAACAACGACGAGGACGAGGATCACCAACGTATCAGGTTGCAAGCCATCATTTTAAAGGTGTCGCGAAGCATTGTCCAGTTGATACAAAAGGAGTTGTCGTTGATTTTGTACATTGTCCAGGGCATACAGCACCATTAATGGATGTATCATTTTTATCCGGCGATCGAGGGTTAACAATCGCACCAGAAGGAGTTAAAATTGGAGATGTTGTTTCAGTGGGTGGAGCAGAAGTCAAAGAAGGAAATGTATTACACTTAAAAGATATTCCTGAGGGAACAATTGTTCACAATATTGAGTTACAGCCAGGTGATGGTGGGAAAGTTGTACGGGCGTCAGGAACGTATGCAAAAGTTGTTTCAAAAACTGATGATGGTATTCGAGTGAAGTTACCTTCGCGAAAAGAAAAATTATTTTTACCAGATTGTCGGGCAGCTATTGGAATTGTAGCTGGTGCGGGAAGACCAGAGAAGCCGTATCTGAAAGCAGGCACACGATTTAAAAGAATGCGGGCGCTTGGAAAATTATATTCAAGAGTATGTGGTATTTCAATGAACGCAGTAGATCATCCGTTTGGTGGGAAGAATTCACACATCAAAGGTCGACCTACACAGTCATCAAGAAATGATCCACCAGGTCGAAAAGTTGGTAAGATTGCTCCACGAAGAACGGGGCGAAAGACCAAGTAGAGATGATGAGCGAATAATACATTTATAAAAAATACATGAATTAACACATTAATCCAAAGAGGTTACATTACAACAATGGCAAAAGAAATCACATGGCGAGGAAAATTGGAAGAAGAAGTGAAGAAGTTAGATTTGAAATCATTCATGACTATGATTCCAGCTCGTCAACGAAGATCACTTGTGCGAGGATTAACTGAGCAACAAAAGAAAGTGTTGCAATCTGTCGAAGCAGGTAAAAATAATATCAAGACACATTGTCGAGATATGGTTATTTTGCCAGCAATGATCGGAAAGACGTTTAAAGTGTATAATGGGAAAGAGTATATACAAGTGATTGTCACATTAGAAATGATTGGGCATGTATTAGGAGAGTTTTCAATGACACGTAAATCAGTTTCACACAGCTCAGCAGGTATAGGTGCTACACGATCAAGTAAAGCGGTGACAGCACGATAGGAATGCATATTTAAATTAAACTAAATTTAAACTTGATAATTAACAAAATAACAAAAATGGCAGAAAAAAAACAAACAGCAACTGTACACAATGCGAAGGCAGTCATGCATAGTTTGCCTTTTTCCACAAAGCAGGGTAAAGAAATCTGTAACTTTTTGCGATACAAAAAAACAGCATTTGCAAAAGAGTTTTTGGAAAAAGTTGTCGTGTTAAAAACGCCTGTTCCTTACAAAATTGCAGTGAAAGATTTAGGGCATAAACCGGGTATTGGGCCTGGGCGATTTCCACAGAAAGCAGCAGGATTTTTTTTGCAAGCAGTACAATCAGTGGAAGCAAATGCGCAATACAAAGGTTTAGATGTTAACAGTTTAGTGATAAGCAAAATTTTAGTCAATAAAGCAGCGATTCCGTTTACAGGAAAGCGACAACAAGTTAAATCAAAACGAACACATATTGAAATTGAAGTAGAAGAGCGGAAAAATGCGGCGGGCAAGAAAAAAGCGACGGCTGACAAAGCAGGAAAAGCAGCAGATGCAAAAGAGAGTAAGCCAAAAGCACCATCGGCAAAAACAAGTGAGCCTAAAACAAAAACAGAATAAATTAATGAAGGAAGATACCTATGATTGAGCGACAATTCATTGCACAGAAAACGAAAGAGTACTATATCAAGCAGTATATTGAAAACAAGTTGAAAGGTGTAGGTATTTCACAAATCAAACTTAAGAAAATTCCGTTAGGAGAAAAAATTATCATTTACACGAGCAGACCAAGTTTAATTGTAGGTTCACGAGGAGCAAATATTCGCGATTTGACACGAGTATTAAAGCAAGATTTCAAGTTAGAGAATCCACAAATCGAAATCAATGAAGTGAAAAATCCATTTATTGATGCGATGATTGTGGCAGAACGTATTGCAAGTTCATTAGAACGATTTGGTTCTGCACGATTCAAAAGTATCGGGCACAAAGTAATGGAAAACGTGATCAAGTCCGGTGCTTTAGGGATTGAAGTTATTATTTCAGGAAAAATTCCAGGGGCTCGCGCAAAAAGCTGGAGATTTTACCAAGGATATTTGAAGAAGTGCGGTGACATTGCAGTTACAGGTGTACAAAAAGCGAAAACGGCAGCGTTATTAAAAACAGGGATTATTGGAATTCAAGTTTCGATTATGCCACCAGATATTGTGCTTCCAGATTATGTTAATATTAGAAAAGAGTTAGTACAAGAATCATCAGTTAAAGATGTCAAAGAAGGAGCTTTGGTTAGCGAAGTAGCAGGTGAGGAAGCAGCAGGAGAAAAAGCTGGTGATGCAAAAAGTAAGAAGAAAGCAAGTGGCGAGAAAGAAAAAACTGAGAAGAAAAAAGCAGCATCGCGCAAGAAAGCAGACGCTAAAGAGAATAAAGATGTTAAAGATGCAAAAGAAGTAACAGCAGACGCAGAGAATAAAGAAGAGAAAGAAGAAGTTAAAACAGAATAGGTATATCAAAAAAATAAAACTAAAAAACCAAACTAAATCCCAATTATATCATGAAAAAAGAACAAGACTTAAAAAATTTGAACAAAGAAGAGTTAACTTCCAAGTTGAATGAGTTACGAAAAGAAGTAATGAAGTTAAATAGTCAAGTACGAAGCGGGGCTAATGTACAAAATCCAGGAAAACTTAAACAATCAAAAAAAACTATTGCACGCTTATTACAATTGTTGCATGAACGGAGGAACGTTTAATACTAATGGTGGTATGTAACCAGTGTGGCTTGCCCACGGATTTGTGTGTGTGTGAAACAATCGCACGCGAGCAACAAAAAATAGTGGTCAGAATCGAAAAACGAAAGTTTGGAAAGAAATACACAATCATTGCAGGGATTACCAAAGAAGCGAATCTTGATGAAGTGTTTCGCATGCTTAAGTCGAAATTCGCATGTGGGGGAACAGCAAAGAACGGCGCGATTGAATTGCAAGGAGATCATAAATCAAAAGCAAAGAAAGCGTTAGTGGAGTTGGGTTTCCCAGAAGAAATGATTGTCATTGAGGATTTAACAATTTAATCAATTGCGAATCTCCTCTTTTATGGAAAATTAACAGATTCATCAAAATGGAATATTTTGGTGAGGTAGGAAAAAATGTCAAAGATATACCCGCATGAACTGATTGGTCAAGATGTCGAAGTTGTGATGTCATTGAATAAAAATCAAGTCGGATTGCGGGGAAAAATTGTCGATGAAACAAAAGAGACAATCATGATACAAATCGGAAACACGCGGAAACGAGTGTTTAAACGTGGCATGGAGTTTAGGTTGGTTTCGTCGAAACAGAAAATTTCAGGCGAGAGTGTGTCGAGGCGTAGTGAGGAGCGTTTGAAGTGAAGAGATTGATTGGAAAATAAAGAAATCATAATTAAAATATAAAAACATAACAAATCAAAAGGTATGATAACAATGGATACAAAAAAAGGATCAAGTGTACTGGGCATGAGCGCACCAGATAAAAGTTGTACAGATCAAAAATGTCCATTCCATGGGCAGTTAGCAGTAAAGAATGAATTATTTACTGGTAAGATTATCAAAAGAGATACCAATAGATCAGCAACATTAGAGTGGAATAAATCAGTATTCGTGCCAAAGTATGAGCGTTACGAAGTGCGACGATATCGATTACGAGTTCATAATCCGGGTTGTTTAGATGCGCACATTGGTGATAAAGTTGTGGCAGCAAAAACACGGCCATTAAGTAAAACTAAAAATTTAGTGATTATACAAGTAGTTACACGTGGTGAAGAGGTTGATGCGGGGACGCAGAGTACTAAAGCTGCCGCGGCAAAGACTGAACACAAAGTAAAAATAAAGAAATAATAATTATATCAAACACAAAACATAATTAAACATTCAAAAAATATACTGAAGGCACTAATTAATCGAAAAGTTGCTTAGTGCCTTCAGATAATAGTTAACGCATTAAAATGTTTGATTATTTAGTGCGTTAACTATATAATCAAACGGAGATACCATGAAAACATTAAAAAGTAACGTTGGACGACCATTACCATTACAGGCAGAAGTAGTTACATGTGATAATTCCGGCGCGAAAGTGATCAAATTAATTGCAGTTATCGGACATAAAACAGTTAGAGGAAGAGTTCCGGCAGCAGGGATCGGCGATTTAGTGATGGCGTCGGTCAAAAAAGGAAAATTAGAAATGCGTAAGACGGTAGTTCCAGCAATTATTGTGCGACAACGCAAAGAGTTTCGCAGACCAGATGGAACGCGAGTAAAATTTGAAGATAATGCAGCAGTCGTACTAAAAGATGAAAAAGGGAATCCGAAAGGAACTATTTTCAAAGGGCCAATTGCCAAAGAAGTTGCAGAGAGATGGCCAGCGGTTGCTAAAGTTGCGAGTATGATTGTATAAAATAATATAACTAACAGATTAACAGTGGAGAAATAAAAAATGAAGAAAAAAACGTCGTTTGCACGATCCTGGAATGCAAGTACTCAACCGCGAAAACAGCGGTTATATAGGTATGTTGCTCCATTACACGTTAAACAAACATTCATGCAGGTTCATCTTTCCAAAGAATTACGGGCAAAATATGGGATGCGAGCATTATCTGTACGCAAAGGCGACACAGTTAAAGTTATGCGTGGTCAATTTGTAAAGAAAGAAGGTAAAGTTGAACGAGTAGATCTCAAAAAAGGAAAAGTGTATGTGTACGGGGTAGAAGTTATCAAGAAAGATGGGACAAAGTTACCAATGGCTATTCATCCTTCCAATCTATTATTAGTCGTGGCGGAAATGTCAGATGCTAAACGACGAGGAAAAGTGGAGAAAGATGCAGCAGGGAAGAAAGAAAAAACAGTGAAAAGTGAAAAAGTGACAAAAGTAAAAGTTGCAGAAACTAAAACAAAAAAATAAACTAAACTAAAAAAATAAAAAAAAATAGAAAAATTGTAATAAAAATAATATTCAACAAAAATTCAAAAAAAGATAATAAGGATATACCATGAAAAATCATTTAAAACGAATCGCGGCACCGAAAACGTGGCATTTGAATAGAGGACTACATATTTATGCAGCACGACCAAACCCTGGAACACATACTTTAGAGATGGGTTTAGCGTTAGGTACAGTTTTACGAGATCATTTACATCTTGCAGAAACAATGGGAGAAATTAAAAAGTTGTTGAATGCAAAGCAAGTGTTAGTCGATGGTGTGCAACGAAAAGATTATCGTTTTATGGTGGGATTATTTGATGTTGTCACAGTTGTTGATCACAAAAAACATTATCGCGTCGTATTAGATGCAAAATGTAGATTGCAAGTTAAAGAAATTCCAGTTAGTGAGAGCGGATTAAAAGTGTCTCGAGTCATGGGAAAAACAGTCTTGAAAAGCGGTAAAATTCAATACAATCTTTACGATGGAAAGAATGTTATCGGTTTAGTTTCAGCAAAAGTAGGTGATAGCGTTATTGTAGAGTTACCCGGATTGAAAATCAAAAAAGTTTTACCACTTAAGGAAGGAATGTCGATTTTTTTGACAAAAGGAAAGCACGGTGGAGATACAGGCGTGTTACAGCAATTGAAAGGAACACAAGCGATATATACAAAAGGAACTGAAGAAATTGAAACAGCAAAAGAGTATGTTTTTGTTGTCGGTGAAAAAGCGTCGGAGATGACGTTATAAAATAAAAAAGAAATAAACGTGAAATAAAAAGGAAATAAAAGGAGATTACACTCATGGCTCAAACAGTCGCAAAAAACGTTGCCGGGAAAGCAGCTAGTTCATCAGCAGTTGGATCTGAAAATCCAATGAAGAAGATTACAATAGCGAAGCTTACACTTAACATTGGTACACAAAAAAGTGATGATCTGATGAAGCGAGGTTTGAAGTTGCTAGGAATTTTAGGCGCGCCTTATGTGCCAGTAAAAACAGTTACACAGCGAAGAATTCCAGGATGGGGATTACGACCTGGATTAGCAATTGGTTGTAAAGTAACAGTGCGGAAAAATGCAGAAAAGTTATTGAAACGATTACTCGTGGCAAAAGAAAATACGTTGAAAGTAAGTAATTTCGATCGAAGCGGGAATGTGTCGTTTGGAATTCCAGAATATATTGATATTGAAGGGATTGAGTATGATCCTGAACTTAAGATTATGGGTTTAGAGGCAGCAGTGACGCTTGAGCGACCAGGGTATCGAGTTAAGAGACGACGAGTTAAATCTGCTCGAGTTGGAAAAAGACAGGCAGTTACAACAGAGGAAGCTATTGCATTTATCAAGCGTTTGGGAGTGGAGGTTTTGTAAGTACAATGACAACAAGCGATTATAAAAAGATGTTTACGCAGTTGAATGCGAAACCAGTAAAAAAAGCAAAATACATCAAACACAATCAACCTAAAAAACGAAGCTGTGGTATCGGATTACGAAAGTGTAAAAATTG
>Ga0209541_10002156_pt1 | contig 37737 bp, 54 predicted proteins | sample RifCSPlowO2_01_FD_184027 | JGI IMG/M metagenome (GOLD analysis project Ga0209541, IMG submission 184027) | Groundwater microbial communities from Rifle, Colorado - Rifle CSP2_plank lowO2_0.1 (SPAdes) (version 2) | ecosystem: Environmental > Aquatic > Deep subsurface > Groundwater | place...
GTTTGCAATAGTAAACTCGCAGATAGTTGCCTCAGGTAAAACTAAAGATGAATTAAGCGAAAGATTAAGAGACGTTTTACCCGATGATAAAATCTCCTCGGCGTATATTTTTGAATATAATGGGGATAAACATTAAGATGGGCAAAAGATTCAGAGGTAATTGTTTATGGCTTTTAAAGTCAATCTATTATATGAAAGACCCAAAAAAGATAACTAAAGAAATTACAAACGGGTTAATGACAACTGACGAACTGGCAACTGTAACTGTTTTTTTAGAAAATAAAGATATGATAAGAATTAAAGATGCATCCAAAACTCCATTTCATATCAGTTTAACTGATAAAGGCGTAGATTTTGTTGTCAGCGAATTAGATCGAAAAAATCAAAGCAATTTCAATAGAATAATAGCCTTTACTGCTGCGATTCTAGCCCTTATTGGAATTTACACTTTTGTTAAAGATATAGGTCTAATCAATGAGTCGAATGCTTGGATAAAATATATTTTCCTTGGTTTTGTTGTTATTGCAATAGGTCCAATTGTTACATTCATAATTAAATCGTATTTTTTAGAGGATTGAAATGAAACAAAAAATAATTAGCACAGCTGAAGATGCTTACAAAGCTGAAAAAAAGCACCCCAACGAATGGCGCAAGGTTTTACACGAATTGTACAAAGAAAACTTCATTTTAGAGAACATTTCAGATATGAATGAAGAAGACAATCCATTTCAAAGAAAACTAGGTATTTCTCAAAGAAGCCTACAAAAATCTATATTTTTTCTAAAAGAGAATAAATTAATAGATATTAAAATGATGGGCAAGGATAATCCAATTGTCCAAATAACTTCTAAAGGTTTTGATGTAGCAAGAGAAGAACAAAACCATAAGTTAAATACAATACTTCAAACAGTAATAATCTATTTTACGAGCATATTAGTTTTAACTGGAGCCTTTGAATTGTTTAACAATTTAGAATTAGTAAGCAAAAATTTATTGTTTTGGGAATATATTATTGTAGGAGTAACTTTAGTATTTTTATATCATTTTTTAATATTTAGGAGAATGATTAGATGATGAATATAAAAAGTATTTCAGATTATATTTCTAAGGTTTTTTCAAAATGGTTTATATATCTATCTATTTTGCCAGGTCTATTTGATACATTAGGTTTTTATTTTAGGTTTAAAATCTCTATTTTATCTTGGAAGACTAGTATCTATATTTTTATTGCTACTCTCTTTGTAGCTACCTATTTACCTGAATTCAGCGTGAATTTTATACACTAGGAAAGTAACTTTAATATCTTATTTTTTACGACGATATTTTACCAACTTTTTATAAACCGAAATATTTAAATATCCTACTAGTGTATATAATATACACTAGGATGGCATTTATTAGGAGAATAAAAAAGAGAGAATTTACTTATTTAGCAGAAGTTGAAAATAAATGGGTTAATGGAAAAGTAATTCAAAAACATATCAAATATGTAGGTAAAGAGTTAAATGGTAAAAAAATTCTATCTGGTTCCATTGCAGATGCAGAGATAACCAAAGTCACTATTTGGGCCCCACTTTTAATACTAAATACAATTGCAAAACAAATCAATCTTTCTAAAACCCTGGGAGACTATGGAGAATATTTATTGAGTTTAGCTTATGCGCATTGTTTGGATCCAAAAAGTATAAATAAAATGGAAGATTGGTATCAAAGAACAGATTTGCATAAAATCCTTGGAGTACAAGATGTTTCAGAAAAAAAATTATATAATGCTTTAGACTCAATTAATGATGAAAATTTAGAATTAATTCAAAGAAAAATATTTAGGTCTGTGCAGGATACCTATAAGATTATTCCAAAAAGTTATTTTTTTGATGTTACAAATGTATATTTTCATGGAACAGAATGTTCAATAGCAAAAAAAGGGAAAAATAAGGATGGAAAATATTTGCCCCAAGTCCAAATTGGGCTTGCAGTAACTGAAAATGAGATTCCTATTTTTCACAAAACTTTCGAAGGGAATATTTTTGATTCTAGAGTTTTAAAAGATACAATGACCTCGTTACATGAACTAAATATTGAATCTGCATATATTATTTGGGATAGGGGTGTAACTTCAGAGTCTAATATTATCGACGCTAAAAAGGCAGGTTTTGAAGTTATTTGCGGTTTAGCAATTAAACAAAAAGTAAAAGAAAAAGTTGAAGAAATTATCAAAAATAAAAATTTTATTCAATTAGAAAATAGGGTTAGATTAAAAAATACAATACTCTATTGCGTAAAACAAAAATATAATTATGGAGTGATTAAAGGAGATATTGTTGTTTGTTATAATGAAGAAACTGCTAGATTAAATAGAGAAAAGAGAATTGATAATATTCATAAAGCTATTGAATTAATAAAAAAGAATAGACCTTTTTTAGAAAGTGTGAAAAAATATTTGAGGGGAAATAAAATAAATAAAAAAGAACTTTTTGAAGCTCAAAAATATGATGGATATAGTGTTCTATTTTCAACAAAAGATTTAAAGAAAGAGGATATTGTAAAACCTTATTTTGAAAAAGATAAAGTTGAGAAGGCATTTAGATCACTAAAAAGTATTTTAGGATTAAGACCAATCAAACATTGGCTTGAAGAAAGAGTAAAATCACATATCTTTATTTGTTATCTTTCTTATTTATTAATCTCTTTGTTAGATTATAAATTAAGAAAAACGAAAGTCAGTGCTTTAACAGCAATTGATTTATTATCTACAGCACATAAAGTTTATTTAAAAGATTCAAAAACAAACAATGAATTTGAAAAAATTGTGACTCTAACAAAACAACAAGAAATGATTATGAAGGCAGTTGATAAAAAAATATTGAAACCTAGTGTATAAAAACTAGGGGAAATTCAGGTAATTATCTTATTCATAAAAGAGTTTTTTAGTTCAGGCGCAGGTTTATCACTATAAAGATAAAGAAAATCAGAATAAATAAAATTCAGACCTATCAGAGGTTTACTTACCTTTGAAGGAGAAAAATGACGGATATCTTCCAAACATTTTTCAGCACTTTGACGACCTGGAAGCTTATTCATTGATAATGCAAACAAAAGCAACCCCTTCTCGGCAGGTAATTTGTTTATATCAAAGAATTTGTTTTTTTCAAGACCCTTATCCTTAGCCATGATTATAATAGAAAATCTAAGTTTAAATAAATAGCCCCGCCCGGATCTCGTTAATCCACAGCGAGTCTCCGAGCCTGTTGATCTCACTACTTCACAGCGAATATCCGAGCCTGTAGAGGATGGTTGAGCAAGAAAATAGTGAGAATATTAGTTCATATTTACACATCGAGCAAGAGAGGAACGAGAAATATCGTTCGAATCCAAATAGCCCCACTCGGATTCGAACCGAGGTTTCGACCGCCAAAGGGTCGCGAACTTGACCACTATTCGATGGGGCTTTTTCATTCTCCGCAACGAGTCTCCGAGCCTGTTGAGGAGAGTCGAGCAAGAGAGGATGAAAATATCCACCAATAGACAAGAAAAACACTATTTAAAGAATTCTAAATCCATTATACCGTTTAAAAATCCACAAACCACCATCTTTAAAAATCTTCAGCTTTGGCTTTTTTAAAGCTGAATGAGTTAAAAAACTCCAAAAGGGTAGTTTTTTAAACCCATCCATCCAAAATCAAATATGATAGAAAAAGCAGACTGGGCAAAAATGAAACCATCAGACGTAGAAAAGATAATTGTAAATCTCGGAAAAGAAGGCATGCCTCTTGCAAAAATAGGCCTAATCTTAAGAGACCAACATGGAATCCCAAAAGCAAAGTTATTAGGTTTAAGAATAAAAAAAGTCCTAATAAAACACAAAATGCCTGCAGACCCTGAAAAAGACAACTTAATAAAGAAAATAGAAACCTTAAACAAACATTCTGAAAAGAACCATCATGACTACACTGCAATAAGAAAAGCAGTCATGTATTCAGCAATACTGAAAAAGAAAGAAAAAATTGCAAATCAATAATATTCACAAACAAATTAACTAAACGCAACATGAATAAAAGCAAACTAATAAAAATAAAATGTCCCCGATGCAGTAACCATCAAACAACTTACGGAAGAGCAACAACAATGGTCAAATGCAACAACTGTAACAAACTTCTTCTAAAACCTAAAGGAGGAAAAGCAAAAATAAAAGCTTTCATAAAACATGTCTTCCACTGATGAATTAAGAGAAAATGATGTAGTACTATGCGCTGTAACAAGAATAGAAAGCACAGGGGTCTTTGCAAAAATAGAAGAATATGATTGTGAAGGGGCAATTACACTATCGGAAATTTCTCCAGGTAGAATAAGAAATATAAGAGAATTCGTAAGCGTAGGAAAGAAAATAGTTTGTAAAGTCTTAAGAAAAAACAACGACCGAATTGAACTAAGTCTAAGAAGAGTTTCTGCAAAAGAAAGAGATAGTATTTTAGAGCATTATAAAAAAGAAAGAATATTTTCAAGCATCTTAAAATCTGTATTAAATGAAAAAACAGAAGAAACAATTGTTAAAATAAAACAAGACAAAGACATAGTAGAAGTTTTAGAAGAAATGAAACTAAATCCAGAAGTGCTTAAAAAATATCTAAATCAAAAAGAATTAGACAAATTAAAAGAAATACTTTCACAAAAAAAAGAATCTGAAAAAGAAGTGCAAAAAAAGATAACTCTTAAATCAGACGATGAAGATGGAATAATTCATATAAGAAAAATACTCGAAACAAAAGAAGCAGATATCTCTTATCTCGGCTCATCAAACTTCCTTATAAGAGTAAAAGGCAAAGAATACAAAACAGCCAACAATCAATTAGAAAAAGTTCTAGCAGAAATAAAAGAAAAAGCAAAAAAAGCGCATGCGCATTTAGAGATTAAATAAAATGATTTTAAAATATTATATAAACGAAAATAAAGAAAAAATATACACTTTAAAAGCAGAGCATAATAAAAAAGCAACAATAGAAGCTCATTACAAGTTCATCAAGTTCATCCAAGACCCTAATAAATAAAAAGAGAATAGTTAAATATCCAAGATTATTAGTTACTGAGTAAAATATGGTAAAGTTAGAATCCTTAACCAAACAAGAAGCAGAAAGACTCCAAGCAGAGGGAAAATTATTGGCAGAAGAAACACCTAAAACCGAAACAAGATGGTATAACTATGTCCCAATAATTAGGCTATTATCTCCTTCAGCAGATACGAGATATGAATGGGAAATATTTAAACTTGCAAAAAAACACAATGCAAATGCAGTATATGAAGAACCAGATAGAGATGGAGAACTGATAGGAGCAGAATTTCCATATAGACTCCGCTTTTTTATAAACTAATAAATCCATTAAACAAAAAATGAGCGACACATTACTCCGAGTAAATATATCAGCACACTTTAATGCAACATTTACTGATTTAGCAGAAGGACTGGAAAAATATATAAGGGGAAAAGATCTAAATGTCTTACCTAGAACAATTCCGACAGCAAGTAAACTTTTTGTTAATGCATATGAGTTCAATACCTACCACGGCAGATTACCAGAGCTACCCGAGAAATATCAAGAACTTAAAGCCAGAATAGCAGAAGTTGAAATAAGATCTAGCTCAAAACTAAGAGAGTTATATAAAAAAACAACAAGTCAAGAATTAAAAGATGAAAGAGAAATTGGAATAATGGCAGTAAAGTTCCTAGGATTACTAGAGAATCTAGCAACAAATGGAGCTAAAGAAAATAAAAAAGAAAGAGAAAAATATAAAATTTTATTGAAATTCAGCAGAGCATTAGTAGAAGACTCAGAAGGAGAAGTAAATCATAGATGTACGAATGAAGATGATGAATAATTAAAACAAACTTTTCTGTTCAATCTCTTTCTTAACAATCTCGATATCTTTTTCCCACTCACCAAGTAAACTCCTATTGTAAATTATAGCGGCAGGATGGAACAAAGGAATTAACTTAACATCCAAGCCATTAATCTTAATCATCTTAACTTTTCCATGTACTGTTGTTATCCCAGGTTGCATTTTCATATTATCAACATCATTTCCAGCTAAAAAGAACTTAGTAGCATAATTTCCTAGAGAACAAATAACCCTGGGATTAATAGCCTCAATCTGTTTCAGTAGCCAAGGAGTATGTGCTCTAATTTCCTCAACAGAAGGAGGCCTATTCTCAGGAGGACGATATTTCAAAATATTTGCAATATAAACATCATTCATACTAAGTCCAACTTTCTCAAGCAGTTTATCTAAATTCTTACCAGCAGCGCCAACAAAAGGGAGACCTTGTTCATCTTCATTAGCTCCTGGGCTTTCACCACAAAAGAAAATATTAGCATTTAGATTGCCTTTTCCAAATACAAGATTTTTAGCCCCTTCCTTTAAAGGTAAACTTGCTATTTTAGTCTCTTCTTCAAGCTGTTTTAATATTTTAATTTTGTCCATTGTTTTTGCATAAAACTTGTAAGTATTAAAAATGGATATTTTAAAATGAATCTTGCCATTGACTACAAGCCTTAAGCCAAAGCAACTGTGATTTTGTAAGATTGATAAAATCCAAAGAATCTATTGTTGCGCGAATAGATTTTCCTCCTTTTTGACAAAGAGCAACAATGTTTAAACCGACAAGTTCAAAACCCTTAAAGCAAACAATTTCTCCACCCAACATAGCCTCATGCACACCTTCAAATATCTCATCCATGCAAGTAATCCATCCACTAGCCACCTCCTCCTCTCCATTGGCATCAACAGTAGCAATTTCAATACATTCATCTACTGTTTTCATTGCATCGAAGGGTAGATTAAAAATATCTCTTTTTATTTTCATTTTTTAAGTTTAGAATGATAAATGTCATGAAAACAATCATCACACATCTCCTCGTGCCAATATAAGTTATGCTTGCCTATTGCATTTTTACATTTACTGCATTCAAAATCTTTAGACTCATTTGAATCTTCTTTAAAATATTTTAGTTTTTTTATAGTTTCAGGATCTTTCATATCAATACTTCGCATATACTCGCCATCGCTCCAAAGACCATCCTCATCTTCATCAAAATTTTCGCTGTCTATTTTAGCTAAAGCAACCTCACTAAGTGGAGACTCATAATCTAAATTATCTCCTTTTAAATTTTTTATTTTTTCATCATCAAAGCCATATTTTTTTGCTAATTTTTCATAAGATTCGTCAAATTCTTCCTTCTGTCCTTTGTTCAACAAGTGAAAAAAATTAGCTATCCATTCTAAATAAGCCCGTCTGTTTCCCATCCAAGTTCTATTGTCTATTGCCCATAAAATATGTTTAATCACCAGCAATAATTCGTGTTTTGTTATTTTTTTGTTAGTCTGAAGAGAAGCATTGATAATCATCATTAAATTATATTCTAAATCGCTTCTAAAAAAGTCAATATTCTTGTCCAAGTTATTTCTTATATTTCTTAGTGCTTTAACAATTTCAATATCTTTAAGTTTGAGATTAGTAAGACCATAATTAGCTATAAAGAACTCAATTGACCCTAAAAAATTAAGATATTTAACTTCTATGCCATAAATACTTTTCATCTCTTTTATTTTATCGTTATCTGGTAAGAGCAATTCTTTTATAGGAACAAATTTAATTTTATCCAACATATTTGCATCAAGTTTACTCATTTTAGCTCCTTATTTATTTTAGTTATATTAAAATTTTCAGGCTTCCAATCTCCAACCCACTCTTTTAACTCTTTAACATCTTCTCCCCAAGGGTCTTTGCCAGTTTCAAATATCTCTAAAAATCGTTCATATCCTCCAATCCCTCCACAATCTTCATGAGGGCCAGCTCGCTCACCCCCTAAACAAAAAGGAACTTCACCCACATGCTCAGGCAAATTATCAAGAATTTTCTCAACAACAAGATTGCACTCCCAACCATCTCCAAAATCATAAAGATAATTAAAATTCTGTTTTAAGCCCAGTAAATATCCAGATAATTTTATCTTTTTAGAATCTTTAATATCATATTCAGTGTCCTCATCAATCAATCCTATTTTAGTATTATTAATATCAAATTCATACAAATGATAATTCTTCCACCCCATTATAGTCTGAACAGTCTCATGCAACTTATGAAAGTTAATTGAATCACCAACTATAAACCTCCTCCAAATCTTTGGCTCAATTTCCTCTAATTCCATTTTTAATTGTAAAAATCCCATAAAATATATAATAATAAAGACTATTTAATAATTATCAATTCCTTCCAAAACTTATTTAATGCCTCACATCCAGTAGAAGTAACCAAAACATCATCCTCTATCCTAATCCCATATTTACCAGAAACATAAACTCCAGGCTCAATAGTAACAACCATTCCTTCCTTAAATGAAATTTTAGTATCTTTAGAAACAAATGGTTTTTCATGAACTTCAATCCCTAAACCATGTCCTAAACTATGAATGAGCGTTCCAGTAAGTTTCTCAGATTCAACACTAACCTCTTTAATCAATGCACCCGACTTAACAAAGGAGATAGTCTTTAGCTGAGCACCAAGCAAATCATGATAAATTTTCTTATCAGAAACAGAAGGTTTCCCAACATAAAATGTTCTAGTAACATCAGAGCAATATCCTTTAAATGTAACTCCAAAATCAACGACACAAAAACCATTATTTATTTTTCCAGAAGAAACATGGTGAGGAACAGAAGCATTAGCGCCAGTTGCAACAATAGGCTCAAAAGCAATACCACAACCACGCTTACGAGCAGAATAAACCAAAAAGGCAACTGCCTCTTCTTCACTTTTAAAGTTATTAAAGTTTTTAACAAATTTATCAATTATTTCGTCAGTAATAGAACAAGCCTTGCGAATCAAATCAACCTCGTCAGAACGTTTAATCATTCGCATATCTTCCATAAATTCAGTTAAATCAATAAAATCGCAAGAAAGTTTCTCTTTCAAATTATTAAAATCTAAAACAGAAATATTTGCAAAATCAATACCAGCTTTCTTAACAGAAATTCCATTAGAACTCAAAACCTCAGACAACTTCTTCCCAGAAGAAACAGTAACGCCCTTAACTTTCTTAGCAAGACTCAAATCTCTAGAGGGCACATGTAACATCAACCTTCCATTAGCAAACACAACAAGAAAACCAGCTCCAACATACCCAGTCAAATAAAACAAATTAAGATTAACTTTCTCATATGTAGCAAAAATAGCGCAATCAAGTCCAAGCCTAGAAATCTCTGTCTGTAATAGTTTCACAACCATTTAAAAATTATTCCCATCCATCATAACTAGGTGCGCCGATAGCAAGTATTCCAATTATATCTTCCTGTTCCAGTTTTCTAACTAATTCGTGATTAGGATGACTAACTCGAACCTTAGAATATACTCTGCCTATTAAATAAAGAAGTCTCTCATATATAAAAGATAATCTTAGGTGTTCAGTTTCTTCTCCAAACATAGAATCTTGAACCATCAAATAAGAATCTAATCTTTTAGAATCAAGATTAGCAAGTAATTTAAGTAAATCCATGACTAAAAGAGATTAATAAAATATTTAAAACCTCCTATTTGAAGAACAATAATATTTAAAAAAGGCTTCAGTAATAAAAAGATATGATCGAAAAAACATTAATCTTGTTAAAGCACGATTCCATCTCAAGAAATCTAGTTGGAAAAATAATAACTCGTCTTGAGGAAATTGGACTAAAAATCGTAGCTTTAAAAATGATATGGCCAGACGAACACTTGGCAAAAAATCACTATTTCTTAGACGAAGAATGGGCTAAAGCAGTATATGAAAAAACAAAAGTAAGTTACGAAAAAGATAACAAACCATTTCCATATAAAAATCCGTTAGAATTCGGTTCTCAAATCCAATCATGGAACATGAACTTCTTAAGAGAAGGCCCAGTTATTGCAATGATAATGGAAGGACCTCATGCGATAGAAATAGTCAGAAAAGTAGTAGGCTCAACAGAACCAAAATCATCAGCGCCAGGAACAATCCGAGGAGACTTTGCAATGATAGAATCATACGCAATTGCAGACAAAAAGAACAGAGTTTTAAGAAACCTAATCCATGCATCAGACTCGGTAAAAAGCGCTGACCGCGAGATATCTTTGTGGTTTAACACAAAAGAAATTCACAATTACAAGAAAGACCTCGACAGACATTTCTAGAACTCTTTATTTACTTTGATTTCTTAAGTTAGTAAGTAATTAATTTCTATAAATTTTTCATTTTTCTCTTAACAAATAACGTTTCATTTGGGCAAATGCAATTTTCCTCATAGAAAATTTATTTTTTTCCTCTAAAGACATTTCTGAAAATGTTTTATTTTGTCCAACTGGGCTAAAAATAGAGTCCCATCCAAAACCCTCACTGCCTCTCGGAGATTCCACAATTTTCCCATCAACTCGTCCGGAAAAGATTAATGGTTTAACCCCATCATAAACACAAATACATGTCTCAGCATAAGCCTGTCGATCCTCAAAGCCGTTCAATAATTCACATATACCTTCATTTTTCATTGTCTTTAACATCCATCTTATAAGTGCACCGGGAAAATCATTTAAAGCACTGAAATATAATCCAGTATCTTCAACAATGACTGGCTTCTTTATTTTTTCATATGCTGAAATTGCTTTTTCAACTACGACATCTTTAACATTTATTGCCTGAATCTCAGATATATCTAGATTTATAGATTCAATATTAATTCCTAGAATCTCTCGTGCTTCTTTTAATTTATTCTCATTAGAAGTTACAAAATAATATTTGTTTATATCAACTAACACCATACAAGAAACCTTCATAAATGGCATATAAATCTTTCTACATTATCAGTTACATCTTAAATAAATTTTATCTAGATTTGCAGTTATAAAAAAGAATTAGATAAACACTTTTGAACTCACTTCCCAATTTTCTTAGAATAAATATCTCCTCTATAACCAGCTCTTAATACTAAAATAATCAATTTAATTTCTTCAATTCTATAAATAATTCTAAAATTATCGATGTGTAAACTTCTAAGCCCGTCTAACTTTCCAACAAGTTCATTACCCTTATGAGGATTCTCGGCAAGTTTTCTAATAAAATCTCTAATCTTAATTTGCTTATCCCTATCTAAAGATTTGATAAATCTTTCGGCAGGATATTCTACAATAATTTCATACATTATATCCCAAGCTCTTTTTCAAGTTGTTTAAGAGTCTTACCTCTGCCCCTATCATAATCTTCAAGAGCTTGAGCAATTTCACGCATAGCCTCTGGATCCGACATAATTTCAAGAGTTTCTACAACCGCTTCATTCTTGCTATAAGATTCAATTAAATTTTGCAAAAGTTCATTATAGCTTTCTCTATGATGCACCTTCAATCTATCAAGACCATCTTTCGTTTTTTCATCCAATTGTATTGTCGTAACCATAGCAAACTATAGAAGCCCATAGTATTTAAATATTTGCACAAATCAGACACTTTGAAAATAGTAAAACTTAAATTGTAAATAACATATAGTAATCGATGAAAAATAACGAAGATAATGAAATTATCTGGGATAAAATTTTAAGCGGAGAAAAAAGAATCTCAGATAAAGAAGCAAAAAAGTTACAAAAATATGTAAAAAAGATAAGAAAGGAAAATTGGGAAAGAAAAATAGCTAATTAAAAGTAGGCAATATGCATTAACATATCATTAATGGTAGCAAAGTGGGTAAAAGAGATAAGTTCAAATAACCCGAAAAACCTTGCTAAATTACAACAGGCGTGTAGTGTAGTGGATAGCACGAAACCTTGCGGAGGTTTTAACCTGGGTTCGACTCCCAGCACGCCTATAGCCCTAGTATAAACTGTGACAGAGGTTCGATTCCTCGTCGGGGCGTTATCCTTCAAAAACCATAGACTTACAAAATATACTATTATTAACATAAATACTTAAAAATAGATTGGTATTAATCCTACATGGTAGTTGAACAAGTGGTTATGCCTTATCGCGTGCATAGCAAAGATGAGATGGCTTATTTTAATCGGTTTTTCAATCAGCAACACAATAGAACCATATGGGACATAGAAAGGTTTTGGAGCCAAACAACAGAAGCTGCTGAAGATGTAGCTAAAAAAATAGTTGAAGCGGGTTTTTTACTTTCTACAAAAGTTCACGATATAGAATCATATCGTGGGTCTGTATATCATACGGGTCTTTATTCCCTCATTTTTCCTTGTGGAACACATAATGAATTATTACAAAAACCACTCACTAATTCTCCTGAATACACTAAATCCAATTTGGGAAAATTAGTTTATTGGGAAGATGGAGGTTTTAATGATGAACCAATCATAGTTCAATATGATTTGGATATTGATTCGTCACAAAATTTTGATGAGGTTGCTAGGTTAGAAAGATTTTTGAGAAAAAACAATCTGCCTTTTCAAGTCACTCCAAATTTAGATGAAATTCAAGAACTTATCCTTAAATCTAAAAGAGCCATTCAAAGAGCTGAACTTTATCAAACAGAGCGTAACAAAACATTCTAACATAGTTGACTAATGCAACACTATTTATAAATAGTCTAGATTAATATTGTTTTAATGGAAAACAAAGATAAGATATTAAGGTTTATTAAAAATCAAAAACTTATGGTAATATCAACACTTAATAAGAATAATTATCCTGAAAGTGCATTGGTCGGTTTTTCTGAAAATGCAGATTTAGAAGTTATCTTTGGAATATTTAATGATACAAGAAAATATCTTAACTTGGAAGGTAATAAAAATGTATCTCTCGTAATAGGGTTTGATATAAATGAGAAAATAACTATTCAATACGAAGGTATTGCCAATGAAGTTAAAGGAAAAGAGTTAGAACAATGCAAAAAGATACATATAGATAAATTAGAAAATGAAGAATATGTCAATAACTCAAAAGAAAAGATTTTCAAAATAATCCCAAAATGGATAAGATATTCAGACCTTTCAAAAGAACCAGAAGAAATATTTGAGATTTCTTTCTAAATAAATTAATGCAACAACCATCTATTCTTAACAAACTTCAAACCAGTCCACCACTTACCAAGACCTAAATGTTTACAAGTATGAACAAAAACAAAACCCAACATAACAAACGCATAAATCACATGTTCATCTATAAATGGATGATTGTCCGGCGTAATAAGCCCAAGATACATCAATAACATCATCAAAAATCCAGATAAACCACCAAGACGAATAAGAATTCCAAAAGTCAAAGTAAATCCAACAAAAAGTAATCCGAGCATAAACAACCAAGAAACAACAGCAGAAGAAGCAATAGAATTATAAAACTCTGCAAAAGGACCGTGAACTCCATAAGTCAAAAATCCAAAAGTAGGCGAGCCACCATTAATCCAAGCCTTCTCACACATATAAGTCACAACGCCAGTTTCCTTATTCAAACAAGTAGCAAAACCCAATCCAAACAATTTATCAAAAAATGCCCATAAAAATATCAACCCCATCAAAACACGTAAAACAGCCCAGAAATAATGTCTGAAAGTCAAAGGATGCTCATCACGAACCATAAGTAATATAATTATTCACAATATAAAAACCTATTCAAAATTAAAAATGAAACATTTAACAATATAAGTCATATAACAATAATATGACTTTCTTTAAAAATGGGGAACTCAAACACCTAGGAATATTTTACTTAGAAAAATTCATCTCATCATTACTCTTTTTTGCCCCAGCATTCTGGATATTGCAATTCAATCAAAACCTAAATCTTTTTCAGATAGGAATTTTGTTTTCAGTCTTGTCAATAACTTCTTTTCTTTTTGAAATACCAACAGGCGCTTTTGCAGATATTTACGGCAGGAAAGCTTCAGTCTTATTTAGCTATTTTTTAACGGCAATAACATTAATATTTCTTGCATTTGTTACAAATTTTTACATATTAGTATTGATATTTGCAATTTGGGGCATTGCAAACACATTTAGTTCGGGAGCAAAAGAATCATGGGTCATAGATAACTTAAAATTTAATAAAAAAGAGAAATTAATCAATCATTTTTATATCAAACAACAAAGCATAATAGGATTTTCTTTAGTCATTTCAGGAATTTTAGGTTATTTCTTAGTAGGTAAATTTGATTTAAGTATAATATGGGTTTTTGCAAGCATATCATTCTTAATTTCAGGATTCATGCTATTGTTCGTTAAAGAACACAAATTAACTAAAGAAAAGAAAAAAACATTCAAACAACTTTTTATTCAATCTAAAAAATCAATAAAATTTGCATTAAATCATTACACAATTATGCTAATCTTAATGGCAACATTCTTCATAATGTTTAGAGACTCATTTGGAGGAGATTTAGTCTGGCAACCATTCCTAAACAGTTTAGGTTTTCCAATAGCTTCATTTGGATTTCTATTTTCAATAATTACCTTAGTTTCAGCAATCGCTACTCTTTTTGCAAATAAACTGTTAAACACGTTCAAAAATGAAAGAAACTATTTAATATTTCTATTAATTTGTAGCATGATTCTAGATTTTCTGGTATTTTTTGTAAATAATTATTATTTAGGAATAATTTTGTTAATACTAATGCTTGTATCTATAAGCCTATTTATGCCAATAGGACATAGCTACTTCCAAAAATTCATTCCTTCAAGAATGAGGGCAACAATAACCTCTTTTAACGGGATGATAATATCTTTAGCATACGCAATAAGTTATCCATTATCAGGATTTTTAGCAGATACTATAACAACAAAATATACCATAATTTTAGGAGGATTATTTTTAATACCATCATTAATATTTTATCTAAAAATAAAAAACAAATAATTTGATAAACAAAATAAAATCATTCATAAAGAAATTTGAACATTATTTATTAAATTTATTATTAATCTGGCTCGCAGTCTTATTTTACAATAATACTCCTTACTACTCAGACTTTCTAAGTTCTCAAACAATAAAAACCCTCTTAGTCCTGGCAATCTCCTACACTTTATTTGGTCTTATTTACTACATAATAATCCCTTCTGAAAAGATAAAAGAATCTAAAGGCTCAACAATATTTAGAGCACTTGCAAGAATTTCAAAGAACACAATACATTACATAAAAAATTTCAATTCTCCATATAAAAAACCATTGAGAATGGAGCATCACGAAAAGACTGCAATTCTCTTCCTCATCGTAAAAATATTCTTCCTTCCATTAATGCTTAATTTCTTCTATGAAAATCTTAATTACATTAAAAATAACATATTCATATTCAAAGATCCGCTCTCGCTTCTTTCAATAAATGCATTTAACACAATCCTATTTCCAGTTCTTGTAGGAATGGTCTTTTTGATAGACACATTATGGTTCTCATTCGGATATTCATTTGAAGCAGGATTTCTTAAAAACAAAATAAAGTCTGTAGAACCAACAATAATTGGGTGGATAGTCACATTAATCTGCTATCCCCCATTTAATAGCATTTTCAACAATTATGTGGATTGGTATGCAAACGACAACATAGAACTATCCACATTAAACCTAACTTTCATAATACGACTATTACTAATATTTTTCTTATTTGTATATTTATCAGCAACATTGGCACTGGGAACAAAATGCTCCAACCTCACAAACAGAGGAATAGTCACAAGAGGTCCTTATTCCATAATAAGACATCCTGCATACATTTCTAAAAATCTTTTTTGGTGGATTACTATAATTCCAATAATATCTTGGCCAGCAGTATTAAGTGCATCCCTCTGGTCTTTTATATATTATATCCGAGCAGTAACGGAAGAAAAACATCTTCTCAAAGACCCTGAATATGTAGAATACTGTAAAAAAGTAAAATATAGATTTATTCCTTTTGTGATATAATTTTATTCACTCGCAGGCTCATCTTTCAAACCATTTTGAGTCACAAAAAAAGCAGCCTCATTATCCGGAAGGTCAGGCGAATCAACCATCTTAGCAACACGCGAGCCCTGTTTTCCACGTCGTAAATATATGCGCACTTTAGCAGCATGTCCAACAATATGTCCTCCGACATGTGTCGTCGGATCACCAAACATCATAGCAGGATTGGCCATTACCTGATTTGTAACGTAAACTGCAAAACCACGTTGTTCAGCCAGTCTAGTTAAAGTATGTAAATATTTATTCAATTTCTGCTGTCTATCTGCAAGTTGCCCTCGACCAGTAAACTCAGCTCTAAAATGAGCAGTCAACGAATCAACAATTAAAAGTTTTATCGGCTCTCCATCTTTTATAAGCTCTGCAACTTTATCAAGTAATAAAATCTGATGGTCTGCATTAAATGCGCGAGCAACCATTATATTCTTCAACACCTTATCGGCAGAAGCACCTAATCCTTCTGCAATTTGCTTTATTCTTTGAGGAGAAAAAGTTCCTTCAGTGTCTATAAAAACAGCTTTTCCATTTACTCCGCCTTGTTCGACGGGCAATTGTGCATTTACAGCGAGGGCAAAACCAAGCTGTGAATTATGCATCATAGTAGGCATATTTCCTCCAACAAAAGAATGTCCTTCTGGAACAACAAAATCATAAACAAAATCATCGTAATCAACAAAATCAATCGATTCAATCACATCCCAACTAAAAAGTTGTATTTCAGAAATTAATTCTAAAGCTAAACAAATATTATCTATTCTTGTCTTCAATTCATTAATAATCAAATTCTTTAAAAGTTGAATCTTATTTTGAGGGATATCTCTCGAATAATAATTTTGCATTGTCTTTTTCTTTACACCCAAGTTATTGGATAAGCTATTAAAAGCAAATGGAAATTTAGGATAGATTTTCTTTAATAATTCAATAGAAAATTCTTCATATTCTAAAATATTAATCATACGAATAAATTCTTCTTTTTGTTCCATAAAAATATTTTCTATTCCTATTAAAGTTTTTTCATTAATAACATCTGCTTTTGAACTATTAACAAGATTCTTATAAGCAGTTTCAGAGTTATTTCTTTTTCCAACCATTTTTCTTAAACTTCCTCGATTACCTCCAAGGCTCTCTCTATAAAGTTGAGAAATAAAAGAAACAATCCTTCTAGGATAACCATAAACACTATTTTTGACATTACAATCAAATTTTTTCAATTTCATTTTTATATCTCTAAGTTTTATCCTATCTTCCCCACAAATTCTTACAACTTTAAATTTCTCATTTTTAATTCCAGCAGTTCTATCCCTAACAGAAGAACTGATTCCTAACCTTAATAAAAGATAAGTCAATTGAGTGGCTAGTTTATTACTTTTAGTAGTAGCAGAAATATCATAATCTGAAACTTCTGCATCTCCATCAAAATATCCTCCTAAAAAGGAAGAAACAACCCCTTTATTAGAAAGAAATATTCCTTCAGGGACAAACTTAGTGGAAGAATTAGACCTATCCAATCCATCCATTATTACTCGAGTATTATTTCTGAATAAAATAATGTACGCAGGAAGCCTATTCTCGACCAATCTTTTCCTTACAGTAGGTACATAACCAAATTTCTTAAAGATATAATCACAAACCCAATCCTTAATATTTTCTTCAGTTATAGTAATAGAAAATGGATTATGAGTTCCTTCTGCAACAAATAACCCAAGAAAATAAGCGTCATCTTCATCATAAACTTCCTCAGTAGTTAAATTAATTTCTCTAGGGCATGCAATTAAATCTCCTTTTTCAAGTAAATGAGTCTTCCTCCAGTTAACTCCATTATGAAAGCTTAATAACTGATGATTTCCAGTAATCTTCAAAACTCTTCCCCTCTTAGTTTTAACAATAAATATTTTCTTAATTTTTTCCCTATATAAATTACTAGCATCAACTACTTTCAAATTCCCATCTGCCCATGCTAAAACTTTTACTGTAGAAACAGGAATAACTAAACCCTCTTCAAATTGCTGTTCACCATTAAACATCTTATATTTATTATAAGTTTCTTCAATTGTTTCAACATGCATCCTAGTATCATTAAAATATGAAATCATTGTGTCTTTACTAACACATTTGCCCGATCCGAAAGCACCATACGCTTCGGTCATCGCCCCGATCTCAACACCTCGTCCCCCAAGAAGAGCATCTAAATTCTTGCTTCCAGTAGTAATATATCCAATAGATTCCCTTTTTTTAGCAAATTCCGAACCATCCATGAATCCAAGTTTCATCATCGAACGTGCAGCCTGAATAGCCTTACGTGCAACAGCTTCTCCAATTCCAGCAAGCTCAGAAAGTGCAGGCGGAGACATCACGGCAATGCCCATCAAATCATAAACTCCAGCAGCCTCAAGTTTAGAAGCAATTCCAGGACCTATTCCAGGAATATCAGTAACCTTAAGCTCTTCTCCAACTTCCTCTTTTCCCTCTTCTTTCTCGCCCTTTTCTTTAGCCATAAATCAAATCACCCTAAGCAGTATATAAAGATTTTAGCACTCAAGAATAAACATATAATAAATCTAATCACACAATCAAAAAACAAACCAAAGCATAACCACATCAGCAACTACAAAACAGTAAAACAAAATATTCTCGAATGCTCCCCCACTTCTAACGCTTCCTTTAGAAACATATCTCAATGGCCAGAAAGGCTTTATCCCTTCAACAGTCCATGAATCAACAATTAAATGAGTCCCGTAAGCTAAAAAGAATGGAAATGCAGTAATTGGAAAAAACCATGCAAGCAAAAATGTAATTATAAAACAAAAAGTAAAGCTATGAAATAACCCCCTCTTCCTCACACGAGTCGTTCCAGTAATTTTAATACCTCTAAAAGAAACAAATCTATCTATATTAGGTAACAAAGCAGCAACAATAAATACAATTACATAAGTCCAAACATGCACAACACGAGGTAAAAAAAACAACATAAAAAAAACTCCTATTGCGAGGTGAGTCTTATTTAACATACAAATCAAAGATAAATCTAAATTTTAAACCTATCTCTACGCTAAATCAAATCCCTAACGCAGAATAATTTATCATAAATTACTATGGCTACCAAAACAACCACCTTGCCCACAACAAAACACACTCCATCACAACCTAACCCCAAAATTAAATAAATTAATATTATCAGTATTCCTATTCTAAACCTTGGCTTCAAGCTCTTTAACTAAATTCTCAACCACAAAATCCTCAATCCCTCTAACGGAAAACTCAAGGCTATTGCTAAATGAATTCATTCTAAAACTCCCCGTAAATACTTTCTCCTCTCCAATAAGTTCGGCACGCTTAGTATTCAGAACATCTAAAGAAAATAGCCCAGCATCATCAACGCCAAGTATTTTTTTAATATTCTCTCCAAACAAAACAGAACGCATTGTAGCAGTTCCATCATCTAAAACCACATTAAGTAAAACCCCTTTCTCTCCTTCATTCTTTTTAGAATCAAAAAATCTAGGTTCAAAAGTCTGAACAACGAAAGCCCTAACCTTTACAGCCGCTCCTTCAACAGCTTCTCCAAAATTACCAGAAACCAAAGCGGCTGCCTCCTTAACAGAATCAAGCTTAGTATCACTTATTTTTATATCTGAAAACGCAGACAAATGCATCTCATCATTTTTAACACTCGCACCGCGAATCTCTATAACACTTCCCTGCATCAAAGTTCCGTTCTCAACAAGAGCAACATGATTAGAATCCCATAAAACAACTCTAACATTCGAAGTCTCATCTCCAAGCATAAAACTAGCAAATTTCCCACTACGCCCGTTCTTAGAAAACTCCTTCACAGGATAAAGCCGAGTAATCTTCCCAACAACATTAGCTCTTCTAAGTCCATTAGACAACTCCTTAATTTTAACAACCTCATTTTCAAAACTAATTCCAAGTTCAGCAGCTACAATCTGCGCAGCTCCCTCTCGTGAAATCAATCCAGACAACTTAGACTTTTTAGCCTCAACCTTCCCTTCAATTTCAGAAGAAGGCAATCCAGAGTACCGAGCAATTTTCTCAACAAGAGTAGAATAATTATCCATTAGAACACAACAAAACACAGGTTTAAAAGAATACCGCTAATCAAGAATAAGAATCAATATTTAGAATAAATTATTCACAAGGAATATTCCAAGGAGAACTTGGTGCATTAGAAGAAACAGCACATGTTTCTTTAGAACATATTTTATTAGTATTGGTATTTGAACAATTACTCACTCCAGTTACCAAAGCTCTTTCCTTTTCTCCATTATTTCTTGTAAAAGTAAAATATTCTCCAACAGTTGCAGGACAAGTACAGACTTTCTGAGGAGCCAAATCAACCTGTTCAGAAACCTTAAAATCATAATAAATACCAAATACGGCAACAAGAATAATAACTAATAAAATAATAGAATCCAAATCAACTCTTTTCATACAAACGTAAAGAAAAAGATATTTATATATCTTTTGAAAAAGTCAAAAATCTCAAAACAAACCTTTAAAAAACTCCTTTCACAGAAAAAACCATGGCAAGCACAATAATCGTAATGATCAAGATAATGCCTGAATCTGTAAGCACTAATCTTAAACAGATAGAAGAACAAGTAAAAATTAAAATGGAACGTGAAGGTGGAAGAAGCATCACATTCGAAGAAAAAGAAATAGCCTTCGGATTAAAATCAATAACTCTAAAGATGGCATTTCCAGAAGAAAAAGGTACAGACCTAATAGAAAAACTAATTCATGAAGTCCCTGAAATATCTTCAGTAACAATAGAAGACTACCGAAGAGCCTTCGGATAAAATGAAAAGTAACAAAAAATTAATAGATTTCTTCTCTCCATCAGAAGACTTCTTTAAAATGATATTTGAAGATGAAAAAGGTAGAAAATATAAACCTTTAGAATTAACTAATCTAGGTAATAAAAGAATGTTATTTGTAGCATATCAAGATTCTAATGAAAATGGACACATCGAGCTAGAAAGAGCGCTAGAACATAATCATATAAGGGAGTATTCAAGATTAAGAATAGTCTAAAATGACATTAACAAAAGAACAAATTTCTGAATTAAAAAAGCAATTACACAGCCAGATAAGTAAAATGCCAGAAAACGAAAGAAAAGAAGCAGAAGCTCAAATAGAAAACCTATCCGACGAAGCAATAGAAAGCATGCTAGAACAACAAAAAGGCTCCCAAAAACAAATATTCAGAGAAATAATTTCAGGCAACATTCCAAGTAAAAAAGTAGATGAAAATCCGAGTGCAATAGCAGTTCTAGAAATAAAACCCATATCAAAGGGACATACAATAATAATTCCAAAAGAAAAGATGACAAACATAGATAAAATTCCAACAGAAATCGCCATATTAATAGACAAAGTATCAAAAAATATCGTAGAAAAGTTAAAAGCCAAAAACATAAAAGTAGCCCCAGAATTAAAATTCGGAGAAGTCATAATAAACCTAATCCCGATTTATGATAAAGAACTTTCATTAGAAAGCGAAAGGTCAAATCCATCAGAAGAAGAACTAGAGAGTTTAGAAAAAGAGTTAAAAAAAGAGAAAAAACAAGAAATTAAGCAAGAAGAACCAGTAAAAGAAAAAGAGCCAATCAAAAAATTCCCAAAAAGAATACCTTAAAACACAGCCATATAAAAAAAGAAAAGCAAAGCCAATAAAAACGAAGGTGCAAATGGAATCCCATTCTTAATCAAAACCTTCTTCCCATGACGTCTAAGAAGTAAAATCTGTTCATAAGTCAGTCCAGCAAAATTCTTTCTTATTGTCTTCCCATTAACAACAACATCCTGTTCAATCCAATCTCCTTCAGTAAGCTCGCCAGGAGAAACAAGTTTAATCATACAAGATTTCTCAACCGCCTTAACATAAACAAATAAAAACGGCATCAAAAAAATAGAAATAGAAAACGCAAAACTACTATAAAATCCGGCAAAAGGAAAAAACAGATAAAATAAAATAGCAAGTAAAAGAGATAAAATAAAATAAACCTTAATCTTATTAAAATGTTCAAAAAATGACTTCCTAAATGACGAATAATTCCGCCCAACCAAGAAAAGACTGTAAATCAAAGTGTAAACCACCCCAAAAGCAAACAAAAGTAAAACAAACCCCAATCCATAATAAATATAATCATAAAACGAGTAATAAGGAAATATTCCCCCTATTCCGAAAAGAAGCTTAGCATCTCCCCCAGCAAATACTTTAGAATAATAAAACAAATAACCCAAACCAGTAAATAGAACAATTCCAATTAAACCGTAAACAAAAAACATCAAATCATCAGAATATATCGAATAAAAAGCCCTATAAGCAAGAACAAAACCAATAAGAGAAAATGTAACCCAATTAGCAATTTCCCTAGTCCTCAAGTCTTGAACAACTGCAAAAAACACGGCAAAGAAAGCCAAAAAATACATAAACAAATATTCACTCATAACAATACTAAAAAGAGTATCTTTATAGACATTCCTGTCATCCACGTCGCAATATCCTCAGGAATGTCTATTAGATAATCCTGAAAAATTCATCAGGATTAGCTTTATTAATATTAGTTATCACATAATAAAATGAGAAAAGAAGAGATACATCGCTACTTGCCAATAATTATCTTATTGGTATTAGTAACTATCTCTATATTTATAATAAAATCTTACATCGTAGCATTGATAGGTGCATTCATTCTCGCATACATTTTATACCCAATTCATAAAAAACTAGAAAAAAAGATTCCAAGCTCACTTTCAGCATTAATAACTCTAATTGGAGCCATAGCAATAATATTGCTTCCAATTATCTTAGTAATAAAAGAAATAGTGCAACAAATATCTCTAGCAATCCAAAGCGGAGCAATATCTGAACTAGTGACAAAAATAGAGTCTTTAGAAATAATAAAAAAATACGGACTCAATTTAACAGACTTAACAAATAAATTTGCAGATGTAGGTATAAAAACTCTATCAGAAATAACAATTTCAGTAGCCTCATCTATAGTCTCCATACTCATAATGGGTTTCACTATTTACTATTTACTCTTAAACTGGCCAATAATGAAAACTAAAATAAAAAAATATATTCCTCTTAGTAACAAAGACAAATTAGTATCTGACATGGCATCCACAACTAAAAAAATAGTTCACGGCACGTTAATAATTGCAATAATAGAATCAATAATTGCAGGAATAGGCTTCAAATTAGCTGGAATAGATTTCTATCTAATCCTAGCAACTTTAATAGGACTATTCGCATTCATTCCAGGAGGTCCAGGAATAGTCTGGATACCCGCACTAATCATTAAAGCTCTTCAAGGAAATTATTTCCAAGCAGGAATAATATTAGCATTCGGCCTATTTATCTCATTATATCTAGATGTAATATTAAGAACGAGAATTGCAGGAAAAGATTCAAGAGTTCATCCAGTAATAGTCCTTCTAGGAATATTAGGAGGAACCCCAATAATGGGAATAGCAGGAATAGTAGTAGGCCCACTTATACTAAGCTACACCTTAGAAATCCTAGAAGAAGTTTTGAGTGAACACCAAAACTAGCAAGCAGAACCATCAGCATTATTCTTAATTTCCCTTGTCCTAAACTGCCCGCCTCTCTTATACTTATTATGCCCTCTCTGTTTCTTCTTATCATTCTTACTCTTGCGCTTACCACCAAAATAACCATACGAATCGTCAGACATAAAGAAACAAAAGAAAAGAGATATAAAAAACATACCAAAAAGCTTAAATAGTGAATTTCTTTTAAATTAGTAAATAAACTACTAAAATCAAAGAAAAATGCAATTAAGCAAAAAAGAAAACAATGTATATGAAGAATTAAAAAAATTAAACTTAGAAGTCTTTACAATAAAGGACTTGAAATTAATCTTTAAGTTAGATTCAATCAAAGCATATAATATAATCAAAGCCCTTAAACGAAAAGGAGCAATCAAAAAAGAAAAAAGTATCTTTACCCTTAAAGGCACAGACCAATTCACAGTTGGAACATCTGCTCACTATCCATCTTACATCTCTCTATGGAGCGCATTAAACTATTATGGATGGAGCGATCAGACTCCTAAGAAAATTTTAATAATATCAACAAAATATGCAAAAGAAACCCGACAGTTCAAATATATAACTCTTAAAAACAAGAGATTTTTCGGTTATAATAAAATTGGAAATATAATAATTGCAGAAAAAGAAAAAGCAATAATAGATTCCATACTTTTTCCTAAATACGCTGGAGGAATAAAAGAAATATGCTCTTGTCTCAAAGAAGCATTTAACGAACTAAATAAAGAAAAATTGATAGATTATGCTCTAAAAATAGATAGTAAGGCTGTAATAAGAAGACTTGGTTTCCTATTAGAAACAAATAATTATAAAAAAACAGCTGAATTAAAGAAAAATCTTGGTAAAGGCTATGAAAAACTTGACCCCTCATTAAAAAAGAAGAATAAACTAAATAAAGACTGGCTACTTGACATTAACACATCATGATAACAAGAGAAGAACTATCTGAAGCAAGTGAAAAAAGAAAAATCGGTTTATACTATGCTGAAAAAGAATATCTTCAGTATATTTTTCTCAACGCAATATCAAAATACTCAGACAAATTCTCATTTAAAGGAGGGACCTGTTTGAGAATTTGTTATGGTTTAGACAGAGCATCAGAAGACCTTGACTTTAGCTCAACAACAAACATAAAAGAAACAAAAGAAATAGTAAATAAATGTTCAAAAGAATTTGAACACCTAAATATTAATCATCAAAAAATAATAGAAAAAGAGCACAAAGACAATATTAGATTTGAGATTAGATTTGAAGGCCCTTTATTTTCAGGAAATCCCTCATCTACAAATACGCTGAAAATAGACTTTAATAAACAAAAAACAATATATAAAACCGCAAAAGTAATTCAAAAAGTTTTCTCTGATGTTCCTATGTTTGTTATAATGGCGACAGATGAAAAAGAGATTTTAGCTGAAAAAATAAGGACTCTTGCAAACAGAAAACAATCACGAGACCTCTACGATATTTGGATGCTAATCAGCAAAGGAGTAACTGCCGATAAAAAACTTATAAATCAGAAATTAAAAGAAGAGAACAGTAACATCAAAAATATCACAATACCATCAAAAGAAGAATATGAATTAGATTTAAAGAACTTAGTCACAACACTCCCGCCATATGAACAGGTAAAAACGGAAGTAATGAAGTTTATAGAATCTTTAAAATTATAATCGAAAGGGGGGTGGCAATTTGCCCCCATCCTTCAGCAAAACCTTCATCGCGCCTCCTCATATCTTTTAAGTATCCTTTAGGATCTCTCGAATCTGTAAGCACTTCAACTAGGTCAACGGCTACAAACCACCATTCTTCATTAAACCAAGTTCTTCTTATCTTTTTATGTCAAAGTGTATCTTGATAGAACACTTTGAGCATTCAAAAATTTTAAACAAAACTCAAAAATTTTTTTATCTTGGAATATAATTAATGACTTGTCTTTGTTGGCTTCTTCATCCATCCCAATCAGCTAATTACTTAGTTTATATAATTTACAACTAACTACAAACAACTTCAGAACAATCATAATTACAATCTAAATTAAGAGAACTATTCTTACAATAAACATTCTTACCATCGACCTTAAATGGTTCGCAACAAAAAGTTCTAGAATCTTCGCCACGACAAGCAATCTCACAAGCCTGTTTAACAACATTATTTCTAGAAGTCTTCAAAACAGGCTCAGTTCCCTCTTTAAATAACCCAAACCCCTTCGTAATAAACACAACCAACCCAATAAGCACAACAATCCCTATAATTATCCATATAATTGTAGAAATCGCCATTTCCATTCCTTTTCTATTCATATAAAAACAAATTCAAAAGAGTTATTAAATGTAATCTAAAAAGCTAATTAAATCTATCCATAAAAACAACTCTAATTTATACCAATAATCCTATTATCCATCTTCAGAAAGAATTGTTCCACCAGGCAAATCAGACAACGCAGTATCACTAACAGGAGGCGTCGTTTCAGTAGAAGGTGCTCCACCATCAATTATCACCTTACAACTCACTTGTTTACCTGCCTTATAAGCAAGTATCTTTTCCTGTTTTGCTACTGAAACTAAACCCGCATCACTACAAGCATCAAACAAGAGATTCGCTTCATCGCATTGCAAACCAGGGGCAGACGTATCAATATCATCTTTTTTAAGTGAGTCCATTATTGTCGGATGCCTGCAATTCACAAGTTCATTTCCAATCAGCCTATATTTACAAAAGTCAATATTAAAACCAACAGGAATATACACACTACCACAAGCCTTCGCAAGATTCTGCATCTCTCCCGTTTTATATTTTAAAAATCCAAATACGCCTTCACTAAAATTAATAACCCCTGACCCAACCAAACCGAGAAAAACAAGCGCAACCGCTGCAAGAACTATAAACCACATAATACCCTCAGCCCCCTTCTTACCCTTGACCACAATCACCATCACAACCTATAAGATAAGTTATTTATAAATCTTCTTCTATAATTAATTTATACTAAATTAACTGAAATAACTCTCTCTTTATCAAAAATAACTATCATAGAATAATTATACTTAACCTCATTTACTCCATAAAGACCATTTTCAAAAACATCATTAACAGTAAGAACATAATTAATATTATCAAAACTAAGAGTATACTCTCCGTGAGCAAACCTAGCATAAATATTAGTACTCAGCCCTGAAAATCTCTCTCGATTGGCAATATCTTTAACAGATTTATTAAAAGATTCTTCGAAATTATTTTTATCAGAAAGCTTTATAGCTTCAGCAACAATCTCACGAACATTCTTTTCAATAAGTTTATGCTCTGCCAAAGCTTTGCTTGTCATAGCTCTTATCTCCGCTTTGCTCTTACCCAAATCTTTTCCGAAAGTCCACATAACAAACAAAGCATTAATTACAATCATTAAACTTAAAAGAACTATTAAAGCAGTCCCTAAATGTCCTCTACGATTCATGTATTGCTCCTTTTTACAAAAATATCAATGCGATTACAAATTCTCTTCACAGATTTTTCATCATTATAATCAACTATTTTATTAAATGCATCATAATCAGATATATCTCCATTCATATCAATATAATTATCCACGGCACCAGCCCACGATATTATTTTAATCGAACCATCGTCATCTAGAGTATAAGACAAAATAAAAATACTTCCTCGGCCATATTCTTCAACAAAATGTTCTCTCAAAGATACCTTTAATTTTTCACCAAAATCTGCATCATCACAAAATCTATCAATAAGTGTTCCAACCTGAACAACTTCATCATTAAACACGAGATAAGTGTTCATAAAATCCTCAGGCATATTTTCGCTTATTTCATGATTCTTAGCAATAGCTCCTGCAACAATCACAAAAAGCAACATTACAATAAACATAATCACCATGCCAATTGGACTCGCAATTGCCTGTTCCAAACTAAATTCTGCTTTTCGGTTCATACTGCAACCCTCTTCACATTTTGACTGCTTCCAACTAAAAACTCATATCCTTCAGAATCAATAGGATGACTTGCACACAAAGGCATCTCTCTATTCTTAAATCTGGCATAAAGTCCGCACCTCATTTTAAAATCTGCAACCCCAACAACAAATTCTTTGTTGTTTTTATCTTTCACATAAACAATATGTTTTCCATCCTCAATAACTGACTTGCTAATTCCACACTTTTGAAAAAAAATGTCTTCATTTAAATTGCTTAAATCTAATTTTTCTCTTTCAAAACATTCACGCACGCTCTTCAATAAAGCCCTTGCTTCTCCTTCTCTATAATCATACCCTTTTCCAAAAAACGCGACAAGCCCTCCAACTATTCCAACAACAAGAATAACAACAAACATTGAAAAAAACACAATATATAAAATACCCACTCCAGTAACTTCTCCTCGCCTACAATTCATTGCGTTGCTTCTCCTTTATTTTAAATATAAATTGCGTAGTTTCTGGACTTCCAGAAGGATTTTTTACTTCCCAATCAACAATATCTACATCATTAAAAAACCCAAAACTAGTTCCAGTGTCTTTTCTGGTGCTTACAGTAATTTGATTATTCACATTATTAACATAAATAATATCCTTAACAGGCTTACCATTTTTAATAGCAATCATCGCAAGTTTAGTAATATCTATCTTAAACTCCATTCCAGGCTTTGCATTATTTATTAAATTAATAATTTCTTTAGAATAAAAATCCTCATAAAAAGCACTTCCTCGACCATAAGAATTAACATACATAAAAAGCCCAATAAAAACAGAAATGCATATAGCAGTATATATCAAATTATACATCATAACATCTACATCGCCTCTTCTTTCCATAATTAAACTAATAATTCAACAGATATAAAGATAACGTCACATTCCTGGAAGACTTATCCCATATGTTTTATCATCTTTGATATTACAGTTCTCATCTCTTATACGCGATAAAAATTTACCGCCTTCACTTAAAGCAGTCAAAACATCATTCTTTCCACTTATTGCTGTTTGTTTCTGATCACCATAATCATGATAAATTGAAATTTCTCCTAGTTTTTTATCCACAAGAAATCCCATTAACTTATTAATTTCAGGAATGCAATGACTTGTAATCAAACCATCAACATTTTCAGGATCATAAGGAGAATAATTAAGCCTGCTAGAGACACTAACCTTCCTATCAATATCTTTACAATAACCAGTATCTTGACACTTAGAAACATCCCCCTGACAAATACACAAACAATTCTTATCAAAACATCTCTGAGGTTTTTCATCTGGAGGCACTTCTTTATTCCATGCGACCAAAACCCAGCCTTGAACACCTCTTAAGGCAAAAGTATTGCTCTGTCCATCAGCAAGATTCTCAATCCTCCCATTCAAATTATCTAAAAATATTCTCGCATTTCTAGCATCCTGATCCATAAAAAACAAAATCAATTTTACAGCTATAAAAATAAGTCCAACTGCAACAATTATCCCAACAATCAACGAAGTTAAAGCTTTTGCATCGCCTTTTCTAAATTTCATAAATTACCTTCAATGCCTCCAGAACAAAGCTTATTTACTTCTCCAACATCCCATTTAACAGGTTTAATCAAACTACATCCAAGTTTAGAATCAGTCTCATTTTTTCCATATTCCTTACATGAAAGAAGTGAAACCTCCTGATTTTCTTCCTGAACTCCAGCAGCAGTATATCCTGCGATTGCCGAAGCACCAACACCAACAAGAATAGCTGAAATAACTCCAACCCAACCACTTTTTACTATGCCTGCGCCAGCACCAGTGACTAAAGTCCCTCCTACAATAGCAGTTCCAGTCAACCCTGCCGCAGTCCATCCCAACTCTCCAGGAGGTATGTCCGTCTTAATTTGCATAAATATCATCGCAATCTGATCCGTCTTAACAGAATCTTTAACGCCAGACAACGTTTTTTCCAATTCAATACGATTACTATCTACAAAACTCCTTATGCGCCCATTTGTAAATACTTCTGAATAAGTTTGACTACCACCATCAGGAACAAATTCGGTAGAAAGATACCTGCTAAAATCAAGTCTTGAAAGAACATTTATATTTTTTTCATCAACTAACTTTTCATTCGCCTCAATCAATTTATCAGATAACGCAACTCTAGAACAAACAATACATTTTGGTTCTATTTTCTTTATTACTTGTTCTAATCCAAGCCCGAAAAATTCCGAAATATCTCCCAATACGATTGAAGTCACTCCCCCCTCGCCTCTGAAAACATCTAACTTTCCTTCTCCAGTCATAACCCAGCAGTCATACATTGCATTTGCGTATTCTCTTTCAATAATTTTCCTAGTTTCTTTCTGATCCCCAATGTCATCATTTATCTTAACTTTAATATCTACAACATTCTCTTCCCCTGCAAATTGTTTACAATCACTTTTTTTAGACAATCCAATAGCAGCACCAGAACCAGTAAAAAACTCCTTAGCCTTCTGAGTAACTGACTTGTCTAAAGTTATGCAAATCTTCTTAGTAAAACAGTTCAAAGGCGCTCCTCCCTGGACTATTCCAGGAAGAGTAGCTTTAGAGATAATAGAAAGTTTACACAAATCTCTTTCAGTCACATCTTTAGTCCCAAAAATACTCCAAAGAAACATTACAACAATAGCAAAACTAAGAAGAATAAGTATTAAAAGAGCTATCTGTCCTGCAGTAAATCCTCTCTTATCCATAAACAAAACACTAAAACCAACTTTATAATCTTAACTTAACGCAATCCAAATCTCTTAAAAAGAAAATAAATAGAAGCCCCTGCAAGTATCAGAAACATAATCCACAATACAAGTTTTGTAATGCTCTCAAATGCAAAACCTTTTTTATTCATTTTATTGAACATTTGCCTCCTTACTATCTTCAAATTTAAAACTTGAATAATAATTGTCTAAAACCTTATATGTAAATTCACTGCGAAGTGAATCATTCAAAACACTATTAAATTCTTTACCATCAATTTTTTTTAATAATTCGTTCCAACCATCAATTTTTTTACCATTAATATAAACGCCTTCGACTGATTTATCTGAATCAAAAGTAACGGAGTTTTGCCAAAACAAGCCATCATCAGGTCTAGTTAAAAGTACAAAACCTTCGTTGAAATTTTTATTATTTAACTCCTTATAAATGCTATCAAGATATTTTACCTGTACATACAAATTAAGATCTCTATTTGAATTAATAATTGAATTTAATTGGTCGCCACGGCTAAACCTCCAATTTTTAACACCGTTGTCTTCTTTAGAATATTTCAATATTTCAATCTTATTCCTTTCAAGAAAACTGTGCGCACTACGTCTCAAAAATACAAATTTAATCTCTTCGGGTTCTTTAGTAATTTTTATATCATCATCTACATAATTCTTAACACCAAAACAAGACTCATTTTTCCATTTCTCAACAGCCACTCCATAAACCGGCTCGCTCAAATCAACAAAAATATATTGACCAACTTTGCGAACAGTATACAATTTCTTACCCATTCCTTTCTTATTCTCATCTAAATTCAACTCCAAAAACCTCTCACAATTTCCATCTTCAAGAATACTATCTCTCCAACTAATTGCTTGAACAAATTTATCTTTATACTTATTGTATTCCTGAAATGCTAAAACATAAAATGAATAATCTACTTTAACTATATCTGAAATTTTATCATTATAATAAATGGGTTCATTATAAAGATCTTTTACTTTGAATCTTTTTTTAATATGACTAGCTATTTTGAGATTATATCGATTCAGATTATCATATCCAAAATCGCCAATTTCGACGACCCAATATCTCCAATCATTCACACTAATACTCAAAGCTTTGGGTCTCCTTTCAGAATATAGATAAAAATCTTCGATAGATTTCTTAAACAAAGCAGGCTCAAACTCATATTTTCCCATCGGAAATAACTCGCCGTTTTTTTTAGAATTAATATCTCTCCACTCCTCACCAGTATAATACTGCAATTGATCATCTTTAAGATTCACTCCTACTATCGAAGTCCCATCGGAAATAGGCTCTCCAAAATCATCAGGAAAAAATCCAAAAAAAGAATAAATACTCTTAAACATAGGAATCTGCGATGAAAAATACAAAGCAATAAGTAAACCTGCTAAAATGGCGGCAACAACCCAATAATGCAAACCATTCCTATTCATCTCCCAAATCTCCACAAATTCTTAAAAAATTCAAGCATACCACTTCCCTTTTCCTTGGCAAGAATAATCAAAGCAACCAACAAAATCAAAGCTCCTATAACCATTATCCAGTCTGCCATATGACTAATTTCAATTTGACCCTTTTTCCCCATCAACAACAAAACAAATACATCAATATAAATCTAATCCTTTCTAATATACTTCCCCATTATTATTCCTTTTCCCCAATCATTATGCATTTTCTCTCCAGTTTTGTGATATCCAAGCTTCTCATAAAACTCAACAGCAGAAAGAACAGCAACAAGCCAGACATTTGAAAAACCCTTCAATACAGCATCCCTTTCTAAAGCACCCACAAATTCCCTCCCCAGTCCTTTTCCTTGATATTCTGGAAGTATAAAACAAGCCATTATTTCGTCATTGCGCAATGTAGCAGTTCCAGTAATTTTCTCATTATCAGTAGAGACATAAATTATTTTGTGTTCTAAATCCTCACAAAATCTTTCAGCCGTATAATAAGAAGCACTCGAATCTATTTGTTCACGAGTATAGTTATGATTATCTCTCTCAATAATAGCCCTTCGTATTAAAGGATGTATTTCAATAATATCAGGCATTCTGAATTTTCTTATAGCCATTGTTCACAAAAATCAATAATACCATCTATATATAAACAATTGCAAAATCAGACAAACTTGAAATAAAGAAACATACAATTTAATAATATAAGAAACCGTAATTTTCATAAGAGGCATGATGGTAACAACTGAAGAAATTCTAAAAAAATACTCCCGTAAAATAGAATCTGAAATAGGTATAAAAAAATCAACAGAAATCTATTCTCAAGACTACGAACAATTCAAACAAGACATGCTCCCAGATATGTCCAGATACAAAAGATGGACAGATTCTCTAGGAAATGCAATAAAAATAAAACTATCGGCTAAAGAAAATGCAAAAATCCAACGCCATTTAGATATAGCCCATTTAGACATAACTGCATCTCAGTCAGCATCCTTGGCACTAATAGCAATGCTTCTAACTTTATTCGTAACTTTCACATTAGTTCTAAGCATAAATCTTCTAGGAGAATCATTTCCAATAATGCTCACATTTTTAGGATTTATCTTAAGCGGTTTTGTATATTACTACGTTTACTCCATGCCAGACAGATTAGCAAACATATGGAGATTAAAAGCATCCTCCCAAATGATTCCAGCCATCTTATACATTGTTATCTACATGAAACACACTTCAAATTTAGAAAGAGCCGTCCAATTTGCCTCAGAACATCTTGAAATTCCTTTAGCACTAGATTTCAAAAAAGTTTTATATGATGTAGAAACAGGAAAATACCAAACAGTAAAACAATCTTTAGACGCCTATCTAGAAACATGGCGTGATTACTCCCCTGAGTTCATAGAATCATTTCACTTAATAGAATCCAGCCTATACGAACCATCAGACACTCAAAGAATTAACACGTTAGAAAGAGCCTTACAAATAATTCTAGACGGCGTTTACGACAAAATGCTTACATATTCGAGAGAGATTCGCTCACCTTTAACAAACATCTACATGCTTGGAATTATATTACCAACATTAGCTCTAGCCCTTTTGCCTCTAGCCAGCGTAGTCATAGCAAACGGCTTAAAATGGTATCATCTTATTATAATCTTTAATTTGATTATCCCATTAGGGGTTTACTTCATGACTTCTGAAATACTATTCAAACGTCCAGGAGGCTACGGAGAAAACTCAAACATTAAAAAAAATCCCCAATACTATAATTTCATTTCAAAAAAGCCATGGGCAATCGCAGGCTTAATTTGTATCCCTATATTTATCATAGGACTATTGCCATTTTTATTTCAAAGTGATTTTATCACAAATCTCTTAAATCTAAAAAATGATTATACATTCGGCGAGTTAGGCCTATCTTTTTTTGAAGAACAACTTCTATTTGATTTCAAAAAAGTAGGAAGCAGTACAATAGGTCCATTCGGATTAGCAGGAATAATACTAAGTTTATTCATCCCTCTTTCAATAGCATTATTCTTCAGCTTAGCATACAAACTCAAAACAAAAGAAATAATAAAATCACGAAAAGAAACTAAAGAATTAGAACATGAATTCACAAGCACTCTATTCCAATTAGGAAATCGTTTAGGCGACGGAGTTCCAGCAGAAAGAGTATTTTCAAAAGTAGCAGAATCAACTCAAGGCCAGAAAACTCAAAGTTTCTTTCAATTAGTAAATCAAAACATCCAACAATTAGGTATGCCTTTAGATGATGCAATATTCAATTCTCAAAGAGGAGCAATAATTTACTATCCATCTGCACTCATCTCCACAAGCATGCGCATTTTAATAGAATCAGTAAAAAAAGGATTAAAAATAGCCGCAAGAGCAATGATGTCAATTTCAGACTATGTAAAAAACATTCAAAAAATAAATGACAGGTTAAGAGATTTATTAGCAGAAGTAGTTTCAGACATGCGCTCAAACATGGTATTTCTAGCCCCATTATTATCAGGAATAATAGTAGGATTAACGTCAATGATTGCACTAATACTCAACAAACTAAAGAGTCTATCAAACTTAACTGGTGAAGGAGGTGCAGAAATCCCTGGATTAGGTTCAATGGGAAACATAATAGATTTATTTGATATTACTGGGATAGTCCCCCCTTATTTTGTCCAAATATCAATAGGAATCTACTTAATAGAAATAATTTTCATCTTAACAGGAACTTTAGTAACTGTAGACTCAGGAAAAGACGAATTACAAGAAAAATATGAATTATCTAGAAACCTAAAAAGAGGCTTAACATTATATCTCATCACAACTCTCTTAAGCACAATCATGTTAACAGGCTTAGCAGCCGTAGCCCTTTCAGGATTAGGTTAAGAATTGATTATTCCAAATAGTTCTTCAGGTTTTATTATTTTAATACCTCTAAATTCTTTTAATATTAGCAAATGCCTTAAGTCATAAGTTATAATAAATTCAGAGTTAGATACCACAGCACACTCCAAAATCTTATTATCATCAGAATCCTCTTTTATTACCTCTATTTTCTCAATTGGTTGAACGAGCTTAGCAAACATCATCACAAAAGGAATAATTTCCTGAATTTCTAAGTAAGAATAATCAAAATCTCTCATAAGAATTCCACTAAATTCATCAATTATCTCTTTACTAACAAAAAGAGGGTCGTTTCTTTCTATAAGTTTAACAAGTAATTTATTAGCAACACTATAATCCCATTGCGTAGCAGAAATAAGAAAATTTGTATCTAATGTAATCCTCATAAGTTTTTAATTTTAGATTTTCTGTATGCATGAACAAGATCATCTACATCACTCTCTTTTATTCCTAATTTTTCAGCCCTTTTCGCACCATTAGCAGCTATTTTTTGCAAGTTTCTTATTAACTCTTCTTTAGAAGGCACTTCTATTTTCTTTAGGACTATGGAGTCTCCACTACTTAAGACTACAAAAACACTTCCTTCATCAGCATTTACTTCTTCCCTTACTTTTTGAGGAATTACAATCTGTCCTTTTGAAGACATTCTAACAGTTTCAACCATGTAAGAAAGTAAGATATGCTTACTTATAAATCTTTCGAATTAATAAAAATAAAATCAAACCCTAAAACTTCATCTGAGGAGTCTGAGGTTCTATATTAGCAATTCTTCCATCTAAAACTCCAATTATGACTTCTTCTTCAGCATATCCATTTACATAAGCTTCTCTAAGTGAAGGATGAAGTTCATTAACATCAACTTTTCTCCCATAAAAAGTTTCAGGAAAAGATTCCTTTCGTCCAAATGGTCCATATTTAGGCAAATCAGTAGAATTATTCCTATCAAAACCGCAATAAGCAATTCCTGCTAATCCAATTAAACCTGCAAAAACAAGTCCTAAATTTCTTTTATTTTTCATACTAAATCTTCCTAACATTATTCATCAACCAGCTTCTCCATTCCGGAAAAACGCGATCAGAAACAGGCAAACCAATTTCATGAGTAATTTTTTCACTTATGCGATGAAACATATCATTCGATAAAGCATTGAACTTCGCTTCCATTAAAGAAGGCATCTGCAACTTTCGAGCAACATCAACAATCTCCTGCTTAATCTTGGCGCGTAATAAAATATTATCCCAAACGGCATCCCAATTTCCAGCCCATCCTTTAACACTTCCAGCAATTGCCTTCACAATCTCAGAATCTCCATTCATCAAATCTTCCGTAGGTTCAAGCTCATCTTTCTCAACATTATATTTAATCAAATCAACAAATCCCTTTTCCTCTTCAGGGTCTTTAAGCCAATGCTTTCTAACTTCAGTCAATTGAGTAACTCTCTTCTTATAATGCATCCCATCTGGAGTCCTAATCGGATTAGCAACAACTACAATATCAGTTGCCTTAAAACTCGTTACAGGAACTCCTAAATCATTTACAACCCTATCAAAAACACCATAAGGAGAAGCTCCGTGAATAGTCCCAGCAACTAAATTAGCCAAAGCACCAACTCTCATCGCTTCATAAAGTGCCTTAGCTTCACTTGATCTAACTTCTCCAACAATTAAAGCAGAATCTCCCAAACGAAGTGAAGCACGTATACCTTCAGAAGCCTCAACTTCAGTAGTCGCCTCAAGCAATGCGCTTCGAACTTTCATTCTCTGAATATTATAACCAAGTTTTCGCAAAGAATCCACACTTAACTCTAAAGTATCCTCTACCACCAACATTCTAACAGAAGGAATTACTTCAAGCATAACGCTCCCCAAAAGTGAAGTCTTTCCTGAAGAGCGAGTCCCCGCAATTAACATAGTCCTATTCCCATCAACAATAAAACTCATAAGCCCAGCAGTAAAAGAATTAATCATTTTATTCTCAATAAAGAGAGGAAGAGTCCATGGCTCTTCTCTATGCCTACGTAAAGCATAAGCAATTCCCGTCGGAGAAAGAGGGCGCTGTATAGCAGCAACCCTTGCCCGTATATTTCCAAAAAATATGTCCGTATCTAATATAGGATTAGCCTCGTCCAAAGGACGACCGCTCTGCAAACGAAGTTTAGAAGCCCATGAATCAGCATCTTCATAAGAAGGCAAAATGTTAGTAACACAATCTCCATATTTAGCATGCCTAACAAAAACATAATTCTGTCCTATCGGCGAATTCAAAAAAATATCTTGTAATTTATCATCAAAAAGCAAAACCTCAACTAATCCAAAACCAATAGTCTGTCTGACAAGAATTCTAGCAAGACTATTTAGCTCTCGGTAATTTAAAGGAATATTTTTATTCACAGACAACTCGGAAAGTAAGTCGCGCGCAACATTAAAAAAAAGCGAGCGTACTTTCTCAGAATCAACAAACTCCTCAGATTTAGGTTGATACTCTAACAAAACGCCCTTTCCAAGATTAAGTAAAAGATGATGTTCTTCGCTCAAAGCATATTCCGGAGGCATAATGTGATAAAGATATTTTGCATCTCCCTGAACTTTCAATATCATCACAGAAACACTTTCAAAACCAGACTTCAGTTCATACTGGTCCATAATCTCCGCATCTTGAGGCATCTGAGCAACAAGACGGGTAAGTGTAAAATTAGGCAAAATGTCAGGCCTAAAAATAGAATAATAAACCTTGCGATCTCCAATAGCATACGTATCAACAACATCAATTAAAGAAGATATTAGTCTAGTCTTTAACAATAACTCTCTAAACCTATCAAGAACTCCAAGATAAGCATCAAAATGTCTCGAGTCTTTTAAATTTCTATTATATACTCCAATTCTTTTAATAACCTCAAGATAACAAGCAACAGGATCCTGCCTCAAAAGACTAAGCAAATAACTCAACTCACGAGGCGCAAATTCTAGATTAATAAAAAGATTAAGTTTATCGGGCGCAAGAATTCTTTCTTGTTTAAGCAAAAAAGTATATAACTGAGATATCTCCAAAAGAATAGAAACTTGCTCAAAAGGATAATTATAATTTCTCTGTTGCACAAAAACTATTCTCGAAACCTCG
>Ga0209541_10002160_pt1 | contig 37693 bp, 33 predicted proteins | sample RifCSPlowO2_01_FD_184027 | JGI IMG/M metagenome (GOLD analysis project Ga0209541, IMG submission 184027) | Groundwater microbial communities from Rifle, Colorado - Rifle CSP2_plank lowO2_0.1 (SPAdes) (version 2) | ecosystem: Environmental > Aquatic > Deep subsurface > Groundwater | place...
GAAGGCAGCCAGGAACAAATCAAATTAAAGCTCGATAATGTCGCTTATCGGTTTGAACTCGTTGAGCTGCAGCGCCGGGTGGATATTTTGGAGAAGAAAGCCGGGATTAAATAGCTGGTAGTTTAGGAGGTGGTAAGGAGTACACCCCCACACCAGAACAATAAGTTGTTTGGTGTGGGGGTAAAGTTGTAAGTTAACCCCCGCTCGAAAGGGCGGGGGGTTTTATTTAAGGGCCTTTTGAGCAAAATATGGTTGAATAGGGGGTGATTTGCGTTTTTTAAATTTCTGTTATACTTAGCTTGAAAGAAATAACAATTTATGGTCCGATCATGAGCCGATACCTAGACATACACAAAAAGAAAATCAAAACCCAGGAGTTCTCGGCCCGCTTGCCCGCGTTCGGCGGAAAAACCCGCAATCTAGTTTCGCGGCTGTTCCGAAACGCGGCCCTGAAGAAGGGTTTTGCTGTGTTCGCGGTTTTCGCGCTTATCACGACCACTGCCGGGGGATTTCCGCTGATCGCGAACGCGATTGAAGCGCCCGAACCGGCGCCGAATCCGGAGCTCTTGGAGTCCTGCGGCCTCGATGTGGCGCTGGTGCTGGACAACTCGGGAAGCGTGGGCGCGGACCTGACGACGATGAAGAACGCGTTCAAGGATTTTGTGGATGCCCTTCTTCCTGGAACACAGACGCAATTCTCTGTGACTTATTTCAACAGCGCGGCTCACTATACCCAGGAGGTTTTTAGCGACGACGCGGCCACCACCAAGTCTGCGATCGACGCCGTGCCGGATGCAGGGGGCGCGACGAATTGGGTGGATGGCTTAAGCGACGCCAACGCGATTTTTGATCCGCGCCTCGACGTGCCGAACATGATAGTTTTTTCCTCGGACGGCAACCCGAACAAACCCCTCGGGGACGGCAACGGGTTTGAACAGGTAGACCTCGACGCGGCAGTTACCGAAGCCAATGTCATCAAAGGGGAAGGGACAAGGATAATCACTTTGGGCATCGGCGCTGAGGCGGATCTGCAGGCGCACATGGAGGCCATCTCCAGCGCGGATGCTTACTACAGCACAGCCAATTTCGACACACTTGCCGGTACTCTCGAGGAGATCGTCAACGACCTTTGCGGCGGGACGATCACCGCTCACAAGATCATCGACGCGGACGGCGACCTGAACACAACTGACGACCGGAGTGATGGTGAGGGGTGGAGTTTCAGCATCGCCGGGCAGGACGAGGTGACTGACGCCTCCGGCTCGACCCCGTCCGTGGAGGTGACAACCGAGGACGGACCGTACAGCGTTATCGAAACTCCACAGGATGGCTATACGCTAGTGGGAGCGGAGTGTGAAGTCTCGAACGACGGAAATTCTCTCCTGGGGACGGCCGATCTGGACCAATTCCTGGTTTCCGGCATCACCGTCGGCAACGAGGACGTGGTTTCCTGTGCATTTTATAATCAGCCCCCGACGCTTCTCACTGTCATCAAGCACGTCATAAACGGGGACGGCGCTTCACACACGGCAGATGAATTTACCATACGGGTGAGCGGCACTAATGTTTCGGACGAGGATTTCGCTGGAAGCGAGACGGGCATCATCGTGACGCTCGAAGCGGGGGAATACAGCGTGAGCGAAGGAAGTGATTTCGGCGCGCATGTGAGCGCGAGCGAGGACTGCTCGGGTACGATCGCGGCCGGGGAGCAGAAGACCTGCACGATCACGAATGATTTCAGCACGCCGCCGCCGGAGCCGAACGCGGACCTCGGGATCGAGAAGGACATTGATTTGAGCTCCCCGCAGACGGGTGACACCGTGAAGTACACACTGACTGTCAACAATTTCGGGCCTGCAGACGCGAGTAATGTTTCCGTTTTCGACGTGCTTCCGGGCGGACTGTCTTTCGTGAGCGCGACCGCGACAGTCGGGACTTATGACGACGGCTCGGGCATTTGGACGATCGGCGACCTCTTAAGCGGCGCTAACGCGGTTTTGGAAATAACGGCGACCGTGACAGCTGGTGAGGGAGAGGCCGTCGTTAACACAGCCACAGTATCGGGCGATCCGAACGTGAACGCGGAGAACGATACCGATGACGCTTCACTCTCGGTTGCCGGAGATTCCGGCGGTAGTGACGGTGGAGGAGGTTCGTCTGGCGGCGGAGGGTCTTCCGGCGGGGGCGGCTCATCTAGTGGTGGTGGAGGAGGCGGGGGCGGAACGGCCGACCCGAACCTCAACACACCGGCGCCGCAGGTGGCAGGGGCGCAGACCACGCCTCCACCTGTTTCAGCTCCGACATCGGGCGAGGGGGGAACGGCTCCGGCTCCTGCGGTGCAAGGGGAAACCTTGCCGCGGACAGGTATGGATATAATGACTTTGGGACTTTTATTTTCACTGCTGGGGTACGGGGCGCTAGCACCGAAGAAGCGCAAAATCAAAGCAGCTTATTAGCTGATTAGCTTACTAGGTTATTAAAACCCCCGCGTCTTCCGACGCGGGGGTTTTGGCTTAAATAAGCCAAATAAACGGCTCAACGCCGTTGAGCCGTTTATTTATATCCGCCTAACCTTGACAGAAAGGCGCTTTTGGAGTACCATCATGGGTTAACTCGAAATGCATTAATTTCAAGGGAGCCAAATAACTATGTTCGCATTCATGCGCAAATACATAGACCTGCAGAAAAAGAAAGCTAAAACGCAAAAGTCAAAGGTAAAAACGGCGCGGTTCGTGCGCAAAGCAGTCCGAAAACCGGCGGTCAAGAAAACCGCGGCGGTAGTCGGGATTTTCGCGTTGCTTATAAGTTCCTTCGGCGCGTTCCCGCAGGTCACCTTGGCCGCTTCGATTGGGCCGAACAGCGCTGATACGTTTGGCAATGACAGCTCGATCGGAACCGAAAGCTGGTCGGATACCTCCGACGCCCAGAGCTCTAATAATGACTGGTCTGAAGTTGATCTGGGCGACAACCAGGTCAGCAAATATCTCAAAGCCACGGATTTTGATTTTGCCATCCCGGGAGACGCGATAATCGACGGTATCGTTGTCGAGGTTGAAAAGAAAGCCGAGGGCACCAACCGGATCAAGGACTATTCCGTGAAGATGGTCCAGGGCGGGACGATAAGCGGCGACAATAAAGCAACGTCTTCCTTTTGGGCAGCCAGCGATTTTTATGAGACATATGGTTCGGCAACAGACACGTGGGGACTTACCTGGACGCCTAGCGATATCAACGCGACCAACTTTGGCGTCGCGTTCTCTGCGAAGAAAGACACGACTGCTGGCAGCGACACGGACGCGCGAGTGGACCATATCCGAATCACAGTGCACTACAGCGATCCTCCTCAGCCAGGCGTGCTTCATGTCATTAAAGTGGTTGACGGGGGTGACGCCGATGCATCCGAATTTACTATCGATGTCACTGGCGGCAATGCTTCGCCGAGCCAGTTCGCGGGCAGTGCCGCGGGCACAGACGTGACGATTGACGCCGGGGCTTCCTTCGACGTTGTCGAACAGGACCCAGGCGCTGACTACGCCGCGAGTTACTCCACGGATTGTTCCGGAACTATGCCGGAAGCCGGGGAGCTGACCTGTACTATCACCAACACATTTGTTCCTCCGCCTCCGCCGGAAAAAGCGATAGTCATCGTGACCAAAATTGTCAGCAATGACAACGGCGGCGGCGCGGTTATTGGCAGTTTCGATCTCTTTGTCGATGCCACTCAGGTTTCAAGCGGCGACCAGACCGAAGTTGACCCGGGCAGTTACGTGATCTCCGAATCCGGCGGTCCGGACGGTTATGCTTCGACTATCGGCGGCGACTGCGACGGAAACGGCAATGTCACCGCGGAAGCCGACGGGATTTATGAATGTGTTATCACCAACGACGACATCGCGCCTTCCCTGACTTTGGTGAAGGAAGTTGTCGGCGGGGACGCTCCGGCCTTGGATTGGACCCTGACCGCGACCGGCGATCAGGACGTGCCTACCATTCTTTCGGGCGAGGGCAGCGCTTCTAGCGACGGCACCCTTCAGGCCGGGACTTATACCTTGAGCGAATCGGCGGGCCCCGCCAATTACGTTCCGGGCAGTTGGTCTTGCGAAGGCGACGCGGAAAACGTCGGCGATCAGATTACTCTGAATGTCGGCCAAAGCGCGACCTGCACAATCACCAATACTTTCGTTCCTCCACAGGAGCAGGAAGAGACATTGGGCTCGATCACGGTGTGTAAGATCATCATTGATCAGGACGGCAATATTACTGATGGTTCCGAGCAATCTGATGTAACTTTCACCATCCCATGGCTAACGCCTGATCCGGAAACCTCGCAAGGGGCGCCGGTCCAAGAAATCGACCCGGACGCGACCTTTACCACGACTTTGGACCTGGATACCCAAATTCTGGGCGATTCCGAGGGCGAAGACGCACAGTGTGTTGTGTACGAGGATCTCGCCTTGGGCGGGTACTACTATGGCGAAGAGCAGATCTCGTCCGGCTCGTGGGAAAACCCGATGTACAATGACCAATTCGAGACAGCTCTTACCACGCTTTCGGATTTCTTCGTCTATGACGGCAACCTTTTTGACGGCAATCCTGCCGACGATGATAACCGCAATTTCGACGCGGACGGGCACATTGTTCTGACCGAAGAGCGTCCCGATCGCACCCTGGTTGTTTTGAACCAGGACGCGGAGCAGTTGAACCCTGGCGCCATCACGATCTGCAAGATCATCATCGATGCGGATGACAACGTAATCGACGGCAGCGCTCAGTCGGGTATCGATTTTACAATTACTGGTTTCACGCCGGACCCGGAAACATCGGAAGGCGCGCCAGTCGGGGAACTTCCCGAGACCGTGTTTACGACTCCGATCACTTTCAATGCCGACTTCCTCAGCGACGTTGAGGGTAACGACGCAGAGTGCGTGACCTATGACGATCTCCCTCTGGGCGGCTATTTCTATTCTCAGGAAGACATTTCCGGCGGGACTTGGGAATCGCCTTTGTACAACGACCAGTTCCAGACGACTCTGACGACCCTGCTTGATTTCTTCGGCTACGACGGCAATCTCTTTGACGGCAATCCTGCCGACGATGATAACCGCAATTTCGACGCCGACGGCCACATTGTTCTCAATGTCGACCGGCCGGAACGCACGTTGGTTGTTTTGAACCAGCACAAAGTGGTCGTAGAAGAGGAAGGTCCTAACGATGACGGACCGGTTATCACTTCTGGATCCTCGGGCGGTTCGTCTGGGGGCGGCGGGGGCGGCAGTCCGGCAGACCCGAACCTGAACACACCTGCTCCTACTGTCGGTGGAGCGCAAACGCCTCCGCCGCAGGTCGCGGGCGAGACCCTGCCCCGCACGGGTATGGATATCGTGGCTATCGGGCTTCTCTTCGCGCTTGTGGGTTTGGGAGCTCTTATGCCCCGCAAAACAGCGAGTAAAAAGCGAGCATAAACAATAGTTGGTAGACACTAGTTAGTTATTTGAACCCCCGCCAGTGATGGCGGGGGTTTGATTTACTAGGGAGTTTTTGTTAAACTTCACCCCATTACCGAGAGGTAAGCCGAATTAACTTTTATGAGTGAAAAGATCTCGCAAAGCCGCGGATTCATTAAAATACGCAATCGGTAACGGGGTAAACTTATGAAGAGATTTGTTATGAGGTTATTGCTGGTCATCGCGGTTTTCGCCGCGTTGGTATTGGTTTTGAATTTCGGGTATTTCTGGAAGCAGGCAAAATTCGCGTTTCAGAAACCCCAGCCCCTGCCGATCGCGGAAGAGCAGAAACCGCTGGTCATCGAGAAGAGCGTCGTCATAGTTGAAAGCCTGGGCATCAAGGCACCGTTGCAGTACGTTGACGAGGCAAATGAGGAAGTCTACCAAAAAGCCCTGCAAAACGGCGTCGTGCATTATCCCGGCACGGCCAAGCCCGGAGAATACGGCAACGTCTATATTTTTGGCCATTCCTCGGACAACGCCTGGTCGCCCGGGGACTATAAGACTGTTTTTGCTCTCCTGCCGCACATTGAAATCGGCGCGAAGATAGTTGTGTCGGACCAGGCCGGCAACCCCTACGAATACACCGTCATCGAGGCGAAGGTGGTTGGAGCGAAAGACACACAGTGGCTCGATCAGGGGGAATACAAGAAAAAGCGTTTGACCCTGCAGACCTCATACCCCATCGGTACGAGTTTACAGCGTTACGTCGTCATCGCGGAGATCCCCGAGGACACGACGCCGTCGGAGGACCCGAACGCGTCGTAGGTTCAGATTTAAGATGCAAGATTAGAGATTTAAGAAACGGCTCAACCGACAGGCAACTAGCGATTAGCGACTTGCGGTAGTCGACACGCGACGATCTTGAATTACCATTTCCTTCACATTTGTGAATGATTTGGTAATTAGATAAACAGCTCAACCGAGTGTTGAGCTGTTTATCTATTCCGAACTATGAGCTACTCTCTACGAACTCGATGTTTGTTTCCTTACAAGCGGGCCTTTTTCGGTATCTTTAATGACATAGCCGGCTTTCTCGATTTTTTCCCGAAGGGCGTCTGAGCGTTTCCAGTCCTTCTTTTTGCGCATCTCCTCGCGTTCGGCGACGAGTTTTTTTATCTCCGGAGGCAGGGGGTGCCGGAGTTCATCGCGAGTTAATTTGAGCGAGAGGCCAAGGATTTCGTCGAAGCGGTAGAGCGATTTGAGCTTTGCTTCGCTCGGGTATTTTGAGTCGATCATTTCCCACATCACGGCTAGGGCCTTGGGCGTGTCGAGGTCGTCATTTATCGCTTGATAGAAGCGCTGCTCAAACTCGGCGCAGCCGATCTTCGGCTCGCCGTATTCAGTGATAGTCGCGTATAGACGGTCCAAAGTATTCTGCGCGCTGTCCATAGCCTGCCAGCTGAAGTTAAGCTTCGTGCGGTAGTGCCCCTGCAGGACGAAATATCGGTAGGCGAGAGGGGAGTAGCCCTTCTTTTGCACTTCATCGAGAGTGATGAGGTTGCCCTCGCTCTTACCCATCCGAGTCTCGCTTACCATAACGAACTCCGAGTGGAGCCAGAAGTTTGCCAAGGGTTTTCCCGTGGCCGCTTCGGTCTGCGCGATCTCATTGGTGTGGTGCACGGGGATATGGTCAATGCCTCCGGTATGGATGTCGAATGGCTGACCCAAGTATCTCACCGACATGGCAGAACACTCGATGTGCCAGCCCGGGAACCCGATGCCCCAGGGAGACTGCCACTCCATTTGCCGTCGGGAATTCTCCGGTGAGAATTTCCAAAGCGCAAAATCAGTAGGGCTCCTTTTTTCCGGATTGGCTTCCACACGGGCACCTTCCTTCAGACCCGCCAAGTCCAAACGGGCAAGTTTGCCGTAGTCAGAGAGTTTGCCTGTGTCGAAGTATATTCCGTCGGCGGTACGATAAGTAAATCCTTTCTTTTCGAGTGTTTCAATGAGGGCGATCATCTCCTTGATGTGGGCCGTGGCTTTCGGCAGGCGGTCCGGGGTGATGATATTGAGCTTCCTGATGTCGGAAAGAAACGCCTCGGTAAAAAAAGACGCGACATCCCAAGCGGTTTTTTTGTGCTCCGCGGAGGCCTTTTCCATCTTGTCCTCTCCCATGTCCCGATCGCCAGTGAGGTGTCCGACGTCAGTGATGTTCATGATATGGGTTACGCGGTAGCCGTCCGCCACCATGGCGCGCTTCAGCAAATCGGCGAACAAAAAAGCGCGCAGATTGCCGATATGCGCGTAGTCGTAGACAGTGGGCCCGCAGGTATAGAGTTTTACCTGTTTGTCCTCGAGGGCTTTGAATTCATCCTTCCGGCGGGTGAGGGTGTTGTAAAGTTTCATGCCTTCATTTTAGCAAAAACCGGGATAAAAAACAGCAGAGGGCTCCTTTGCGGGGAGCCCTGTTGAGGGAAATGGAGACGCGGATCGTCAGCGGGCGATTTCCTTAACTTTCGCGAAGAGCGAGCAACCCAGAAAGCCGACCGCGCTCCAACCGGTGATGTTGAGAGCGTTATCAAGGCTCTGGACAGGATAAACATCGTAAAAAAGGATAAGAAATCCGGTGGCCACCTCGAGGGTCATCTTTGTTTTGCCCCAGATGTTGGCCCTGAGTTTTTCGATGAGGAAATCTTGGTCCATGGCGCTGGCGAAGTTTTTGTAGATCAGAGCAGTCGTCATCAGGAGCACTTCACCAAAGAAAGTCACTGTCACCAGCCAGAAGGCGTGCTCGAGATGGATGGCGTATACGGTGCCGATGAGCACTTTATCTGCTAGGGGATCGAGGATGGTTCCCCAATCCGAGTGTTTTTGTTCAAGTTTTTGTTCCACTCTGGCCAGCGCGCCGTCCAGAAGATCGGTCCAGGCAAAGAGCGCAAAGGAAAATATCTCCAAAAATCCCTCGTACGGAAGCTCAAATACCTTCAGAGGCGCAAGGATGACGAAATAGAACACCCTGACGACCGTCACTTGGTTGGCTCTGATCCCTCGCCTGTTCAGGTATTTGGCGATAGGCATCGCGCCGTAACTTCGCAGAAGCTCATGGAGGTAATGCAGGGCCCGCGCGTGCGGACTTTTCCTCGGATCTCTCCATTCACTCATCTATGTCCTCCTTGGTTTTCCACTCAGCTTAACCCGAAAATCGCCTCTTGTCCAGCCCTAAAATGGCTCAACCCTCATCAGCGATGTGCAATTGGCAATTCGCGACTCTAAAAAAAGGCCAGCGAATTTTTTCGGGGGCTCCTAATCGCTTATCGCAAGTCGCTGATCGCTAATCTAGAACCACCGCATGCTCTTGAACGCCGCCCAGAGGGTGATCGATGCAGTTACCATTACCCCGGCGACTATCCAGAATCCTTGGGGGTGGTGGCGGAAAGGAATCCCTTCGACCCCAACCCCAAAAAGAAAGGCTACGAGGGTGGCGGGGAGGACGATTGCTGAAAAAAGCCCGATCATTCTAGTTTGCTCCTGCAAACGGTGCGTGACGATGGACTGGCTGGTTTCATGTAGGGTTTCAACGGTCTCTTTGAGAGTCTCGAGAACGTCCCAAATGTCGGTCGAGTACTCATGGAGATCGCGATAGTAAGAACGTGATTGCGGAAAGAGGAGATAATCTTTTTTTTGCTGGGGGAGCTTTTCCAGGACTGAGCGGTGAGTTTTCATCATCCGACGGAACTCGATCACGTTTTTTTTCATCAAGCTAATGCGGGAGAGCACATCGGTATCGTGCTTGTGGAAGATCTGGGTCTCGATGCCGTTAACATCCTCGTTCATGTGGTCCAGAATGGGGTAGGAACGCCGAAAGAGCGCTTCTAGTATCCGGTAGAGGAGGTACCCGCTGCCCCGCTGCATGAAACTGTCCCGGGTTTTTTGATCACCACGGACGCGGTTGAAAAGCTCGGAAATGGTGTAGATCTCTCCGTAATGGGCGGTGAGGACGAAGTTGTCGGAGATAAAAAAATCCACCTCGCCGGCGGTAATTTCCTGGGTAGTTTTGTTGTAAACTGGGAACAGCAAAACGATGTAGTCGTAGTTCTCTCCTTCGTCGATATGGGGACGCGATTGGTGACGTTCGAGTTCCTGGAAATGTATCTCGTTGAACTTGAAATTTTCGCGCACCCATCGCAACTCCTCGGCCTCCGGGCTGGCGATGTCGATCCAACGTAGATTTTTTGTGTGTATTGTTTTGACGCTCATTTCGCTTTATTTTTGTTTGCCTATTTTTAGTCTAGAGTCGCTGGCCCCATTTGTCAAAAAGCAAAAAAAGCTGTTATACTTTGACTAAGTTGACACGGAAAAAAAGATACAAATGGCATCTCCCCGCGAACTAATTGAGAGCTGGAAAAAGGAGTTTGAGAAATACACAGAGGCACAATCTGCGGGGCCTTTTAATGCATCCGCCGAGGTCAGCGACGGTATTTCGAAACTTGTACGGGATCTCGAGCATCGCAGGCAGACTGGCGAGCTCACTTCGGAGGAGAAGGAGTACCTGAGGGAAATCGATGCGATGCTTGAGAAAATCGCGCACGCGGCAAAGGCCGGCACTCAAGTCCCCACGCCGGCGAGAACTTCGCCCACAGTGTATAACATGGGTACTGGAGCGGTGAGCGAGGATGCAGAAGAGCAGGTCCCGTTTTTTATCCCAAATATTTCCGGTGAACAGGCGGATAAAATTATAGCCGATCTAAACAAGCAATTCGAAGAGAAGGTGATGAAGAAACTCCGCCAAAAGCCGGCGATTTTGAGGACCGAGGTTTCGGATTTTGGGCCGGGTGACGCCGAACTTCCCTCCGGCACGAACCTGAGCGAGCACATCAAAGAGATCGCCGGCGAACTGCCCGAGTCGTCATTCGCGGACGAGGACAGCCAGAAGGATCTGAGTCATAAAGTTAAATCCCATGCGAGAGCTGAATAAACGAATAGAAGAATTTTCTGAGGAGCTCTACGCCGACCTGTCTCCCGTGCCGCTTCCGGAGGAAGTCAAAGCGGACATATACGCGCGTATAGAGGAACGTTTGCATCAAGTGATCAAGGAAGCGGCAGTGTCAAAGATCCCGTCGTCCGAACTAGAGGTGGTCAAAAATTCCCTTGACCACGAGGACTATGGAAAACTTTCGGATACACTGAGCAGGCACGCGGAACTGACCGCGGAGATCCAGGAGAAGATCGAGCAGGAGCTTAAAAATTTGAAGACGCTTATTCAACAAGAACAAAAAGATGCCGGACAACAAACGACTTGAAATAGAGCGGGTAGGGGAGCGAGCAGGGACTCCAGAAGACATCGAAAGGCAAGGTCCTGTTGAACCTCTGCCGGAATCGGTGAACCGTGAGTTCCCGGAGGAGCGGCCAGAGCAAAAATTGGAGGAGGCGAAGGAGCCGGAAGCAGTCCTTCCTTCAAGTTCGGATAAACCCATGATTGAGGTGATCCACGACCAGGGCCAACATATTCCCGTCGATAAAGTCGTGAGCGTAAAGGGTAATGAGGAGGACATCATCGCCGTGTTTAAGGAGAGGGATATACAGAACGAAAACTAAAAATAAATGAACAATTTCGGTAATCTGTTCCTTTGGCTACTGTTGACTGGTGCAGCTGCAGCGTTTGTTTTGGTTTATAGGCGGGTGTTTCGTTTCAAGTCCCTTGGGCACCGGATACTCGACTCGGTTTTTCTCGAGATCCGAGTACCCAAGGAAACCACGGCAGCTGACAAAGAGCAGGAAGCCGTGAGTGATGAGAAAGATGTTATCAGCGTCGCGGAACAGTTGCTCACAACCCTTTCGCACAGGGAGCCAAGGGGTGTCTGGGGCTTTTTCGTCGGGCCGCCCTCCCTGAGCTTTGAAATAGTAAGCGTCGAGAAAAAAATAACGTTTCTGATCAACTGCCCTAGGCGGCAGAGGGACCTGGTCGAGAAACAGATCCACGCGCAATACGCCGCGGCTCAGATAGACGAAGTGTTGCCGCCGAAAGTAGTGCGCGACTCGCGGTATGTCGCGGCAGCCGAACTGGGACTCCAAAAAAGATATTTTTTCCCCATCAAGACTTACAAACTCATGGAGAGCGATCCTCTAAATTCGCTGACGAACAGCCTGTCAAAACTTCAGGCCGACGAGGGCGGGATCATCCAAATCACAGCCTCTCCGGCAGGGCATTGGTGGCGGCAGAGAGTGGTCAGGCGGGCGCGCGATATCCAAAAAGGGAAACCGATCGAGGCGGTTTCTTCGGCAGGGTCTGCCGTCGCGAACGCTATATTTGAGGGGACTAGCCGTGTCGCGTCTGAATTTTTTGGTTCAAAAAAGAAAAATGACGGTTATCTATCGGGGCATTCCTCTCAGGAGCAGATGCACCCCCTCACCCCGCTGCAGCAGGAAGCCGTGAAACGACTCGAAGAAAAATCTTCGAAGGGTGCCTTTGAAGTGAACGTCAGGGTCGTGGTCAGCAGCAGGAGCCACAAGGATGCGCAGAGCCACATGCGAAACATACTTTCCTCTTTCATGCAGTATACGCAGGCCCCCTTTAACGGATTCCGAGTGATTACTCGGAGCAAGCGAAGGGTAACGCGAGATATGATCTATCGGCGCTTCGAGCCTAGAGTGTTCAGAAAAGTTTTGCTCAACACGGAGGAGCTGACGAGCCTTTTTCACTTGCCGACAAAATTTATGCAGACCCCTAATATAAAATGGCTTCAGGCGAAGCGCGCGCCGGCTCCGGTGAACGCGCCTGCTGAGGGGCTGCTGCTCGGGACAAATATTTATCGCGGCGTGAAAACCGAGATCCGGATCGCGAAGGAGGACCGGCGGAGGCATATGTACGTCATCGGGCGAACTGGCACGGGTAAGTCGGAATTTATGAAAGGACTCATCCGGCAGGATATAGAGAACGGCGAGGGGGTCGCGGTAGTTGATCCGCACGGCGATCTGGTCGACGATCTTCTGCAGTTCGTGCCCAAAGAACGAGCCGAGGACGTTGTTATCTTTGAGCCATTCGATCTGGAGCGCCCGATGGGGCTGAATATGCTCGAAGTAAAGAGTGAGGAAGAGAAGGACTTCGCGGTGCAGGAAATGATCGAGATTTTCTACAAACTTTTTCCTCCGGAGATAATCGGTCCGATGTTCGAGCATAATATGAGGAACGTCATGCTGACGTTGATGGCCGACCGCGAACATCCCGGAACTATCGCCGAGATACCGAGGATGTTCACCGACCCCGCGTTCCAGAGATATAAGGTCGCTAAAGTCCAGGACCCGGTGGTCCGCTCGTTTTGGGAGCAGGAAATGGCCAAAACGACAGACTTTCACAAGTCGGAAATGCTCGGCTACCTTATCTCTAAAGTGGGGCGGTTCGTCGAAAACGAAATGATGCGCAACATCATCGGCCAACCGAAATCGGCTTTTGATTTCCGGCAAGTGATGGATGAAGGCAAGATATTGCTCATCAACCTGTCAAAGGGGAAGACTGGCGAAGTTAATTCGAAACTTCTAGGTCTGATCATTGTGTCGAAACTGCAGATGGCCGCGCTTTCACGGGCGGACGTCCCTGAAGAGAAGCGGAGGGACTTTTACTTGTATATCGACGAGTTTCAGAATTTCGTCACGGATAGCCTCGCGACGATCCTCTCCGAAGCGCGTAAGTACCGGCTCTCGCTGACGATGGCCCATCAGTATATCGCCCAGCTCGCTCACGATAATAACACCAAAATTCGGGATGCGGTTTTCGGTAACGCCGGGACGATCTCCTGTTTTCGGATCGGTGTGGAGGATGCGGAGATCATGGCCCGTGAGTTCGCGCCGGTTTTCAACGAGTATGATGTTATTAATATCGAGCGGTTCAGCGCTTATATGAAACTGATGATAAACGGCACGGCTTCGAGGCCTTTCAGCATGCAGACCATGCCTCCAATCAAGGGGCGGGGGATCGATCTGGCCTCGGGGATAAGGAAGCTATCCAAACTCAAGTACAGCCGATCCCGCGCGGAGGTGGAGACCGAGATCCGGGATCGGGCTCAGCTCGGGAAGGTAGCGCAGAGTATGACCGGGGCGGTGGAGCGAACAGCCTAGCGGGTAGGTAGTAGTGGTAGCTTGTAGGGTTGAACAGCAAGCTAGGTTTTTAGCCTCGTCTACCGAATGCCGAGCTATTTGGGGGGGGGAGTTGCATGGTTTTAGATTATTATTTATAATAGATATAAGAAAACTGGGTTTTTGATACAAAAAGCAGAAAAGTAAGACCAATACAAAAATTGTGGATAAATTAGGGAATTTAGCGTTGCTGGCGCAAATGCTCGACAGCGCTGAAAAAAATATACAATCGGCAAAGCAGATTTTGCGCGAGATGATGGGAACACCTCGGCCGGTTGCGACAAGTATGGCTACTGAAAGGGCCAAAGTTCTGGTCGCGCCATCAGCCGGGAAGATAATCGAGGGTGTTTTTGACGGACAGAACATGATGGGTCCGGATGGCAAAAAATATCCGGTTCCGGCGAATTACGCATCCAAATCGAAACTTATCGAAGGAGATGTCCTCAAACTCACCATCGCCGATGATGGATCGTTCATATACAAACAGATCGGACCGGCGGAGAGGTTGAAAAAGATCGGTCTGCTGACCCAAACGGAAGCAGGGGAGTATCGTGTCATCGCTGACGCCAAGACGTATAAGGTGCTTTTGGCGTCGCTTACGTATTTCAAGGCGGAGCCGGGAGATGAAATAACGGTAGTTGTGCCCAGAGATCAGGATTCGGAGTGGGCAGCTGTCGAAAATATCATCAAAAAGGGCGGGAGCGGAGGGGATGCCACAGAGGCCCCTATGCCCTCCCGTGACGTTGATCAGGATCTTGAGCTAAGCGAGGAATAATGCCCAGTAATGCAACTTCCAGCAAGTTCTTCTTTGTGTACGTTTTGGAATCAGCCGTCGACCATAATAGGTACATTGGATAAACAACAGATTTGAAAAGGCGAATCGAAGAACATAACAAAGGACGTTCATTCTCGACCAAATTTAGATCACCCCTCGGGCTGGTAGAGTACTCGCGCAAATTTCAAGCGGCGCTTGTCTCTGGAAGTTGATATACTGGGATGCTAAGCGGACTCATTCAGCAATTTATCAGGTTTGCCGGCATAGGTTTTTTGAATACGGCGGTTGATTACGCCGTTTTTAATTTGGTCGCGGCGTACCTGAATGTCTACCGGGGGCAGGGCGTCGGATACATCACAGCGACGTCGTTCACCGTAGCGGTACTCCATAGTTATTTCTGGAACAAACACTGGGCATTCAACGTCCGTCCGGAGGAAGGTTTTTGGAAGAGTGCCGGACAGTTCATAGCGGCGGCCGCTCTGGGAGCCGGGGTCGTCGTACTTATCCTTTTCGGGGCCGAGAAGGTTTATGACCCATTGTATTACTTTTTTATGCTCGCCCTGCTTCTTGTAGGGGAGCTAGTATTGTGGCGGATTTTCAGACTCCGTGACAACCCGGTCACGGCACGGTCTGGAAAAGAGCTGCTATTTTTTTTAGTTGTCAGCGTAGTCGGTATATTGATAAACTTTGCCATCGTTTCGGTCGGAACCGCCAAGGTCGATCCGCTGTTTGGTCTCAACCAGGAACTGTGGACGAACCTCATCAAAATCGGGGCGACATGCATCGCTTTGGTCTGGAACTTCATCGGCTACAAGATATTCGTGTTTAAGAAATAGCCAGAGAAATGAACAGAACTTACGCTTTTGTCGCTGTTGTTGCGCTGATAATAATCTTGCTTTTCGTGACCTGGTTGACCAGATGGGGTGACTTTAATCCTTTCTGATTGATAGTGAATAAGCCCTAGAAAAAGGGCTTTTTTTGTGTTATATTTATATCATTATGAGCCAGGTATTATATCGTAAATATCGACCGCAGACATTTGCTGAGGTCATCGGTCAGGATGTAATAAAAACAATTTTGCAAAATGCTCTCAAGCATGGGCAAGTCGCCCATGCTTATTTATTCACGGGTCCCCGCGGGGTAGGGAAGACGACGGTGGCGAGGATCCTGGCAAAGGCGGTCAACTGCCTGCATATGCAGCAGGATGGGGACGCGGATAACAAGTGCGCGAATTGCGAGGCGCTGCGTACAGGGAGGTTTCTCGACTTGGTCGAGATCGATGCCGCTTCCTACACTGGAGTCGATAACATCCGTGAGATAATCGAGCACGTTCGATTTGCGCCCACTACCGGAAAGTACAAGGTCTTCATCATCGACGAGGTCCACATGCTTTCGAAGGCGGCCTTTAATGCTTTACTCAAGACTCTGGAAGAGCCGCCAGCCCACGCCATCTTCATAATGGCGACCACAGAGTCGCACAAAGTCCCAGAGACTGTGGTTTCGCGTTCTCAGCGCTTCGATTTTCGACGGGTAAGCAAGCGGGACATTTTGAAGCTTTTTGAGCTAGTTCTGAAGGAGGAGGATATCAGCATCGCCAAAGAAGCGCTATCACTTCTCGCGGACGCGGCAGAGGGAAGCTTCCGGGACGCGCTATCACTTCTCGATCAAGTTATATCCTTTGGCGCTAAAAAGATCACGGTGGAGCAGGTGGAGGACGCGCTCGGTATCACTCGGATCTCCTCGAGTCAAAACTTTTTGAGCCTGCTCATAAGCGGCAACGACTCGGGAGCCGTGAAATTTGTCAAAGATCTGGCAGTCGAGGGAAGGGACCTTATGCAATTCACCAGAAATTTCTTGGAGTATTTGAGGCTAGTGCTGTTCGTGAAAGTGGGAGTGGAAAGCGCAAGTGAGCTCGGTCTCTCCAGCGATGATGCTGAGCAGCTTCGGGGGCAAAGTTCAGAGATCACTTCCGCGCGGCTGCTTGAGATAATCAGGCGGGTTTTGGAAGCGTACCGCGAATCTCGGCAGACGCCGGTGCCGGAACTGCCCCTTCTTGTGGCGATCCTTTCCTTGGGGCCTGTAAAAGCGACGGTCACGGGTGTGCCGGTTTTGTCTCCAGCGGTTTCCCGGCAGCGTAAAGACCCGGCAGATGCCCCCAATCTAAATTTGGCACTCGGCAAGATAATGGAACAGTGGGTGGAGGTACTGCGGCGCGTGAAGGAATACAACCATTCCCTTATTTCATCGCTTCGCCTTGGGCGGCTCATTGAGCTCAATGGGGATGAGCTGCTGATCGCGTTCCCATACAATTTTCACAAGGAAACCGTTGACGCCCGTAAGAATCGCATTGTCATCGAACAAGTTTTGGAGGAGGTCTATGCGGCGCCCCTCCGAATAAAAGTTTTGGTAGAGCGTGAGCTCAAAAATGAGCCCGCTACGGCGTTTCCTCCCAAAGATGATCTTCTCGGAGAGGCCCTGCGAATTCTTGGAGAAAGCGGAGGATAACACAGATGCCAGAAAATCTCAGGTTTCTTAAATTTATCAATCCATCGTCGGGAGAAGTGGTTTTTTCGCAAGTTATTTCCCAGGTCATTGATTTCATGATCGCAGAGCCGCGGATGCACTATCGCGTGATGATCGGCTCTGACTCCAATGGCACCAGCAGTTTGGACGTAGTATCGGTCGTCGCCATTCATCGTGTCGGACATGGAGGACGGTACTTCTGGACGCGGAACTCCGTGGTGGGCATAAAGACTTTGAGGCAAAAGATTTACGCGGAAGTCCAGGCTTCTTTGGATCTGGCAACCTTGTTTTTGCCGGCTTTCAGGGCAGCATTGGAAGCTCAGGGGTCTGCCAGCGAAGTGCCTTTTGATTTTCAGATCCACATCGACGTAGGAGACCAAGGAGAAACGCGGAGCCTCGTTCACGAAGTGACGGGCATGGTCCGGGGTTATGGGTATGAAGTTTATGTCAAACCGGAATCAGCGGCGGCCACATCAGTAGCAGACCGGCATGTACGATAAGAACATGGAAAGAAAAGGGGAAGCGTTCCGGTATTACGTTCTTTGTTTTTTGTTTGTATTTACCGCCGCCTTTATTTATCTCGTTACCAGCTGTTTCGTGGGGGAATTTCTTCGGATTAACCAGACGTGCAGTTATTTGTCGGACACGTTCTTGATCTCCGGGGTCTGGGGGATCTTTACTATCGGATTTTACTACGGGGGATGGAAGGGCGGAGCGGCATCGGGAGCGGCGCTGATCTTCATCATCTTCTTGCTGCAATGGTTTTTCCGGCTCAAGTTGTTCATCGGGGGAGGTTGAAATATGGTGAACGTACAGAGCAGAGGAATAATCCTCGAAAAAACAACTGAGAAATTTGAGACAGAGGGAGTGTTCAATCCCGCATGTATTCGCACGGAGGATGGGGTCACCCACATGTTTTATCGAGCGGTGGCGAAGGGAAACCGGTCCACCATCGGATATTGTCAGTTAATAGACGGCAAGGTCGCAAACAGGGCAAAGAAGCCCTTTTTAGTTCCGGAGCATGATTTCGAAAAGCACGGTCTGGAAGATCCGCGGATATTGAAACTTGACTCCCTGTATTATCTGTTTTACACGGCGTTTGACGGAAAAAGTGCCCGGGTCGCCTACGCGACCAGCGCAAATCTTCGAAATTTCCAAAAGCATGGAGTCATTTCCCCGGAGATAGATTACGATTCCGCCATCCAGATCTTTAAAAAGCAGAGACTCAAAGAATCCTATGAGATATGCAAAGGGATCTGCGAGGAGGTAGGCGGAAAAAATATGATGCTTTGGGACAAGGACGCGTTTATTTTCCCCAAAAAAATAAAAGGCAAGTTCGCGCTGATCCACCGCATCATGCCCGATATACAGATCGCGTACTTCGACGATTTCAGCGAGCTTGATCACGATTACTGGATGAGTTATCTCAGTCATTTGCGGGACTCCATCATTTTGGAACAGAAATATCCTTTTGAGAACCGAACTATGGGCGGGGGGTGCCCCCCGATCGAAACTGAAGAGGGGTGGCTGCTCATATGCCACTGCTCGGGGTTCACGGAGAGTGGAGTGATATATCACGCCACCGCCGCTCTGTTGGATAAAGAAAACCCCCAGAAGGTGCTGGGTCGGCTGGATGTGCCTCTTTTTTCCCCAGAGGTGGCTTGGGAAAATCTAGGGAATGTGAACGACGTGGTATTTCCAACGGGCGCGGTGCTTGTAGGCGACGAGCTGACAATATATTATGGCGCGGCGGACGAGCGGGTAGGAGCAAAATCGTTGAGCATCAAGGAGCTCCTCCGGGAGTTAAAAAAATGAAGCCCTGGATCGTGTACGTTGCCACCTATCCGCCTCGCGAGTGCGGGATCGCGACTTTTACGCAGGACCTCATCGGCGCGGTAGACGAGCTCTATAATCAAGCTTTGGAATCTAAGGTTGTCGCGATGAACGCTCGAGGAGCCCCTCTCTTCAAGTATCCGCCGAAGGTTTTGTGGCAGATCAGGGAGAATGAGAGGGAGGATTACGTCAGAGTGGCAAAAGCTCTGAATGAGAATCAGCAGGTCAAGATGGTGAACATTCAGCACGAGTTCGGGATTTTTGGCGGCGGATACGGCAGTTACATTTTGAACTTTGTTGACGCCCTCCAAAAACCGCTGGTTGTAACCTTTCATACTGTTCTTCCGACATCGAACAAGTCACTCCATATCACAGTTCAGGCTGTCGCGAGAGCCGCGAAAAAAATCATCGTCATGACCGATCTGTCCAAAAAAATCCTGATCGACGACTATAGTATCCCGCCGTCCAAGATCAAAATCATCCCGCATGGTATTCCGCCGGTTTCTTATCAGGAACCGGTCCGCGCGAAAAAGGATCTCAGATTGTCCGAGAGGACGGTCCTCCTCACATTCGGGCTTCTGAATCGAAACAAAGGCATCCAATATATCCTCGACGCCTTGCCGTCGGTCGTGAAAAAATTCCCCAATATTTTGTATTTGATAGTTGGAGCGACACACCCGGTTGTTTTGCAGGAAGAAGGTGAAAGCTACCGGAATGAGCTCGTAAAAAAAATCAGGAAACTGGGACTGGGCGGGAACGTTCGCTTTTACAACCGTTACCTGGAATTGCCCGAACTAATTAAATTTCTGCAAGCAACCGATATTTATCTTTCTCCGTCGCTTGACCCGGATCAGGCCGTCTCGGGGACGCTTTCGTACGCGCTGGGTCTAGGGCGGCCTGTGGTTTCGACGCCTTTCGCCCAGGCGCGAGAAGAGCTGAGCGAGAGAGAGGGATTACTTGTGAAATTTCGGAATCCCAATTCGATAAGTGAGGCTTTGCTCAAACTTTTGGCGGACGACACTGGGCGGATAGCAATGGGAAAGAGCGCTTATTTCCACACCCGCAATAAAACTTGGCCAAACGTCGGGCTGGCTTACGCCCGCGAATTTGCCAGTTATATACCGGAACTGCGGAATCAGGAAAAAAACCTGCCACCGTTCAAACTAAATCATCTTATTAAGCTGACCGACAATTTCGGCATCATTCAGTTCGCAAAGCTTACGGAGCCGGAGTACTCGTCCGGCTACACAGTCGATGATAACGCACGGGCACTCATAGTGGCCGCAGAGTATTATGAACAACACCCCCGCGAGTACGTCTCCCGCCTCATGCAAAAATATCTCGCCTTTTTGAAATTTACTCTTCAACGGGACGGAAGTTTCGCTAATTACGTGAATGCGGACCGCTCTATGAACGCCAAGCAAAACGAGAAGGAGGACCCCGAGGACCCCTCAGCCCGCGCTTTGCTGGCGCTTGCCGTCGTGGCCGACAGCTCTGCTACCCCCTCGTTTATTCGCGGGCGGGCCGCCAATCTCTTCGTTTCAAGTTTCGACGCAAACGGGGGATTCTCGTTCCCTCGGCCGGCGGCGCACTTTATCAAGGCCCTCGGGATATTTTTGCGGGGCAGGGCAAACTCGAAGAGCGCTTTTCGCAAGAAGCAAGCCCTGATACATTATGCAAACTTCCTATGTGATTCGTTCGAGAAATCGAGCTCCCGTCGATGGCAGTGGTTTGAGACCAAGCTCACGTACTGTAACGGGATTTTGCCGGAGGCGCTTTTCTGGGCATACGAAGTCACGAAAAAAGAAAGATATCTCGATATCGGCAAGAGGAGCATGAACTTCCTTATCGAAAAAACTTTTCGGAACGGGACCTATCTCCCTATCGGGCAGAACGGTTGGTATCGCCGCGCCGGCAAGCGTACATATTTTGACCAGCAGCCGGAGGACGCGTCCGCGACAGTGCAGATGCTGAGAAAGATCTATGAAATAACCGGCGACAATCATTACAAACGACTTATGTATCAGGCATTCTCTTGGTTTCTGGGCGACAACCTTCTTCGGCTCGCCGTTTATGATCGCTCCACGGGCGGATGTTATGACGGGGTGGGGGAGAAGGAGGTAAATCTCAACCAAGGCGCCGAATCGACCGTTTCTTATCTTCTCGCGAGACTGGCATTTGAACGAAAGAGTTAGCTGACATATGAAAAACCGCCCCTCACGGGGCGGTTTTTTGAGATGCTATTTAGCGATCGTCTTGATAACCACCTCGACCGCCACCTCCACCGCGATCAAATCGCGGTTTCTGCGGGCGAGCTTCGCTTACCGAGATAGCTCGGCCGTCAAGTTCTTGACCGTTGAGCTCGATCGCTTTTGCGGCTCCCGCGTCATCCGACATCTCCACGAAGCCGAAGCCTTTGGAGCGGCCGGAGAACTTGTCGGTGATGACCGTGGCGGACGCTACGTCGCCGGCTTTCGCGAAGAAATCGCGGAGACCGTCGGAAGTCGTTGCCCAGGCCAATCCTCCCACAAACATTTTCTTTGCCATTTTAACTAATTTTCACCCCCAATCATACTTACAAAATTGCCACTCTTGACGTTGTTGACGAGTGCGCAACTTTGGGGGTATGCGACTGCTGTAACAAACGGAGTAAAAAAGAGATGGTTTTTGTACTTGTTAAGAACACCGGCAGTATAGATTAAGTCGGTTTTTGTGTAAAGTCGCATGTTGTTGAAAAGAAATAAGGCGGTCCCTCAGATGGGGGACCGCCTTATAGGTTAACTTCAGATGCCTCTTTAAGCTGTCGGCTTTGACCTTGGAATTTTGACTTCTGGTGAAGCCAGACGCTCGGCCACCCGGTCGAGCCATGGGATAGGCCAGCGCGGCTTGGGTGCTCCGAACTCCTGGGCGGTTGCCAGGCGACCGTTCAGCGGAAGTTCTTGCAAGCGGATGTAAGTTCGGAAAACTAGATCCGCGAGAGGGATGAGGAACCAGCCGAAGATTGCCTCGTTGGTCTTGTGGTTTGCGTGGTGGCCCTGATGAAATGCGTAGGCCCATTCCCATAACTTTCCGAAACGTGGGTTGGACAGGTGTTTCTTCCACCAGTCCAGTGGAAAGTGCTCGATAGCGTGCCAGTCTTCGTACCCGACATAGGACACAAAAACCGCTAGATATCCGCCAAGCAGGATGGGGTAGCTTGGGAGCAGCAATTGGAGAGGGATGAGCTCCAAAGAGAAGACGAGCCAGAAAACCGGCAGAGACCAGACTGGGAAAGCAGCCGCCTCATGTTGGCGTCCTTCCATTATCGGAAAATAGTTCACTATGGGTCGGGCCCCACCGGTATGCTCGGGGTCAATTCTGACAATGGCGGTAAGGTCGTGGTGAAGGCCGTGCTGTATGGAGAAGCGTTTGATGATGATTTTCATGTGCAGGACGTAGCGATGGAATCCCCATTCAGCGAAACAATTATGCAAACTCAATCCGGCAAAAACGAGCGCAATCCCCAGCCATCCTTTGTGAAACTGCCCCTCCCAAATAGCCGGTAGGAGGAGGCGAAACGATACCAGGAAGGCGACGAGGATCGAAAACACAAAACAGTTATAGCCCATGAAAGAGAAACGACTAACGCGACTCGGTTCGGTCCATACTGAAGTATGCATCGACTCCTCCTTAAGGTGTCTTTGATCACCTCGGATTATAGCATTTCCACTGGCAGAGGTAGAAATTGGACGATAAAAATTGTTCCGATCACCTTAAACTAAAAGCCCGCTCACCGCAGACTTTTTAACTGTCCTGTTCGAGCTCTGACCAATTGTCACCCTTACTCATTTCATTAATATGTAAAATATTTTTTGGCTGGCCTGTTCGGTCTCTTAAATTCTACCACCATGCCCCACAAGGCTTTTTTGATTACTTTTATTCTACCATTTCGATTCACCTCGGAACGAAATGTTCTTTAGTCAAAAAGGTCTTTTGTTGCGTTACGCAGCTCTTTGGCAATAGGAGCTTTAATCGAGTCTTGCCCGATTCGAAATATAAAACGCCCTATAAAAAATACAGTGGCGAACAAAGCCAAAATAATGATTAAATCATAAACATAACCGAATCTAGTAAAGTATCTGTCGAGTAAGTTTGCGAATAAATTTCCACTTACACCCAAAATTACGCCAACGAGCAGTAATTTGCTATCCCAGTATTTAATTTTAAATTCCTGTAGGCCCTGATCGAGGTAAAAGAGTTCTAGGTCTTTTTTCGGATCGGTTACAATTTTTTCCAATTTGTCGAGAAATTCATTTCTTTTGTCCTCCGGCAGTTCATTCCATTTCTTATCGTGGAATGCAGCGAATGCAGAATTTAGTTCTTCTCTAATTTTGCCCATAAATTTTACTGATAGTGATACTCCTCGGAGTCCGAACCTACCTCAAACTGGCTGCCCGGGTTGGATTCGAACCAACGAATGGCGGCTTCAAAGGCCGCTGCCTTACCGCTTGGCTACCGGGCAATGCAGCAATTATACAACATTTTGCTTAACATGAATCTAGTTTGGGAGTACAATTGCAAATGAGCTCGCTCGCTCGACCAACCATGAGTTAGAGGGAGGCCTGAAAAACCAATCAAGTTCAGACAAATTAGATTGATAAATATGCATCCAAAGCGTTCGTTCGTAGCATTTTGCGTCGTTATCGCGGCTTTCGGCATCGCCCTAGCGTTCTATTCGCGCGAACCCAGCGAGCCCGTGTTGCCCCAAAATGGCAATGAGGAAATAGAGCAAAATAGCGACATCAACGTTTCTTTACCGCAGCCCAATTCCGTAGTCAGTAGTCCCTTGACCGTGACGGGGGAGGCGAGGGGCACTTGGTATTTCGAGGCGTCATTTCCGGTAAAGCTCTATGATGCCAATAATAGTTTGCTGGCGCAGGCTCCGGCGCAGGCCCTAAGCGACTGGATGACGACGGATTTTGTTTCGTTTAGTGTCACGCTGACGTTCCCGACGCCGAGTACTCAGACCGGGACGCTCGTTCTGGAAAAGGACAACCCCTCGGGACTGCCCCAAAACGACGATTCTATTTCGATCCCGGTAAGCTTCTGAGCGATAGGCGATAGGCGACGGGCGACCCGCCTTGCCGACGAGGCAGGTAAGCGATAGTCCACGCGCGACGATTTTGAATTACCATTTCCTTCACATTTGTGAACGATTTGGTAATAAGGAAACGGCTCAACACTCGGTTGAGCCGTTTCCAAAGTGATTGACGGAAGCCGTATTTTATGATATAAAATTATAGTGTCAATTTTGATTGGCCCCAAGGGCCATTTTTTTAAAACCGTTTCAGTGTCATTGCGAGGACGGAGACCGCGGCAATCCCGTGTTATATGAGATTGCTTCGTTCAGCCTTCGTAGCCACTTCGGCGAAGTAGGCTCGTCCCGCTCACGCGGGACTCCTCGCAAAGACAGTCAGGAACAAGTATGGAAATTCGTAATATAGCAATAATTGCACATGTCGATCACGGCAAGACCACCTTGACCGATGCTTTGATGCGCCAGACGGGGGCTGGGACCGAAGGGGTTTCCATGGATTCAAATACCCTCGAACTCGAGAGGGGAATAACGATTTATTCGAAGAACGCGTCCATCACCTATAAAAACACAAAGATAAATATCGTCGATACCCCAGGGCATGCGGATTTCGGCTCTGAGGTCGAACGAGTTTTGCGATCAATTGATTCGGTTTTACTTGTTGTGGACGCCCAGGAGGGGCCCATGCCTCAAACCCGCTTTGTTTTGAAGAAGTCATTAGAGCTGGGACTCAACCCCATCGTGCTCATAAACAAAATCGACAAACCAGCGGCAGACCCGAAACGCTGCGAGGAGCTGGTTTTGGAGCTATTCCTGGAGCTCGGGGCCAATGATAAACAGGCGGATTTCCAGATCGTTTATACGATCGGCCGTGAGGGTATCGCCAAGCGCAAACTCGAAGACGAATCAAAAGACCTAACTCCGCTCTTAGATACGATACTGGAGTGCGTGCCCTCAGCTTCGTCGGAAGAACTCACCAAACGTTCCCTGCGCTTTCAGCCTTTTAACCTAGGATACGATAACTATCTTGGGCGTTTGGCTGTGGGGCGAGTGCACGAGGGGGTCATCAAGTCCGGACAGCAGGTGTTCGTGAAGAAACCAAGCGGAGAGACTCGCACAGGGAAGGTAACGAAGATATTTACTTTTCGCGGCCTGGAAAAAATAGAATCGAGCGAGGCTGGAGCGGGGGATATCGTCATGATCGCTGGACTCCCGGATATATATATTGGCGAAACAGTCGCGGCAGAGGCCGCTGCGGAGCCGCTCCCGGCCATCGCGGTAGATGAGCCGACGATCGCACTCACATTTCTAGTGAACAATTCGCCATTCGGCGGCAGAGACGGTAAATATGTAACGTCGCGGCAACTCAGGGAATATCTGGAGAGGGAGCTCGAGGTCAACGTAGGACTGCGGATAGATTTTTCGCACGACAGCTTCCGAGTTTACGGCCGGGGAGAGCTCCACATCGCGATCCTGCTCGAGAACATGAGGCGCGCTGGGTACGAGGTGCAAGTATCCCAACCGCAGGTCATCATCCGCGAGGAGAATGGCAAAAAACTGGAGCCTTTTGAGGAAGTTATCATCGACGCGCCGAACGAGTATCAAGGAATAATCATAGAAAAATTGGGAACGCGCGGTTTTGTGATGAAGAATATAGCCCACACCCACGAGGCTATTCGTTTCACTTTTGAGGGACCCACTCGCGGTCTCCTCGGCTACAGAAACCAATTTATGATCGACACGAAAGGCGAGGGGATCATGGCTGCCCGGGTATTGGGATTCTTCCCTTATGCCGGCGATATCCGCAAACGAGCAGTCGGTTCAATGACATCGATGACTACCGGAAAAGCGCTCGGATACGCTCTATGGGGATTGCAGGAACGTGGGCGGTTGTATGTCGGCCCCGCCACTGACGTATACGCGGGCATGGTCATTGGGAATACAGCTAAAGGAGAGGAGATGGCGGTCAACCCAACAAAAGGGAAGCAGCTGACCAATACTCGCGCTTCAGGTTCTGACGAGGCGATCGCTCTGGAGCCCGCGTGGGAACTCACCATAGAGCGAGGACTCGAAATAGTCGGTAACGACGAGTATCTTGAAATCACTCCTAAAAATATACGCCTCCGAAAGCAACAGCTTGGCGAAGTAGAAAGAAAGAGGGCCAGCAAGAAAGCAGCGGGCGCATAACTAAATAGATTCCGATCATATTTAAACGGCTCAACACTAGTTGAGCCGTTTAAAAAAAGTACAGCATTATCCTATTCTGACCTTAGTGCCTCTATCGGGTCGAGTTTGCTCGCCCGCCTGGCCGGAAACACACCGAAGGCTAGACCGATTACAGATGAGACCCCGAGTCCAAGGAGGATGGCGCTCGGAGGCACAATAAACGCCCAAGTAAGTCCAATGCCGCTGGCTATCAGGGATATGCCGAAGGCCATTATGCTTCCCCATAGAATCCCAATTGCGCCCCCCAGGAGAGTCACAATCACCGCTTCAACCAGAAATTCATTGAGGATATCGGCATTGGTGGCGCCAAGGGCTTTTTTTAGTCCTATCTCGCTTATCCTTTCCGTAACGGCAACGTACATGATATTCATGATGCCTACGCCGCCGACAATTAACGATATTGCCGCCACAGCTATCAGGAGGAATGTTGTGCCAGCTAGAACGGTATTGAAAGTGGACAAACTTTGTTCCTGCGTCTGGACCAAAAAGTCATCCTTGGTTGGGTCGGTAATGCCGTGGTTTTGACGAAGGACAGCCTTGATGTCCTCTGCAGTCGCGTCAGACTGGTTCACGTCGTCCACCTGTCCGATCACATAAAAAAGATAGTCGATACCCATCAACTTTTTTTGCGCTGTCCGGAGAGGGACTAGCGCCTGATCGTCCTCGCCGTTGAGGGCAAAACCGCCGCGCGGCTCGTAGACCCCGATAACTTCGAAGTTATAAGTTCCTACCCGGAGGGTTTTACCGACGGCTTCCTCCTCCTCGAAAAGGTCGGAGGCAAGATTGCTTCCAAGGACAACAACTTGGGCGGCGGCGAGGTCTTCCTGCTCAGTGAAGAAGCGTCCCGCGGCAAGCCCGGCCTTATCGATACGGAAACGGGCAGCGTCCGCCCCCATGATAAAGGCGGTCTTGTTAAGTTGCCTGTAAGCGAAACTTTTCTGGGTCATCGCCGCTCCATAGGCATCGGCGATGTTTGGAAGTCTTTTGATATCCTCGACGTCGCGAGTTCGAAGCGTAGTTATCGCGGAAAATGAGACCGAGGAAAGGGGATTGTTCGACCCTGCTTCGCGTGCTCGCGTAGTGGGCGGGACATAGGTCTGCACAATGATGGTATTGCTGCCGTACGCCTCTACTTGTTGGTTTATAAAACTGCGAAAACCCTCGCCCGCTGACAGCACCAAAATAACGGTGGAGATACCGATGATGATGCCCAGAGTGGTGAGTAAAGTTCGGGTGGGGTTGCGGCGCAGATCTCGCACAGCCTGATTGATAGTTTTGAGTTTCATTCGTACCTCAGAGCGTCGATCGGGTTAAGTTTGGCGGCCTTAAAGGCAGGATAAAGTCCAAAAATAACTCCAGTGAGTACTGATACTCCCACGGCCAGAGCGATCGATATGGGAGAAATGACATAGGCCCACTCGTACCCGAATGACCGAGCGAGAAGAGCGATGAGAAAAGAGATGACCGCGCCTCCTACGATACCAATAAGGCCACCGAGCAGCGTTATAAATGAAGACTCGAATAGGAATTGATTGCGGACGTTTTCTCTAGTGGCGCCAAGGGCCTTGCGGAGACCGATCTCACGGGTGCGCTCCGCGACGGTCACGAGCATTATGTTCATGATGCCGATGCCACCGACAATGAGAGCGATGCCCGCCATGGCTGTCAGAAATAATCTGAGTCCGTTTGTGATGGTGGTGAGCAGTTCGATAGCCTCGGCGGCGTTCCGGACCGAGAAATCATCTTCTTCAGGATTTTTAACGCCATGGCGCTCCCGGAGCAGCAGCTCCATGTCTTGAATGGTCGGGTCAACGTTCTCGGCCGCGTCAACCTTCGCTCGGATGAAGTGAGCGTGGTTGATGCCGAGGATTTGCCGTTGAGCCACTACAAACGGGATCAGTACCATATCGTCTTGGTTCTCGAAGGCAACAGAGCCGATTGATTCCATAATACCTATGACCTCAAAAGGCACGTTTTTGATCTTTACGACCTGACCCAGGGCTTCGTTGTCACCGAAAAGCAGCCTTCGAACCTCGGAGCCGAGGACAATTACATTCGCTCCCCCGGTTTGTTCGCGTTCGTCAAAAAAACGCCCGCTCTCTACCGTGGCGCTTTGTACGGCGGGGTAAGTCGACCACACGCCAGTGAAGTTGGTGTCCACGTTCTCGTCCCTCCATACCACCGTCGCCGTCCCTCTGACGTATGCGCTCAGGGCTGAGACGTGCGGCATGCGAGAGCGGTCGGATAAAGCCAGGGCGTCCTCCTCGGTCAGGGTCGTGACCTCGACGCCAAAGACAAAAGCAGGCGGGCCGGTCTCGTCGCTTTTTCCGGGAAGTATGCCTACGAGGTTTGCCCCGAGTGTGCTGATCTGAGAAAGAACGAGGCTCTGTGCTCCCGCTCCCAATGCGATAATTATGATGACCCCCGCGACACCGATGACGATCCCGAGCACGGTCAAAAAAGACCTGCCTTTGCGAGCAAGTAGGGTACTTATAACAAGTTTAGCGGTCGCCAATAGGTTCATCCCTTATTTTTTGCGAGTCCGTCGTCGTCACTTGCGATCTTGCGGTCCTTTATTTTTTCGTCGGACACGATAGTCCCGTCCTTGATGCGGATGAGGCGCTTGGCATGTTCCGCCGTGTCCATTTCATGGGTAACCAAAATAATCGTGCGCCCCTCTTCGTTTAGTTTCTGGAGGATGCGCATCACGATATTGCCGGACTTGGAGTCGAGATTGCCTGTCGGCTCGTCAGCGAAAATGACGCTCGGGTCATTCACCAGCGCGCGGGCGATGGCGACGCGCTGTTTCTCACCGCCTGAGATTTGATTGGTAAAATAATCCACGCGGTGCGTGAGCCCGACGGCCTCGAGAGCCTCTCTGGCAGCCTGATCGTGATTTTTCCTCTTGCTGTAAAAAAGCGGCAGCCTGACGTTTTCCAAAACAGTTGTCCGAGGGAGGAGATTGAAGGACTGGAAGATAAAACCAACTCGTCCGTTTCGAATACCCGCGAGCTTGTTGTCGTCAAAGCCACTAGTGTCGCTACCCTCAAACTCGTATAACCCGCGGGTCGGGCGATCGAGAAATCCGAGGATGTGCATGAGCGTCGATTTGCCGGAGCCGGAGGGGCCCATGATGGCGACGAATTCTCCGGGTTCTACTGAAAAATTGATCCCATGCAGGACAGGCGTGACGACTTCCTCGTTCACGTACTCCTTGTCGAGGGAGGCGACTCTCATCAGCGGCATATTACTGGGTCCTGATAAATGTTACGACTTCTTGACCTTCTTCTAGACCGGTAAGTATTTCGACGAGTCCGCCGTCGGCGTATATACCGACACTGACCTCGCGCTCTTCGTATTTTTTCGTAGTTGATTCAGTCACTACCCGGACATATGATTTAGCATCCCTTGAAACCAGCGAACGCTGGGGGACCGTAAGCACGCCTGCTCGCTGTCCCGTGACTATCCTCATGTTCGCGGTCAGGCCCGGCCGGATCTCCGCGACGCGTTCGACAGACGCCGTAATTTTGTAGTTGACTACTCCGGATACAACCGTAGAAGCGGGATCCACCAGCGTTACCGTTCCGGTATAGAGTTTATCAGGACCAAACGCGTCGAAAGTGATTTCCACTTTCTGCCCGATCGCCATGGTCGCTATATTCGCTTCGCTGATATTGGCCTCAAGGTGCAAATTGTCGACATCCTGCAAAATCATGACTGACTGGAGAGCGCTCGCGAGCTCGCCGACTTTGATATCAATACTGGTGATCGTGCCGGCTGATGGGGAACGGAGAGTGGTATTTTCGAAAGCGGCCTGGGCGGTTTCTACCTGTCCCTGCGCGGAGAGAACCGCGGCCTGCGCGGCGGCAAGCTCTGCTGGCCTGGCCGCGGCTTTTTTGAGATTGAGATCCGCTTGCCTGGCCGCTACCGTTGCCTCGGCGGTCGAGACCGTGACACGCTGTGTTTCTAGAGCGGCTTGGTACGAGTTATAGTTTGTGACAAAACCGGATGCCTGGGTGTTTGGAATAGTGACGCTCCAGGAATCGCTGTAGCCCAGATAACCGGAAGGAAAAGTAATGTATAAACCTTTTGTGCCCAATGCCTGCGGGATGCCCGGTTGGATGAAAGTGTTGGCAGTGTCCTCGATGCCGGTAAGATTAAAAGTGTTTCCATTGGTGCGGACAGTGTAAGTGCCCTCGACATTTCCTGTATAAGACCCAGTTATGGTCGGGTCAGAAGCATTGGCATTGCCAGGGGAAGGGACGGCAGTGAACCCGCTGTTCAGCAATGTGCGGTGGGCGTTATCCACGAGTATCTGCTGTTGAGTCTTTACGTCGGATAGATTTTTTACGGCGTTGTCGAACGCGGTTTGCGCCACATCGATTTCCTCGCTCGAGGCGCCGTCCAAAGTCTTTTGGTAGTTCGCCTGAGCTTGAGCAAGCGCCCCTCGCGCGCTAGTGACCTGAGCCCTCGCGTCGCTCTGATTCAGTGTCGCGAGGATCTGTCCAGAGGTAGCCTTGCTGCCGACTTTAACGTTTACGCTAGTCACTACTCCGCTTATTTTGAAGCTAAGACTAAGATCTGTTTCGCTGGTAACCTGGCCTGTAGCGAGCACTGTACGCGTCAAGTTCTGGCGCTTCACCGTGTCGGTGAGGGTGTTGTCAGCTGGATTCCCACGCGGAGAGACGCGCCAGACGATCAAGCCGCCTGCCGCGAGAATTACAATAGTCCAAATAATTCGTTTCCTCGTAAAAAAACTTTTGAAGCTCATTGTGTTAGTATAATGTTTATTGGGGCTTTTGAAAAGCCAGCCGCGTCATAATTATCATCATGGAAAAAGTTTAGACGCTGAAATGATAGCAAGAATAAAAAAAAGAACAAAAGTTGCCGATGCCACCTTTCTTATCGAGTTTCGGCTGCCGCGAAAGATGAGGTATCTCCCGGGGCAATCGTTTGAGGTGAAGCTCATCGACCCGCCGTATCGGGACAAGGGGGGGACCGCGAGGTTTTTCTCGATAGCGAACAGCGCGGGCCGCAGGGACTATGTGACAACGATCACGCGACTTCGGAAGAGTGCGTTTAAACGGAGCATCGCTCAAATGCCAATTGGATCCAAGGTTGAAGTTGGAAGCATCGGCGGGACATTCTTACTTCCCGCCGGAAAAAAACATTCTCTGGTCTTTATCGCTGGGGGGGTCGGGATCACGCCCTTTCACAGCATGATCGATTACGCGCTTAGCCAATCTGGCTGGAGAGTCCAGCTTTTATACTCAAATCGTAACCAAAAACGAACAGTGCATTTTGAGGAGCTCAGAAAACTCGCAGAGAAAAAAAGAAATTTTCAAGTTGTTTTTACGATGACCGGTCAGCGCGGGTGGAAAGGGGAACGGGCACGCATAAATCAGGGCTTTATTAAGCGTTATGTGAAGAGCCTAAAAACAAAATTATTTTATCTGGCAGGCAGCCCGAGAATGAATTACGATATTACCACCGCGCTCTTGAAACTCGGCGTCTCGGCGGGACGAATTAAGGCCGAGGATTTTACTGGTTATTAAGCGCGGGTCACGGCAAGGAAATGAAAAGCAGGTGCGATTTTTAGGTCGCACCTGCTATCAAGGGTTTTGGAAAGGTTAGGGTTACGGACGACGGCCGAGGCCGTAATGGCCGTAGAAGTTAGTCGTGAGCCTCGGTGGTAATTCCTTCGCCCTCTCTGAGCAGTACATCCAGAATGGGTCACTCGGAATGTGACCGTGAGCGATAAGCTCGGCGGCAGTGGCCTCTACGCGAAGCATTCGTTCACCTGGGAGAAAAATAGAAGCATCCACAAATGGGCCGGTGACTAAGACGTCATTGACGTCATTGAGTCGGATTATCGTAGAAGTCAGAAGGTGAACAGAGTGACCGCTGTTTTCGTAGCGCGCCCAGAGCATGGTGCTGTCCATGCCGACCTCGCATGATTCTTCAGAATTTAACCGCAACACATACCCATTGCGCGCACCGCCGATTTCCTGCCAGCCGGGTCTATCATAGTATACGGAAGCCACGAGAATGCCGGTTCCGGCCAGACCAAGCCCTATTACGACTAATTGCCAAGCATTGAAGGGCCATGCCCAACTAAGTCTCATACCTATCCTCCTTTTCAGTTGTGAACTCTGACACGCAATGGTAGCAAAATTGTGCGAGACAGTCAAACTATTGACCCGAGAAGCTTTTTCTGCTACGCTCCCCCTGCCCTAAGTAAGTCGGGCAGTTGCTTTCGCCGGATTCGTCCGGCGGGGGAGGAAAGTCCGAACACTCAGAATTTGATGCCCTCATACCGCGCCCGCTTCGCAATCGCGAAGTGAGTCGGGCAGGTGATCTTCAAATTCATAGGTAGCGGGTAACGCCCGTCTGGAACAACTTCGTCCGCAAGGATGAAGCCAAGCCACGAGATGCGAACAGAGACGGTTTTGCGAGAAATTGCAAAACCGCCCTGCGAAGCTCCGCAAGGAGCGAAGTAGGGCGAGCTCCGTATAAACCCGGGGTCGCAAGACCTCGAGCGAAGTCGAGAGGTGAAACGGCCAAACTCTTACTTGAGTGCAAACCCAAATTTGGTAGGGTGCTAGATCCCAAGATGGCAACATCGGGACCAGATAGATAACTGCACAAACACAGAATTCGGCTTACAGACTTACTTGGGGCTAAAAAAATTCCGCTAATGCGGAGTTTTTTTATGGTTCGACTTGTGGTATAATTCGGCCTATGAACCCCGTTAGACTTTTGCGCTCTTTCAAGCTCGAATTCTGACGGGTGTTATATAAATTATGCGCATGATGGTAATTTTTAAAGGAGTCTAACTGGGTGAAAAAGTCGGAACTGCTGTTCAACGTCATATCTGTTCCGCTTGATTTTTTGAGCATTCTGCTGGCGGCGTCTCTCGCGTACTTCCTTCGATACCGGGTTGAAACCATCCCGGTAGTTTTTGATCTGACATATTTTGAATATTTCCAGCTTATTATTATCGCCATACCCTTCCTGCTGGTTCTATTTGCTCTCTCTGGACTGTACACCCAAAAAAGCACAAGGAGTTTTGTCCGCGAAATGGGAAAGGTCAGTTTGGGCGTTTCAGCGGGGCTTATGCTTGTTGTCCTGCTTTTTTTCTTTGAGCAGCACCTCTTTCCGTCCCGGCTGATCATACTCATGGGTTGGATTTTAAGCATTGTCTTCGTCATCATCGGCAGGGGACTGCTGCTGTTCTTGCAAAGAAGCTTTTTGGCACGGGGGATCGGTCGGCACAGATTGGTGGTGATCCTTGGAGAAAATGGAAGCCCGATCGTAGATGAAATTGAAGAAAACTCGAGCCTTGGCTACGAAATTGTGGCCAATCTAAAGTACAGTGCCTCTGTTCTCGCGCAGATCGAGAGGATGCATCGCTCGGAGCGTATCGACGAACTCATGCAGGCTGACCCCAATCTCAAAAACGACGACGTCCTGAGCTTGGTGACAATGTGCGAGCAGTTAGGTATAAAGTTCAACTACTTACCTACCATACTTGAGTCACACCGAACCAATATTGAGACCGATGTTATCGGAAGTCTGCCCGTGATCCGTTTGCGGCCTACCCCCTTGGATGGCTGGGGGAAGGTGGCGAAACGGATCATGGACATTGCCGTGGCGGTCGTCGGTCTGACGTTATTTTCGCCGGTATTTTTTTTGATATTTTTAATTATCAAGCTCGAGTCGAGCGGACCGGTTTTTTTTCATCAGCGCAGAGGATCGTCTTTTCATAGCTTTGAATTTTACAAATTCCGATCCATGTATGACCACATGTCCGAGGGAACGGAGCACGGTGACCTAATCCGCAGGGAACTCGAGCACAGGAACTCAAGGCGCGGCCCTTTTGTTAAGATCAAAAACGATCCCCGCGTGACGCGCGTAGGACGATTTTTGCGTCGGACCAAGCTCGACGAACTTCCTCAGTTCTGGCATATCCTGCGGGGGCAAATGAGTTTGGTCGGACCGCGGATCCACATGATCTCTGAAGTCGAGAAATTCGAGGAGAGTTACAAACGGATCTACACGATCAAACCCGGGGCAACCGGGCTTGCACAGATCAATCAGTTTTATAACCCCGAGCTGTCATTTTCGGATGAAGTAAAATTGGATCTTTTCTACGTCGAGAACTGGTCGGTGCGTCTCGATCTCTATATCATCGCCAAAACATTTTTTTTGCTTTTCATCCGGCCGCCAAAAGCCGATTACTGACCGCCTATGCGCGTAGCGTTGGTTCATGATTTTCTCACACAACTTGGCGGGGCGGAGCGCCTCCTAGAGGTCTTCCACGAAATTTTTCCCGAGGCACCGGTCTTTACACTCGTATACGACGAACAGTCGACTAATTCTAAGTTTAAAGGCTGGGATATCCGCCCAAGCTACCTTCAAAATTTTACCAAGCTCATCAACTACAAATGGCTACTCCCTCTGATGCCGCGAGCCATCGAGAGCTTTGACCTAACTGGTTTTGACTTGGTGCTATCTGATTCGTCGGCGTTCGCGAAGGGGATCAGAGTCCGCAAACCCGCAGTGCATGTCTGCTACTGCCATACTCCGACTCGCTACCTATGGCAAGAACCCCGAGAATACGTAGCCACCCAGCGCATTCCGTTTTTTTTGAAACCGCTTGTAAATATTTATTTGATGAAGACATTGAAGCGCTGGGATTTCAAAGCCGCGCAAGGGCCAGGCACTTTGATCGCAAATTCAGAGGAAGTTAGGGGGCGTATAAATAAATATTACGCCCGGGACTCGGTAGTGTTGCACCCTCCGGTAGATTCAAATTTTTTCCAGCCATCGATCAAGAAGGAGAGCTATTTCCTCGCTGCGTCACGGCTGGAGCCATATAAACGAGTTGACTTGGTGGTTGATACTTTTAACGAACTCGGGCTGCCGCTCAAAGTAGCCGGAGCAGGATCTTCCCTTAAAAAACTAAAGTCACATGCGGCTGAGAACATCGAATTTCTCGGAAGGGTAAGTGATGAGGAGCTCCGGGACTTGTACAGCGGGGCGAGAGCATTCATATTCCCCGCACTCGAGGATGCCGGCGTTATGGTTCTCGAGAGCCTCGCATGCGGCACGCCAGTGATCGCTTACAATAAAGGCGGGGCGGTCGAGTTTATCCAGGACAGCGTAAACGGAGTTTTATTTGAGGAGCAGTCTGTGCTATCGCTCAAAAATGCTCTCGCAAAATTTGAGGGACTTCGCTTTTCTGCAGACTCGCTCAGGGCGGGTGCGTTGCCTTACGGAAAAGATATATTTATCCAAACCATCAAGGAAATATTATCTTCATGAGAATTGGCATCGATGTCAGGGCTCTAATGGAGGGTAAAACTACCGGCGTCGAGGTGTATATACGAGGTCTTCTCGAGGCTTTGTTTAGGATTGATAACTCGAACGAATACTTGCTTTTCGCAAATTCCTGGAGTGACGTTGGATCGAGAATAAAGATTTTTCAGTCTCCCAATGTCAGGTACCGGATATCCAAAATTCCCAACAAGCTCTTTGTGCCCCTCCAGAAGTATTTAGGGGTCCCTAACCTTCAGAAATTTACTGGCAAACTCGACGTATTTTTTTCCCCTCACTGGCGCATATTAAATCTCGACAGATCCGTACCCCTCGTCGTTACGTTTCATGACCTGAGCCCCGAGATCACCCCAGAATTTTTTACGATCCGTCAGCGACTCTGGCACAGATTTATGGATTTTCGAAGCGCGGCGAAGAACGCGTCCCGCATAATCGCGGTATCGGAAAGCACTAAACAGGATCTGTTGAGCGTGTACAATACTCCGGAAGACAAGATTCGGGTCATCTACCCAGGTCCGGGGTCCATGGAAGCAGATGCTGGCAATACCGAGGATGGGCCGAGGGACTTTTTCCTTTGTGTGGCAACATCGGAACCACGGAAAAATTTGGAAGGCCTGCTGTCTGCCTACGAGCTGTATGCTAAGCGCTCGTTAAATCCGAAAACTCTTTTCATCGCGGGGAGTAGGGGATGGCTTCGGGAACCAAAAGTGCCCGACTTCATTAAGTCACGGGTCAAGTTTCTACACGACATAACAGAGGATCAAAAAACCAGTCTTTACCGAAGAGCGTTTGCCTTTCTTTTCTTAAGTTTTTACGAGGGGTTTGGGTTTCCTGTTTTGGAGGCGGCTGCAGCGGGACTGCCGGTGATCATGAGCCGCGCTGCCAGCCTTGGGGAGATCGGCAAGAGTTTTGGGTTGTTAGTTAATCCTTTCCGTCCGTTGCAAGTCGCTGAAGCCATGGAGGGGCTCGAGACAAATAAATCGTTTTACCGGGACTATGCTGACCTATCAAAACGGTCTGTGCTGAAATTTAGCTGGGAAACTGCCGCCAAGGAAACGCTGAAGACTTTTGAGGAGGTGACTTCATGAGAATAGCCATAGACCCGACTCCGCCCATGGCTGCCTACTTCGCCGAAGTGGCTACGAAGGCTGAATCGACGGGCGGGAGTCGGAAAAATAGATTCAAGATTACGCCCAAAGCCTTTATTATGGAGGTATTATGCGCATAGCCATTGACATGAGAATGGCGGGGACGGGGGAGGGAATAGCGAGGTACGTCGAGGAACTCGCAAAACATTTACAGCTCATAGACTCCGAGCATAAATATTTTATGCTCATAGATCGAGCAGTGCCCGAACCATTCCCCCTTACAAACGCGAATTTCTGTTTCGTGAGGCTAAAGTCCCCCTACTATTCGTGGGCAGAACAAACTCGTCTTCCAAGGGAACTTGGGATAATAAAACCGGACTTGGCGCATTTTCCAAATTTCAATTTTCCTCTTTTATATAGGGGGAAGTTCGTCACCACCATTCACGACCTGATCCACCACCTTTTCCCGGGAAAAAAGAAATCAAGATGGCTTCATCGGATGGCGTATAGATATACGATCGCCTCAGCAGTGCGACGGTCCGAAAAAGTCATTACGGTCTCAGAGGCAACTAAAAAATCAATTTTGGATACGTTCAGCGTGCCTGCCTCCAAAATTTCGGTAATCTACGAAGCTGCGGGCGAGGAATTCCACACCATTCGCCCCGAAGCTATCGATGTATTGAACAAATATGGTATCAGTAAACCGTATATCTTGTTCGTTGGTGTATGGCGGCAATACAAGAATGTCCCTCTTCTGGCACGCTCCTTTGATATACTGAAAGAACAGGGGGGGTTCGAGGGAAAGCTCGTTTTGGCTGGGAAGATCGATCCTTTTTATCCGGAAATAATGAAGGAGGTCATGGGTACGGTGCACCCGCGAGATATTCTCGCGCTCGACCATGTTGCGGATGCTGATTTACCATCGATTTATAGAAACGCGTCGGTGTTCGTTCTTCCTTCACTAGTTGAGGGGTTCGGACTGTCGGCCCTCGAGGCTATATCCTCTGGCGTCCCAGTCATCGCATCCGACATACCAGTACTTCGCGAAATTTTGCATGAGGCTGCCGTATATTTTGATCTTAATGATGCCGGTGCCCTCGCCAGTGTTCTCACTGAAGTTTTGACCAACCAAGGCCTACGCTCGAAGTTGATTGCGGACGGACAGCTGCGAAGCGGGGAATTCAGCTGGAGCAGGACGGCTCGCGAGACTTTGAACTTATATAACGAGGTGATGAACAAGATATGAAGATGCTCA
>Ga0209541_10002161_pt1 | contig 37691 bp, 55 predicted proteins | sample RifCSPlowO2_01_FD_184027 | JGI IMG/M metagenome (GOLD analysis project Ga0209541, IMG submission 184027) | Groundwater microbial communities from Rifle, Colorado - Rifle CSP2_plank lowO2_0.1 (SPAdes) (version 2) | ecosystem: Environmental > Aquatic > Deep subsurface > Groundwater | place...
ATAATCAGAAGGACCTGCTACAAGAAAATGAATTTAACTTCTAAAGATTGGTTTATTGATTCTGAGATAATAATCAAAGGATTAAAAAATGATTTTAAAATTGTCAGTCAAGTTGTTTCCTATACTCCAAGGAATAAGGGAGCATCTCATTTAAAGTTTTTTGACTTGTTCCCCACCATAGTTACTTACCTTAGGCATATTATAAAGGCTAGATTTAGTTGAATTTGTATAAACAGACATTATTTATTTGATTAATCTTGTTTAAATTACAACTTTCTAAAAAATCACAGTCTTTATCATAGGATATCAGATAATCATTCCTTAAATAATCTGCATTTTCTATAAGTAATCCACAGTTTTTATCTTTTATACTATTTCCGAACTCCCTTAATTTCTTAAAATATTCATCACTAGGAATTTTATACCATCCTGATGGTGTAGAAATATTTAAATAAATTGGAGCATAGGAATAATATGCTTTCCCATAACTAGTTTTTGAATGGCTGTCACTCATTAAGAAATTTGTTTTTATATCTTTCATAATCTCTAATGTATCCTTCTCTAGTTGAGTGTGTTCTATAAACCACGGAGTATAAAATATGCTAATTAAAACACTTATTGTAGAAATTATTATTATTCCTATGAAGTATATTCTTTTTATTTCAAATTCTCTAAAAAATAAAAATAAAATAAAAAATATTAGAAATCCCATAAATACATCTGGGTATATATATTTTAATATTGGAACAAATGCAGGTATTCTAAAAAGAAGTAAAATAGCTATTAATGCAATTGGTGAATAAAATAAAATTTCTCTTTTTTCATAATTCTTCCTCTTTAGGTAAATCCACAATACCCATAAAAATATTAATGGAATTATTATTGTAAAAATATTCTCTAATAAATAATGCCCGCTGAATGTTAAAAGATTCACCCCAATTGGGTACATAGTTCCAGCACTATTGTAAAAATCTTTTATATATGGGATTATCCAAAAAGAATCAATAGATAAGGAAATTAGAATTAATAATAATATTTTAATTCTATCCATTCTTTTCCTTATTAAAAATAAGGAGATCCATAATATTGAAGATAGAAAGGCAACAGTTTGATGAGATAAAATTAGTAAAGAATATACAGGGATTGTTAATAAAATAATCCAATCAAATCTCTTATTTTTGTAATATAAAATTATAATGGAAAATAATACAAAAATCATAAATGCAAAGAATTCTGGCAATCTTCCAAGCCTGATATAATTTCCTATGGCTGCTGCATTCCCAAATAAAAGAAGAAAAAATAAAACACTTTTTTTAATAGTTAGATCAAATTTTTCTCTAAAAAGATATATCACTAAAAAACCAAGTAAAAATATCAAAATCATTGAGATAAATACAGTCATTAAATAATTGTTTATTACAATATTAATTATATGACTGAAAAAATACCATCCGGGAGCCACTAATTTAAATGTGATGAATCCATTGTACCAATAAGGGCAAAAATTATGAAATCCACATTCCTTTAAAAAATGTAATAAAGCAATATAGGAAGACCAATCATTTGTTAAATCCAATGGAAATTGTTTTATTATCTTTGATTGATTTATTATTCTTATTAAAAGGTTAATCCCTAGAATGAGTATTGGTATATATAATAATTTATTATTTATCTCTTTATTATCATTTTTAGATTTCATATTATATATACTCTGATTTTACCTTGTTTAATTCGTTATCAATTGAGTTTCCATAATATTTTATAGGAATATCAAGATTATTTGGGTAAGTTATGTTCCATATCTTTAACGGACCTATTAATCTTCCTTGATATATTGCTAATGGCATTTGATTTTCATCATTATAAACTACTTTAAAATTTTCATCTTGCTTGTTGAATAAATATAATTTTGTAAGTAAAGTTCTTTTTACCCTTGGAGATAAGTATAATAAAGCTCCAATTGGATTTTGCTGGTTTCCGTTTATTGTTGAGATTATTCTTAAACAGGCGTCTATCCCGTTTGGATTTTCAAATATTATCTCTTGATTATTAAAGAATATACAATTGATTGGTATTTCTAATTGTTGCCCACCATATATCAAAATCCCTCTTGGTTGCAAGAAATTAATTCCTGTTACTGTTCCATTATCTTCTGTATTCTGTGTTTCTACAATAAAAGCACCCATTGCTGCTGCTCTTCTTGGATATAATTTTCCCTGATAAATCAAGTCTTCATCAAGAGCTACTCCCCCAGTATAGATATAAGCTATCCCATTTCTTGTTTCTCTCATTTGGTTTTGGTCAAGCACAAATGTGCTTATCCATGAATATCTATCATAATTTTCATCTGAACCTATTGAAGAGAATGCAGGGTATTTTCCAATCTCATCTGAAATAATTAATAGATGAGTTGCATTATTTGCTTTTAATAATTCCAAGGCTTCTGTGTTATTCTGGGCTGTTAATACATGCCTTCCTATGAAATGATTTATTGCTCCCCTGGCATTACCGCCATCACTTAATGTTGCCCTGTTAAATCCTGTTTGCACCAAGTAACCATAATCCCACCAGTGCGCAAATACAGAATTTTCTGGAGTATTTTCCCTTACCCATTGCCCTGCTATCTGCCATTGCTGATTGTAAACTGAACCTACATATTTTGCCTGTGATGAAGTTATTTTGTAAAATCCCATAAATAAAAATATTAATATAAAAATGATAATTGCAATTGTAACATACTTAATATAATTTTTCTTTATCTTTAACGACCATTCATATAATTTATCAAATAAAAATGCAAAAATTATTGTGGTTATTGGAGCAAAAATATATATTAATCTTATAGCACTTCTTGCTGCTACTATCATTATTACAAACCACACCAGTATAAATATAAATAGTTCATCTATATCTTTTAATCTTTCAAATAATTGTTTATTTTTATAATAAATTTTTATATAATAATAAATTAAAACTAAGATAAGTAATATTAATGATCCAATATAGACTGTTACTGATAAAGAACTTTGTCCATTAAATATGGAGGATGGAGAATATTTACTAAATATAAATCCAAATATAAATAATGCATATATCCCTGTTAATTTCCAAGCATCTTTTTTAGATACTATTTTTATAATCTCATAAAATAGAATTATCGAACCTATTATAATTAACCAAATATAAGATTTGCTGAACTGACCAAACCAGTCTTGGATATATGGTTGCTGTGATTCTGCTACAGTAATTACCCATCTATTTGTTGTAAATTCTTTTACTAAGTGTATATATAAATCTGATATTTTTGATACTAAGAAATTTGGTCCTTGTTCTATAAATAGAAATATAATTGTAACAACTAATGTTATTATAAAACTTATGATTATATTTGGTAAGTTTATATTAATTTTTATTATCTTTCTATCAAAAATTAGATAATTTATTAAAAATAAGAGGAATACAAATAATGCTATTGAAGTGGTTAATGATGTCACTAAAGTTCCTATATCAAATCTTAATGGAGATAATGAATTTAATGTTATAAATGAGGAAAATAACCATATTGAGTAGATATATAATTTTTTATTATTTGTTTTGTTTAATAATAAAGTTATTAATGCGAATATTCCTATTGTTAAATATATAAAACTAACGCCCCCCCATACAGCTCCCATCAACGCCGTTGATATTCCCGCAAGCAATGAAACAATCAACGCTTTTGTTAGGTTATTCTGCTTCCAGGAATAAATGAAGAAGTAAAATGCCATGAACATGAACATTGTGCCTAATGCTTCCTTGTCAGAAACTCCTGATAGTGTCCTGAAGAGAAATGCCGGCACTACAATGAGAAATGCTGATGAAATCAATGCCACTCTTGAATTGAATAATTTTTTTACTAATAAAAAGAAGAATACCAAGCCAATTGCAAGTGCTATCGGTGGATAAACCACATCCACATATTCTATTGTTATTGAAGGATTGAAAAAATGCATGAACTTATATAAATAAACTATGAAATGAGATAATGCGCTGAATTCATCCAATCCAGTGAATCCAAGAGGATAATATCTTAATGTGTCTACTGTCATCAGTTTTCCATGCTCCAATACATAAAGGACATATCTCAAGAAGCCCATTGCATCAGGATCTGCCGGGATATACTTTCCTGTTGTAATATCCTTTAACAGAGGCACGTTCTGTGTTCTTATCTTGTAACTTAGCCAGATTATTGCTGCAAGAATAATGTACTGAACATAACTGGAGTAATTCTTAATTATGTTTATTACTTTCTCCTTCCTCTTTTCCAATTCAGGATTGTCTTCCATTCGTATAACTGAATTTTAATATTTTATAAACTTTGTTAAATTTGTGAATTAGAAAAAATTATAAATAAATGAATTTAATTTTTTGCTAATATGGAGATAGAGCATAATAAGGAAGCATGCATTGGTTGTGAAGCTTGTGTGAATGTGTGCCCTGAAAACTGGGAAATGAAAGATGGCAAGGCATTTCCTAAAAAAACAAGACTTAGTAAATTAGGAAATAATAAAGAGGCAGCTGATATTTGTCCTGTTCAATGTATTAAAATAAAAGAGTAAATCTTTCTTAATTATTGAAACGCCGTGGGCAGGATTTGAACCTGCACGTCCAGAGGACACCAGCTTTCTTATAATTAAACTCAAGGCTGGCGCAATACCAAGTTATGCGACCACGGCAATCAGAACCAAATGGTCCCGATACCTCCAAATAAATGAAGGTTTTACATAAATTCAAAAGGAAAATTCATTTATAAATATTTAGAATAATAATGGGGTTACAAATACCTCAACCACTGAGCCTACTATGAGGAATACAACTGCCAATAATATCAAATCCAAAGAATCCTTTAAAATCCTGTTCTTGTAATTTCCTATTAAATCATTATTGATTATTGCAACTGAGATTATTCCTCCTGCAAGGCCTGCCATGAAATATGCAAGAATTTCAAAAACACCATGAGTCATATACCTGAATATTGACAATGGGAATGAAATCAGGTGAGTGCCGAATACTGATAGTTTTTCTGTTGCAAATGAGCCCATTGCTGCACCTATTACAGAAGCATTCCATGTTAATATGAAAATTGCACCTGCACCGAAGAATAATGAGAAAAATAGGCAGAATAGCAGTACTTTTAGATTGTTTAAAAATATCTTCAGTAATATTCCAGAGTTAATTAATAAATTTCCTGATATCTTTGAGTTTATTGTCTGTATTGTATTTAACTGGGTGCTGAATAAAGCCTGAGTTGTTTCCTGGGGCAGAAATATAAACCAGAGAGAGTATGCTATTATAAAGCCAAAGAACAGGAATATGAAGAATTTCAGTGCTTTCCAATGCTGCCTTAACAAGATTCTTTCATTGCTTATCTTTATGTCTTCATCCTCTTCAAATTTCATTGTTGAATACATCAATGGAATAGAAACCATCACTGTAAGGAACACTGCAACCATGGAAGCTTCTTCCTTAAAAATTAATAAGGATAATATTATAGATATAGAAGCAAAGATAAAACCATAGATGACCATCAGCATAGGAGTTTTCTCTGCTTTTTCAGGGGATATTAATGCTTCCAAAACCATAAGATTAATAATTTTTGTTTGTTTATATATTTTTTTATAGCAAGTTTTATTAATCAAGAATTACCCGTTATTAATAAAGAGGTGTTAGATGGACAAGTTTAACAAGATCTGCGAGGATATCAAGAATCTAGAAATCCAGGGAGCAGTAAATGTAGCAAGAAAAGGCTTGGAAGCTTATTCTTTGAAACCAGGAAAAGAATCCATCAGGAAATTATTAAGCTTAAGGCCTACTGAGCCAATGTTGAGAAATGTCTTGGAGTATGCCGAGAGATTCTCTGCTGGGGATGCATTCAAGCTGATAAACAAGCATTTTGAGAAGATGTTAATTTATGGAAAGAAATTCATCAAACATAAGAAAAGAATATTCACGCACTGCCATTCAAGCGCTGTTGTTTCTGTTTTAAAATTGAATAAGAAGTTGACTGTTTTCAACACAGAGACAAGACCTTTGTTTCAGGGAAGAAAGACTGCTGAGGAATTAAGCAAGGCTGGGATAAATGTAATTAACATAGTTGATGCAGCTGCATTGGAATACATACAGAGAAGCGATGCTGTTGTTTTAGGCGCTGATGCTATTCTGGATAATGGGGATGTAATCAATAAGATTGGATCAGGCATGTATGCTGAAATAGCTTTATTGCATAAGAAACCTGTCTATATAATAACTGATTCCTTGAAATACAGCGAGAGATTTGTTAAGATTGAATATAGAATCTCGAAAGAAGTATGGAACGAGCATTTAAGAAGATTAAGGGCTGAGAATCCTGCTTTCAGCCTGATTAAGGCAAAATATATCACTAAAATAATCTCTGATCTGGGAATATTAACCCCTGAAGAATTTATTAAGGAAATTCAGAAAATTAAGAAAAAGAAACTGATATGTTTTGACATGGATAATACTCTTGTATATTCTGACAAGGCACATGTTGAGGCTTTCAACAAGGCATTAAATGAATTAGGTTTTCAAAAATTAGCTTTCATGGCTATTGCAAAGCATTTTGGAAAGCCTAAGGAGGAAGTAATTAAAACAATTTCAGGGACAAGTGATGAATATGTGATTAATAAGATAAATGAAAGGCATGATTATTATTTGTATAATGAAACTAAGAGATATAACAAGAGAATTCCTGGCTCTGAGAAAGTTTTGAGAAAATTAAAAGAAAAATATTACATTGCTGTATTAAGCAACTGCAGCCATGAAAATATAAAAGTAATTCTTGATTCTGCTGGCTATGACATGGAATTGTTTGATTTATTAATAGGGAATGATGATGTAAGAAAGCCAAAACCATGGCCTGATGAGATTGTAAAGGCTGAGAATTTGATGAAAGTTGAAACTGAATTTATGGTTGGAGATTCTATTTATGATGTTATGGCTGCTAACAAGGCAAAAGTGAAAGCAATAGCTGTCTTATCAGGACATTACACTAAAGAAGAGCTTGAGAAGGAAAGACCTTTTAAAATAATTAAGAATTTGAGAGGATTATTGAAGATTGTTTAATTGTATTGTCCACTTTTTTAATATAGTCTATTTTTTGTGGACAATATTAATCTGCTTTATCATAATTTCAAACATTTTGTTGTAATATTCCTTATATTTTTTTTCATTATGCAAATCAATAGATTCATAATATTGCTGTGTATATTCTTTTGGTATGAATAATTTGGGATATTCTTCCCTCATTAAAATCCAGTTCATTAATGCTCTTCCAGTCCTTCCATTTCCATCCTCAAAAGGATGAATCTCAACAAATTTTGAATGTATTAAGCAAGCCATAACAAAAGGATGAAGTTTATTCCTGTTTTTGTAATAAAAGTTAATCATTTCCTTAAGAAGCATTAAAACTTCTTTTTCATCTGGTGGCGTGAAATTAGCACCAGAAATCGTTACAGGAAAAAATCTTATCTTTCCTGGATAAATAACTCCTGTGTTTTTTACCAAAATCTCATTTAATTTTTCTATGAATTCAAGAGTGAGTTTTCCTTTATACTTTTTTAAATATTCAAATGCCTCTTTTCCATTAACTGCTTCATTATAATCTTTTGGCGGAGCTCCTGAAGGAATTTGCTTTTCTTTGATTATAAGATAGGTGTCCCTTAATGTTAATCTATTCCCTTCTATAGCATTTGAATTATAGGTAAATCTTATGACAAAATCTTCCTCTTCCTTTTTGGCTATTGTTTCTGGGATGTTTTTAAGATGATTCTGGTAAACTTCCTTGAAATCATCAATTACTTCTAATTTATCTGAATCAATGTAATCTTCATTATAAATTTTATACTGCTCCAATCTTAATTCTTTAAGTTTTTTTGATATTATTTCTTTAGAAGGTTTTTTAGTTCCTAAATTTATCCTGATTTTCTTCCATTTATGGTGGCTTAGCCTTATTGTTTTACCGAGATAATAAAAATACTTTTTTCCTGATTTAATCTTATCAATGTATGCCATATAATATTATTGTCCACATTCTATATAAATCTTCCTATTTTGTGGACAATAAAATAATTATTGAGAATAGTTTGAAGGATCCTTTACAGTAGAAAAATGAAATGCCTTCTTTCTCTGCATGCAATTTGAGCAATAACCGCAATGAACTAATTTTCCTTCTTTAAATGGAGCACCTACATAACAACTATATGTAAGTTCAAAAGGAACTTTCAATTTATTTCCAATCTCTATTGTTTCCGGCCTGTCATTATTTATTAAAGGAGCAATAATCTTATAGATTCCGTCATTTGTTGCATGTTCCTGCATCTTGTTCATCACTTCTAAGAATTCGGGAGTTGTGTCCTTCATTGCTACCTTGCCTTCATCCCTTATCCCAATATAAACATCATAGATTTCCTTCTTTGTCAGGTATTCTGATTCTGCGTATGCTAAAGCAATATTGATGAATATGGAATTCCTGCATGGAATCCACCAGTTGACTATATCTTCCCTTTCTTTTTTTATATCTTCCATGTCTTTTTCTGTTGTCTTATGGACATTTTGCTCTGACTTGTTTATCAGAGAAGGACTTATCTTTCCTAGCCATGGAACATCCACTTTTATGAATTCTGCACCTATTTTTTTAGATATTTCTCTTGCTGCAAATTCCTCTTGTTCTAAAATTCTCTGGCCATAATTGAAGAAGATTGACTTTATCTTTTTAGGATTTTTTTCTTTTACCTGATAAGATACCACAGAGCTGTCCATACCTCCTGATAATATAATAATTGCATTGTTCATAATCATTGTAAATAATAAAATTTTATAAATGTTAAGATTAATCCTAATTTATGATAGAAATTCAAGAATTAAAGAAAGGGGATGTTTTTGTTCTAGACAATGAAGAATATAGAGTGAAGAACGTAGAAGTTTCTAAAATAGGAAAACATGGAAGAGCTAAAGTAAGATTGGAAGTTGTTAACCTAAGAAATAATGAAGAAAAGGTAATGATAAGGGTTTCTACAGAGAAGGTTGAGAAGAAATAGTACTTATTAATAATTACTCTTCTAATATTCTTATTGTTTCCCTCTGTGTTCTTATAATTAATTCTTTTATATTCTTTAGTTGCTGAAAGTCAATGCTTGTATCAACCCCGTATGTTGAAATTTCCCTGCTTTCCCTTACAGTGGGATTTGTGATGTTCTTCTCAACATCAAGAGTGTCAAATTGAGTTACTAAGTCTTTGTCCAAGTCAAATTTCTTTTCATCTATCAAATTTAATAGAACAGTTATTGTGCATGCCTGATTCCTTGATTCATAGCCATATTTTACCAATAGCGCTAAAAAGCAGTGGTATATTGCATAAAAGCCAACATTCAACGCCCAGTCATTTATCTTAAGTTTCTCAAGAGCTTGCAATACTTTGTAATTATACTCTGACTTCTTAAGGTGCTTTCTTGCTAGCTCTAAATCAGGCTTTGTCTTGATTAACCTCTTTGAGTCGCTTAAACACCATTTCAAATGCTTGTCTATTTGTGGCATTTTATTATCACCTCAACGTATTTTTCAGGATTATAAAATATAAGATTATCAGACAGGATATTATAAAAAATCTTGTCTTCTTTGTTTGATAATACATCCTTTTCTGTTATGTTAATATACCTAATTGGTTTTTCTATCAAGCCAGACTTCCTTATTTCATCATTTATCTTTTTGATTTCTTTTGATTTATCAGCATCATGCATAAGAAGAATGTCTATATCATTGTATTCTTTGACTTTTATTGATGAGCCAAAAATCAAGCCGAGATTTATGTAAGGATTGAACTTTTTCAGGTTATGCAGAAGTACAGAAAGCCATTTTGGAAACTCTTTCTCTTCTGAGCTTAATATGTATTCCATGAACTTAATGGCTAATGTGTTATTGTAATTGTATGAAAAGTATGCAGAATTGCCCAATTCCTCCTTAATCAATATATTCTTGCTTGACAGTAAATTACATAGCTTGTTAGCATGGGCATGATTGATATTCAATATTCTGGCCAATTGCCTTGCATTATCCTTGTCCTTATAGTGCTTGAACAGATATTTGGCTATATGAATTTCAATCTTTGTGAATTGTATGTTATTAGCAGTCATATGTATGTTAAGAGCATACATTATATTTAAATCTTTTGGTTGAGAATCATTCTTATAATTGAATAGTTTTTTAAGTTTTTTTTATGTTAAATAGACATGATACATATAATCATCACAAGCTATAATGAGCCTAATTCAACCAGGATAGCAATTAATAAATTCCTCAACCAGAACATCAAGGAGAAATACAAGATAATTGTTGCAGATCCTTTTCCTGAGATTGAGGAGATGATACTTAATGAATTCAAAGGAAAAGTTGAATACTTTGCAGATCCTGATGAAGGGAAGAGCTATTGCCTTAACATATTATTCAATAAACTGTATTCTGATGATAAAAATGACATTATCATAATGAGCGATGGTGATGTCTTTGCAAGTGAGAATGCTGTCAATGAGATACTGAAACTGTTCAAGGATCCCAAGATAGGTGCTGTTACTGGAAGACCTATCTCTTTGGATAAGAAAGATAACAAATACGGCTATTGGAGTCATTTCTTGCTGGATGTGGGAGCTCATGAGATTTCAAGGAAGGAAAGATTTGCCAAAGGAGAGTTTTTAGAATGTTCTGGGTATCTATTTGCCATAAGGAATGGAGTCATTAAGGAAATACCTACTGATGTTGCAGAAGATACTGTAATCCCTTATCTATTCTATAAGAAAGGGTATAAGATAGGTTATGCTGATAAGGCTCTTGTTTATGTGAAATGGCCTGATAATTTCAAGGATTGGATAAAACAGAAGAAAAGAGCTGCAGATTCACATAATAAATTGATTAAAAGATATCCTGATTTTCCAAAGGTTAAGTCTTTCTTCAATGAAATATTCAAAGGTGTTTCTTTTAGAGTTTTAAGATATCCCAAGAATGCCAAAGAATATTACTGGACACTATTACTATATTTTTCAAGGCTTTATATGTGGCTGAGCTTGTTTTATGACAATAAACTCAGGAAGAAAAGCTATGAAGATGGATGGAGAGAGAATCTATCTGTAGAAAGCACTAGGTTGAAATAGGAATATTTATATATTACTATGTATTACAATGGAATACTATGGAAACTGTGACTGTGAAATTTCAAGAGAATGTGCTTAAAAATATAGATAAGAGCATAGCAGAGCATGATTTTAATTCAAGGACAGAATTCATAAGAGAGTCTGTCAGGGATAAATTATCTGAACTTGATAAAAATGATTTAGTTAAAGAATTTCTAAAATTCAAAGGCAAGGCTAAAAAGAAAACCACTTATGAAGAAAATAGAAAAACAAGGGAAATTGTAAGCAAAGAATTGATGGCAGAATTGGATAAGCGATTTAAATAATATCCTCAGGTTTTATTGTTTTTGTTATATCAATGAGATTTTTGAATAAATTTATTCTAAATCCTTTTTTATTTCATTAATCTGCTTCTTTAATGCAGGTAAATCTTTTTTTATTATTTCCCAAACTACATTGTAATCAATTTCAAAATAATAATGAATCATTTTATCTCCGGTTTTCATAATACATTCCCATTGAACATTTCTGTATCTGTCTTTTGTTTCTTTAGAAATGTTTTTTATGGCCTCCCCTATGATTTCTATGCTTCTCACAATCGCATCACGTTTCAATCTATTTGAAGTTAGTTCATTAAGGGTTATCTCTTTTGAGAATTCTTTTATTGCATTAATACTTTCCAAGATGTGCTCAATAAATATCAAATCATCTTTCATATTATCCTAACCTCTTGCTTTAATATTCTTTCTCTTAAGAATGGACTCAATCCATTGTAAGTCACTAAGTCCACCTTCTTCTTTAGTTTGCTTTCTAATTCAATTTGAACTCCAAAAAACTCAAATCCCATTCCTTTTTGGGGCTGTATTAAAATGTCTATATCACTTTTTTTGGTCTGCTTTCCCTCTGCGTAACTTCCAAATATCCCCGCTTTTTTTATGTTGTGCTGACTTAGAATTCTTATTATTTTGTATTTTATCCTTTTAAATGACGCTGATTCTTTTTTGCTGTTTAATTGTTTGTCTGCTTCTGACTCTTTTTCATTAAGTTCATTTTTGTTTAGGTTAACTCCAATATATACCCTTTTTTTATTTACTTTGTTGTCATTTCTTACAGATAAGACTCTGTAGTAATATCTTCTGCTATTCCTTTCTTTGATTTCTGTATATACCATGAGAGCTATACGTCTACATATTATATAAATCTTTCTGTTTTGTGGACGTATAGAAGCTGGCTGTGGAGAGTACTATGATTGATTAATTATTTATGTAAATAGAAAAGACTGTTGAGTTTTGAGGTGATTTATAAGAGTTTAAGGTTTGATTAACTCTTCAATCCTATTTTTATTATCAATTTCAATAAACGATTCATGTTCTTTTATTAACTCTTTCAAAACAGGAATACATTTACGAGAATAATGAAACTGACTATTATTTATACTTTGAAGAATTATTTCATTAATTTGTTCTTTATCAAAAGGTTTAAGAGATATTAGTAAATCTAAATGTTCTTTAGCACTATCAAAAGTAGGAACATACTTCATATTCTTAATTAAATTACTTTTTATATTTTCTTTTAATTCTGGTATAGATAACATAATTTTTATAATTTCAAAAACAGTTTCACTACAATCTAATACTTTTTCCTCAGAATGGAGAGATTTATTATACTCTCTACATTTAAGTTTAGTTAATGCTTGAAACATTTCCAAAAATCCATAAGGCATCTTATCATCAATGGATATTGAAATAATCAGTTTATTTCTACAAACGGCAAAACCAGCTTCTTGATTAGTCCACTCTGATTCAATGAAATTTTTAGATAATAATGCAATAAAAACATCAAATTGGTTTAAGTTTGCTAATATTATATCTCTCCATTCTTTACCTATTTCTATATCTTCATGTGCAAGAAATGTATCTATATTATATTCATTAAAAGAATCTTTTATAGCACCTGCTATTCTTTTGTCTTTAATAGAGTAACTAACAAATATCTTTAATTTTTTTGGTGAATTAATTTTTTGAGGTTTAAACTCTGAAAGATTTATATCAAAATACTTTTTAAATTCCTTAAGATATAGGTTTGGAAAATCTTTTTTATGTATTGTTCCAATTTTTGCCATCTCATATATATCTTGCATTGCCATAGTTTTAGACAAATTAAATGCTTGGTTAATCTGTTCTTCAGTAAAACTTTTGTTATTAATGTAATCTAAAAAGAAATCTTTTATTTTAGAAGAAAGGGATGGATAATCCTCTTTTAATATGCTCCCATATTTTGCCATCTCATAAATAAGAGTATTGGTATATTTTTTTGTTATTTCTCTAAGTTTAGATAAATCAGTCATAAATAATTTGATTCTAAATAGATATTTAAGATTTTTCTTTTCTCTATCGTAAACTTAGATATTTTTAATATAGAAAATTCTATAAAGCTGGGTTTCTTATTGGTTTTATATGAAAGGGGTTAAGAGTTTAATAAGTTGGTATAAAAATAATAAAAAAAAAGATTAAAAAAATGAAAGAAGAAGATAAAGTAAGAGAAAAAATTAGTAAAGCTACCTTATTATTAATTGCGAATGGAATTTATAAGACAGATAAAAATGGGATTACATCTGTAATCCCTATTCAAAACCAATATGCTTACTTAATACCTAACAACCTTTTAAATAGATTAGATATCCTTGGAGATATTGATTTAAAATTAGATTATGATTCTCTTATTAAAGAAGTTATAAATAATGATTTTAATACTGACAAAGTTTCAAAAAAAATTTGTGAGATGGTTATAATAGAATTAGAAAAACAGAAAATTGCAGAAAGAAAATATCATTTAGAATTAAGACATAAAGCTGAAAAAGAATATTTTGGAAAAGAAAAAACAAAAAGAGAATCTATAAATAATAATTTCAAAGAATCTATATTTGATAAATTCAATAATGAATGTGCTATTTGTGGAGTCAAAGAAGGATTACATATACACCATAAAGATGAAAATTCTTCTAATAATCAGATAAATAATTTAATAGTTTTATGTGGGGTATGTCATAAAAAAGTTCATATGAGAGTTAGATAAAATGACTAACAAAAAATGGAAGAGATATTATTAAGAATAGGTATAAGGGAGATTAATGATAGTATAAAAGAAACCGTAAATCAAACTTTTACTTCTATTGAACTTAAACTAAAAGATAAAAATTATAATTTTAATATAAAAATTCAGGATTATGAATCATTAAAAAAAGAGTTTAATGAATATAAAATAAAATGGTTTGAGGAAAATAATATAAAAGGTTTATCGGAATCTAATAAGAAGATTATTTTATTTAATAATAGTTTTTTTAAAGATACAACGAATATAAATAAACAATCTGTTTTTTTACATGAAATAGGGCATATAACTAATCCATTACCAAATAATATTAAAGGATTTGATATGTCAATAATTTATAAAGAATTTCTTGCAGATAATTTTTTGTTTAAAATTGATGAAAATATATTTAATAAAGGAAGAGTTGAAGAGGATGTTAAATTAACAAATTTTAATAATATAAAAGAAAATATTAATAAAATAAAAAATAATAATGTAAACTATCCTAATCAAGATATTATAGTTAAATTCATAATGGTTGGGGGTAGGTTTTCTTATTATGATTCATTTCATCGAGAGAATTTATTAATAAATAAAGTTAATGATTTAATAAAATTTATCAAAGAACAAATTTCAGAAAAAGATTGGTTAATTTTAAATGAGATTAAAGATTTATGCAATAATTTTAGGGATATAGATAAAGGATTAAACGAAAATTTTAAAGATATACAAAATAAAATAAATACTTATTAACTCAATTTAAAAATATGGATTTTATTGCATTATATAACATATAAATAAAAATTACAGAGAAGATTATTTTTGCTGTGATATCTTTTATAAAATAAATTAATAATCCAACTATGATTAATTCTAATAAATGTTTTTCCATTAAAATATCTATATTATACTTAAATCTTTGAAATTTTAATTTATGGTGCTTATTTAGAATATCTTTTAACCTTCTCTTAAAAATAAAGTCTAATGCTCCTAAATTGTCTGGATAAACATATATACAGGGTATTTCATTCTTGTCATATACTTCTTTTTTCTTTTGATATCTTATCCTATACTCTTCCACATTCCATTTTCCAAAGAATTCAAGATATACTTTATACCTTGGAAGGTAAAAATCTGCTATTCTATATTCTTTATTATCATCATTGAGGTTCAATATTTCTTTTTCTCTTTTGAATTCTATTAATTTTTCCTTAAGGAATTCTTCTATTAACTCCTCACCTTCAGAACTTGGAGATCTTTCATTCATGATTAATTTAAAAATTATTTAAGTATAAATAACTAACTGATTATATCTTCCTATAAATCCACCTTACAAAATAAATGAACGGATTATCCAATAATGCAATTATAACCTTAACAATGAACAATCCTATTATCGTAGGCATTACAGGAAACAAGCCATAGAATGCTATGAACACAAATATCACTGTATCTATCAACTGACTAAGTATTGTTGACAAAGTATTCCTAATCCATAGATATCTTCCTTTAGTGACTTTCTTCCATAAATTAAATGACCATACATCATAGTTCTGGCTTACAATATAAGCTATCAAGGAACCAAGAACAATACGCCATGTATTTCCAAGTGTTAATGCAAATGCTTCCTGAGCATTCCAGAATGAAGCTGGCTGCCATTTAATTGCTATAAAAACCAAGACAACAAGAAGGATATTTGCAAGAAAACCAATCATCACTGTTTTTCTAGCTTTTTCTTTACCATGAAACTCATTTATTATGTTTGAAACAAAGAAAGTTATTGAGTATGCTATCAATCCTGCAGGAACAGCCCATTCAAGGAAAACAACAATCTTGTTAGCCAGTATGTTTGAAATGACAACAAGAGCAACAAATATCCCTATAAGATATTCAACACCATGCCTTTTTGCTATAACTGCAACTAAGGAAGTTATTAATAATACAGCTATTATCCAGATGAATACTTCAATCATTTTTAATTATTTTAATACCCCTTGTATAAACTTTTTGGTTACCATATGGACTTTTCAGAAACCATATAAACTTTTCTGGAACTATAATCGTGACTGTAGTCCCAAAAAAAGAAACATTTAAATATGTAGTCACCTACTTATTATTATGCATATAGAAAAAAGAAAGCAAAAGGACAAAATTAAGTATTATCTTGCTCATTCCTACAGGGAAGGAATTAAAGTCCTTAAATTCAGAAAGTATCTCGGGCAGGATTTGGCTAAAGAGAAATTAGATGAAAGAAAGAAGATTGCAGAAAAGCTTATTCTTGAGGAAATACACAAGTATAAGATTATAAAAGATCCTCTGAGGATAGAACTTTCTAATGAAGAAATAGAATCTATAAAAAAGATAGAATCTCAAATTCCAATAAAAATATCCCATCTGTCAGAAAAAGATTGGAAAGTTTTCTCTGAGATTTTCACTTATAACACCAATGCAATAGAAGGAAGCAGGTTGAATCAAAAAGAAGTAAAGAACATCTTGGAAAAAGATAAATGGCCAAACAAATCAAAAGAGGATATTGCTGAGGCTTATGGGGTTAACGAATCTATATCTTTTATAAGAACTACCCAAGAGCATTTTTCAATTGAGCTCATCAAGAAAATACATAGAATAATATTCAAGAATTCAAAATTATTTGCAGGAAATTTCAGAAGAAAAGGAGAAGAAGTTGTAGTAATAGACAACCTTCATAACATTGTTCATGAAGGAGCACCTCAGCAAAGAATAAATCATCTGCTAAAGGAACTGATAGAATGGTATCATAAAAATAAATCAAGATATCCAGCACTGGTTTTAGGGGCAGTAATCCATAACCAGTTTGAAAACATTCATCCATTTAGCGATGGGAATGGAAGAGTTGGAAGAGTCTTATTGAATGATATCTTAATTAAGCATAAATTGCCACCAATAAATATAGATTTAAACAACCAGGCAGAATATTATTCCTCTTTGAAGGCTTATGAAATAAACAAAGATTTGAAGCCAACGATTGATTTATACTTAAAAGAATACAATAAACTAAGCAAAATATTTTGGGACTACAAAAAATAGAAAATGTAGACACCTAAATTATTTTATCCTCTCCTTTATCTTTTCTCTTAACTCATTGAAATTTTCTACCAAGTCAACTGAATTAAAAGTCATTATACACAGTCTATCCCATTCTTTTGCTGTCTTTATGTCCTCTACGTAACCAATTATTGGAACTTTTTTTGCATGAGCATAGCCTATCTCCCATGCAGTTCCTGAGCTGATACCTTTCCAATCAAGATAAGCTATCATGAAATCACATTCATCAACCATATCTCGGTTCTTTATGAAAAATGGAATGGAATCTCCTTTTTTATAAATTCCCATATCACGATGAGGAAGATAAGTTTCTATCTTAAATTCTTTGCATAATTTATCTATCTTTTCAAGTATCTTTCTTGCATCCTTTTGAAATAAAGGCCCAGCAATGTAAACTTTCATAGAATTAACTTATTGATTAAATTTAAAAGATTTAGTATCTGAACCTTCTCTCATAATTCTTATGGTCAAACCATTCCAATATAGCAGATATTAACTCTACTTCATTTTCTGGAGTCACTGTATATAATAAACGCCATCCATTTGGCAAGTCATACTTCCAAAGATTATTTATTTTATACTTTTGAACATATTCCTTTGGAAATAATTTCTTTGGAATTTGAATTCCACAAAAAGCATTTTCTCTTAAATCATTTACTGCCCTAATAATACCCTTCTTTATTGGATCATTTTCCCTTAATAAATTAAAATTTCTTTCTAATTCATCTGATATGAATACAACTTTAGAAGGTTTTATCATACTTTAATCTCCTTTCTCATTCTAAGCTTTTTTGATAGTTCAGGATTCCATATATATGCAATTTTTCCTTCTCTGTCAAATGCTATCTTGTTTATGGTTTCAAGATAATCTAAAATAACTAGAAATGTCTGCCACATTACTTTTTTAGGCAAGTTTTTCCATAATTTAGTCCTATTGTATTCCCCACTATATTCTTCAATTGTTTTTTCCACCATTAAAACAGTATCTAATGTAGGTGATCTTACAAACGGATTTTCTTTTTTGTGTCCTAATATTTGTTGCATAAATATATGATATATCAATTGATATATAAATGTTTTGGTTATATTTAAAAGATTTTGTCCTATAATAGAAATATGTCAGAATTTGAATTCAAGAGAAATTGCAAGAGTTTTCCAGGTAGATGGGCATGTGACATCATGACTGCTGAAGGCTATATGAGCTGCAGAGAATGCAAGTTTTACCAGCCGATTTCAAGCAGAATATTAATAATCAAATTAGGAGCTATGGGGGATGTGATAAGGACTACACCTTTGCTAAAAGGGATAAGGAGAAAGTATGGTGATAATATACAGATTACTTGGATGGTTAATAAAGAAAGTGCTGAGTTGATAAAGAATGAATATGTGGATAGGATATTAATCTACAATCAGGATAACATATTAAGGTTACAATCAGAAGAGTTTGATGTTCTTTTTAGTTTGGAAATTGATGTTCCTGGAAGCGCTGTTGCTAATCTAATAAAATCTAAAGAAAAGTATGGATATTATTTAAACAAAGATGGACATCCTAATTATTTCAATGAAAAAGCAAGATTCTATCTGGAAAGGGTTTTTTCTAATTTTATAAACAAGCATAACAACAAGACTTACCAGGAGATGATGGCTAATATCTGTGAACTAAAATATGACAAGGAAGAATGCATACTAAATTTTAATGAGGAGCATGCAAAAGAATTTCTCAGGAGAAATCATTTCGGGACAAAAGACAAGTTCATCGGGATACATATGGGCTCTGCACCAAGATGGAGCTCAAAAGTATGGGGAAAATACAATCTGATTGAATTCATAAAGAAAATAAAAGAGAATAACATAATATTGTTTGCCGGGCCTAATGAAGCCAGAATGCAAAAAGAGATAATAAACACTCTAGATGAGAATGGAATCAAGATTTATTACAATGATCCAAACAACAGCATAGGGGATTTCATTAGTTTAGTTAACTTATGCGATATAATGGTTGTAAATGATTCATTGGCTTTGCATGTTGCAATTGCTTTAAAGAAAAAAACAATTGCTCTGTTTTTCTGCACACCTCCTTGGGAAATTGAAGATTATGGTTTAGTCAAGAAGATAGTAAGTCCTTTACTGAGCAAATATTTCTACACTGATGAGTATGTGGAAGAATTGGTAAACAGCATAAGTGCTGATGAAGTTAATGAAGCTTTAAAATATATTATTTGATTTCGTACTTTATGCAATATAAATCTTATTAAATAATATAATTTATTTTGGTTTTATGTGGAGAAAGCGTAAAGTACATTTAAATCCCATTGATGTGGAGATAGTCAGAGATGGATTTTTGATATGCGAAGGTTCAACACTTAAGTATACTCTTTCACATGAGGGAGATAAGAATCCATTTAAAAGAGGTCTTTTTGTTCCTGTCCTATATCTCTTTAAAGTTCATAGAAATCACCCTATGAAAGTCCAAATTTCTGAATTGGGTCGTGCATACCTTTATCCTGATAAAGATTTTAAGAGAAGTCATCCAAAAAGAATGCCTGCAGAAGTCTATAAGGATAGAATGGATTGGGATATTACTACTTTTTTGATGGTTCCCTTTACAAATGGAGAATTTGGAACAGGCTGGAAAAAATATGAAATTCCTGGAGGATTTACATCTGATTTAGGTGTTACAAGGGATTCTACTTTCCTTTATGCCCGTGGAGGAGATATACACTCTCAAGATTCATTAACTGTTCTACGTGTAATGCCTTCGCAGGTTGTTGCTTATCTAAATGATTGGATGTATGATGGGAGAGAGATTATTTCACATAATAAAACTTTTGATCAAAAATTAGAGGGGAGGGTTTCTGTTCCAAACCAAATAAGAGGAGAGATTTTACCAAAAATAGCGGAAACACTTGAAAGAAAGTATAAAACGAGATTGCTTTTTAAAAAATATTAATTTGTCTTTTGATAATCTATGAGGTTGATTTTATTCAAAAGTTTTTTAAACAACTAAACTTCTTAATTAATGAGGTGATTTAAATTAGCCAGTATCTTGATTTCGTTGATTTGAAATATAATCCTAGCAAGACTGATTTAGTATGCCTATTCAGGTTTGAGCCTGCTAAAGGAATTTCTACAAATGAATGCGTTGGAAGAATTGCTTCAGAGTCAAGCAATGGGACGTGGTCATCTCTTACAACATTAAAACCACATATCAGAAAAATAAGGGCAAGAGCCTTTGAAATAAAGGGAACTTATGTCAAGATTGCCTATCCTATTGAATTGTTTGAATTAGGAAGTGTTCCTCAGTTATTGTCCAGTTTTGCAGGGAATATATTCGGGATGAAGGCTGTTAATAATTTAAGATTAGAAGATATTCATTTTCCCAAAGTCTTAATCAAGAGTTTCAGAGGGCCTGAGTATGGGATTCATGGAATAAGGAAATTATTCAAAGTTGAGAAGAGACCTTTGACTGCTTCTGTTCCTAAACCAAAAGTAGGGATGACAACTGAAGAGCATTGCAATGTTGCAAAGGGTATATGGGAAGGAGGAGTTGATTTTCTCAAGGATGATGAGAATTTAACAGACCAAAAATTCAACAGGTTTGATAAGAGAGCAAGAAAATGCTTCAAGATAAGAGATAAAATTGAAAAAGAAACCGGAGAGAGAAAGGGCTATTACATAAATGTGACTGCTGAAACAAATGAGATGATAAGAAGAGCAAGACTTGTAAGAGAATTAGGCGGAGAGTATGTAATGATAGATGTGTTGACTGCTGGTTTTGCCGGATTTCAGACATTAAGAGAATTCTGCCATGATAATAAAATGGCTATTCACTGTCACAGAGCCCAACATTCCATGATGACAAGAAATCCTAAACATGGAATGTCAATGTTAACTTTGGCTAAATTTATAAGAATGGTTGGAGGAGACAGCTTGCATATAGGGACTGTAATCGGAAAATTGGTTGGAAAGAAAGATGAAGTTTTAATGTTAGAGCATGAGATTGAGCATGAGATTGAGTCTCACTTCAAAACTAAAAAACATGTGCTAAATCAGAATTGGTATAATATAAAACCCATTTTTGCAACAAGTTCGGGAGGACTTCATAGTGGGTTAATTCCTCAAATAATGGAAATGCTTGGTAATGATATTGTGATTCAGGTAGGAGGTGGTATAGCGGGACATCCAGATGGAATAACCGCTGGTGCAAAATCTATTAGGCAATCAATTGATGCAACTATGAGGGGAATTTCTTTAAAAGAATATGCTAAAGATCATGTTGAACTTCAAAGGGCTTTAGATAAGTTTGGGTATGTGCATCCCAAGTAAGTTTCATTGTATTTTCTCCTTTTAAAAATTTATTTAAAGTTAAAATTTTATTTGGATTTTTTAATTTTATTTTTTTGCTGAAATTTAGAGTATTTTCTTTTCTAGGTATTTTTAATTCAAAAGAACTAGCTCTATTCTCTCTTATTTTTGAATAAATATCTATACTTTTTAGATAATCTTTAATTTCTTCAAGTATTTCTTTTCTATATTGACTTATTGTTAGACTATATCCATATTTTTTATTATGATATATACATCCTTCCGCATCAAAAAATCCTGCTATAAATTCTTTAATTAAATCTTTTTCTTTAATAATTAATGGAATTTTAATTTTTTCTTTTTTTCCTATAGGAATTTCAAATATTTTATTTAAGAATGTTAATAAAACTTTAGAATTAATTCTTAATACAAAATTACCTCTATCCTTAAATATGTATACTCTATTTATATTAAAATATCTTTTAAATAAACTTTTCATATTTATAATATGTTCTTTACATACGTCATATAATTCTAGTCTTAATGATTTTTTATAATTGGAAAGGTGACCATCTCCCAAAATATAGCCCATTAGATATGCAAGATCTTCGTTTAATTTTTCTGGTAATCTAAGACTTTTATGTCTTGTCCCTTTGCAAGAGTATAATATCTCATTTATTGGTAACTCTTTTCTTGTTAATTCAAAATAAATCTTATTTAGTTTATCAAAAATATTAAGAGGAAATCCTTGTCTATACCACCAATTGAAAGTATACTTTCTTATGTTTAATCTATTTTCAATCTCTTTAGTTTTTATGTTGTTTTCTTTTGCTTTATTTCTTAATTCTCTTATATAATTTTCCAACCCTTTTATATAGATGTCTTTTATGTTTTGTTTTAAGAATAACTCTTGTAAATTTTCATTCATCGTTGTTATAATATAAGATTTTAACATTTATAAACATGGCGCGGGCGGTTGTCCGCAGGACACATTCTGTAATATATATCTTATAGTATATACTTAAACTTTGAAGATAGAGTAATTTAAGACCTGTTTAATAATCACTCTTCAGAAGATTTAAAAATTTAATTTCTTTGATTTTATTATGAATATAATTTACAGAATAGCTAAATTAGTAGGAATTGAAACTAAGTATGACTTAATGCAAAGAATAACAGCTCTTGAAGAAGAATTAAAAATAATAAGTGAAAAATACTCACGAAAATTAGAAGAAAGTCAACAGTATAAGGGGGGATTAGAACAAACACAAGAAACATTAGCGAAAAGTAAATCTCATGTAAGGGCTCTAGAAGAAAAATTAAAAGAATTTGGAGAACTTTCAGAATCTATCTTAAGGGATAAAGACATTGCAAAGACTGAAATTAAAAGATTAAGAAATATTCTTGGAACCAGGAGAAGATATAATGAAATGTTATCCAATCTGACTGAATTTGAAATGGGAGTATTATATAGATTCATTCCTAAAAAAGTTTCAACAAGAAATCCAGAAGATAAATTACATTATAGAAGAATTCATTCTGATCCAAATGGTTTTGAACAATTTTTAAGTAGGTTAAAAGATTGTAAATATGTTGATGATATATATGGGATGGATCAAACCCATAGAAATGCTAAAGGAATAAATTTTGACAGGTTTAGGAAAGAGCATAACAGATTTATTATTGAAGGGTTATATTCACATAATAATTTAGGTAAACTTTTTGTTGTACATACTACTGCTGAGAATGAGCAAGAAGTTAGGTATATTATACATCTATTAAATTCTCAATTTTCCAAATAAATCTTCAATATTCCTGTGTATTTATCTTCCATTTTCTTCTTCTGTTTTTTTATCATTAATTTTTTTTTAAATAAAGGACAATTTAATACAAAAGTATCATACTCTCCACCTTCACCACCAAGATGAATATTTAATTTCTTTAAATCCTGAATTAATTTATCATCTATCCTTCTTCCTAAAAAAGATTCATCCAAACCATCTGCAGATACTCCTGTGATTATTACTTCAAATTTGTTTTTTATTAATTGCCTTAAGTAATCTTCTGGATTGATGTGCCATAAAGGAGCTATTGATTTTAAATTTAATTTCTTGCATAATTCCTCTATCCTTGATTTTTGGTAATTTGATGCCAATGCTCCAGAAATTAATGCTTCTATTCTGTATTTTTTTATTGCTTTTTTTAATATTATTTCTAAATCTTTTAATTCATCTTCTTTCTTTGCTTCTGTTTTTTGTGTTAGGATTGGCAATCCCATTGCTTCTGCTTGATATTTCACTAATTTCATGTTTGGATAATGAAACATATAAGATTCTGATGTTTTAGGAAACAAGGAAATCAAGCAAACTACTTCGTAATTATTTCTTTCTTTATAAAATGCATAAGTTGAATCTTTCCCGCCTGAAAATAAAACTGCTGCTCTCATAATCTTAAGTTAAATAATTATCTTTATAAATATTATTTGGTTTTATACTTTTATGAAATTAATAATCACAAGACATGGAGAAACTATTGAAAATACTGAAGGGATTATACAAGGACATTTACATGGAACCCTTTCTAAATTGGGAAAAGAGCAAGCAAGAAAAGTAGCTGAAAGATTAAAAAAAGAAAAAATTGATTATATTTATTCCAGTGATTTGGCAAGAGCTGCAGATACAGCAAAAGAAATAGCCAAGTTTCATCCTGATATCCCTATAAAATTTGTTAAAGAACTTAGGGAGAGGTATCTTGGGAAATTTCAAGGAAAGAGAAAGTGTGATTTTGGATTAGATAAAGAGGAATTTATACAAAAAATTATCTCTAAAAATGATAATGTTGAAACTAAAGAAGAAATATATCAACGTGCTAAAAATTTTTTAGATAGAATTATTCATAAGCATAAAAATGATACTATTTTATTTGTAGGTCATGGGGGAATAAACAAAGTAATAATTAGTGTGATTACAAATAAATCAGCAGAAGAGGTTTTTGATATTGAAAATTTGCATAATACAAGTATCAGCATTTATGAAATAGATGAAGATAAAAATCATAAGGTTCATTTATTCAATTGCAAGAAACATTTGGATTAATTTTTTTCATAAAAACCTTTAAAAGTTTAGTTCATTCCATTATTCTATGAAATCATTGAGAAGCCCAACATGCGTGTTTGTGGGTCATGTAGACCATGGAAAAAGCTCCATATTAGACAAAATCAGGGGGACTTCTATTGTAAAGCAGGAAGCTGGAGGCATAACCCAAAAAATATCATGCAGTAAAGTCTCCTTGGAGAATATAAAAAAATTGTCTGGAGTAATATTCAACAAGTTAAAATTTGACATAACAATCCCTGGAATTTTATTCATAGACACCCCAGGACATGCTTCTTTCACTTCATTAAGAAAAAGAGGGGGCAACATCTCTGACATTGCTGTCTTGGTAGTGGATATAAGAGAAGGTTTCAAGCCACAAACAATAGAGGCAATTGAAATATTAAAGCATTACAAGACACCTTTTATTCTTGCATTGAATAAAATTGACTTATTAAGCGGATGGAGGAGCAATAATGACAAATACCTGATAGAATCAATTAATTTTCAGGGAGAATTTGTCAGGAATTTATTAGATCAGAGATTGTATGAGATTGTAGGCAGACTTCACGAATATGGTTTTAATTCTGAAAGATTTGACAGGGTGCAGGATTTTACTAAACAAGTTGCAATTGTGCCTTTGTCTGCATTGACAGGAGAAGGAATTCCTGAATTGGTAATGATAATTTCTGGATTAGCACAGAAATATCTTGAGGAAAAATTAAAAGTTCATAAGGAAGAGCAGGGCAAGGGCGTTGTCTTGGAAGTGAATGAGCAGAAAGGCTTGGGATGTGTGCTGAATGTAATTCTGTATGATGGAAGCTTAAATGTAAATGATATAATTCTTGTTGGAGGCTTACAGAAAGTAGTTACAAGCAAGGTGAGGGGAATATTTGAAAATGGAAAAAATGTGAAAAATGTGGATGCTGCTTCTTTTGTTGTTATATGCGGGCCTGAACTAAGCGAAGTTGTTTCTGGAATGCCCTTAAGAGTTGCTAACAAGAATTTAAATGAAATAAAGAAAGAAATACAGAATGAAATAAAGGAAGTATTGATTGAGACTGATGATAAAAATGGAATTATTGTAAAAGCTGATTCTGTTGGAAGCTTGGAAGCTATGTTATTCATGCTTAAAGAAAAGAAAATCAAGATAAGCAAAGCAAGCATTGGAGAGATAAACAAAAAAGATATAGTTGATGCAGAAGCACAGAAAGATGAATTGAACAAGGTTATACTTGGCTTTAACATCAAGAATATAAACTCTGATGAAGTTAAGGTAATAACAAATGATATAATTCACAAAATAATCGAGGATTTTGAAAAGTTCAGGGGGGAAAAAAGCAAAGAGATTGAGTTAAGAAACTTGGAAGGCATTGAAAGGCCATGCAAACTGGTTTTCTTGAGAAATTATGTTTTCAGGCAGAATAATCCTGCTGTCATAGGCGTTGAGGTTTTAGGCGGAAAACTAAGAGTTGGAATGAAACTGATGAAGAAGGATGGAAGCAATATTGGAGGAGTCAAGTCAATACAAAGCGAGGGCAAGGGCGCAAGCGAAGCTGAAAAGGGAAAACAGGTTGCAATTGCATTGCCTTCTGTAACTGTTGGCAGACAGATTATTGAAGGTGATGTATTCTATTCTGACATAAATGAAAGTAATTTTAAGAAGCTTAAAGACATGAAAAAGTTTTTAAACATAGATGAAGTTGAGTTGCTGAAGGAAATTGTTAATATAAAAAGAAAAGAAAATACCTTATGGGGAATTTAGTTTTATCTTTTAAAAATTAGCAATAGCATTCCTTATTCTGCTCACTAATTTCTGACCAACACTTCTTTTTGATGCTAGATCTTTTAATTTATCTCTTAATTGTTTAAGTATAGTTAAACTAGCATGATCAGATAGTATCTCCACTGGTATTTCTTTTGATGGATTCTTTACTAAATAAGCGTTCGCTTCAACGCCTTCTGAATGTTTTCTAAAATCATCAATGTACGAATCATCTGCAAATAAATCAGGAGTTAATCCTTCTTTTTTAAATACAGGAATTACTTCTTTGTTTCCTAGATTAATATGCATTTCATAAACTCCATCCTGTCTTGGTATGAATAAATGAACAGTTCTATAATTTGCGTTAATGTCATTTAATGGTTTAATTTCAGTTAATCCAAGAATTGCATCGATATAATCTTCATGTGCTCTTTTTATTTGCTCTGATTGTCTATTATTTTCTTGAGCTTTTTGATTTTTAGTTTCATAATAAGCATGAGTTAAATCTTCAATTCTTCTACTTTCTTCTTTTGTAGATGGACTAGTAGTACATTCAATTACTTTAATTTCTCCAATTCTTGTAATGAATCTTCCTTCCTTTTTTGTTACTAATTCATCAGTGAGTCTGTATTCTAAAAAAGTTTCTCTGGGAACACCATTTTCTTGCATATACTTAAAGAATGCTTCTTTTTCTTGAATAAAATCTTGGGAATCTTGGTTGAGAGTTTGAAAATATGCATCCATTTGAGATAATCCCTCATCTAATCTTGTAGGATAATCTGCTTGTTTTGGATCTAACTGTCCTATTTTTGGAATATTAATTTGTATTGGCATAAGTAATTACAAAAAAGAATTAATTTATAAACCTTTCCATTTGTTACTATTATAAAGTTTATAGGGTATAATCTACAAGTTTAATAAGAAAAGTTTTATAAATACCCCAAATTCTTTAGAATAAAATGTTCAAACTTGTAATCAACAACAAAGAAAAAGCATACAGCAAGGAATTAAATGAGAATGAAAGCAATGCTTTTATTGGAAAGAAAATAAAGGATACTATTTCCGGAAGCACATTCGGCTTTAAGAATTATGAATTTCAAATTACCGGAGGAAGCGACAAGGATGGATTTCCAATGAGAAGTGATCTGCCTGGTGTTGCAAGAAGAAAATTACTGCTAAGTAAGGGTCCCGGAGTAAAGATTGACAGAAAAGGAATGAGATTAAGAAAAATGATAAGAGGAAATCTAGTTGCACAGGACATAAAACAAATTAATCTCAAAGTTGTCAAAGAAGGAGACAAGAAATTAGAGGAAGTATTTGCAAAAGCTGAAGAGAAGAAGGAAGAATAATTCTATAATAAAAACCTTTATATACTATTAATACTTACTGTAATTACAGGTGATTATGCTTTGATAATTAAGTTAAGTGATCATGCTGAAGAGATGATGATTGAACGAGGGATTTCAATGAAAGAAATTGAAAATGCAATAAGAATGGGAAGCAAATTTATACAAAAACCAAATAAGATTGTTGCTGAATACACTTATTTTAGTGTTGTGTACAAAAAAATAGGGGATGCATATTATATAATAACAGTCCAACCTAGGTGGTGAAAATGACAAGATGTCCTATATGTGAAAAAGGTAAGTTAATTAAAATTACAAAGAAACATGTACTTTTTGGAATAGACTTGGGAGTTTATCCTGGTGAAAAATGCACTTATTGTGGTGAAGTATTTACAGATTCTTCAGCTATGAAAAAAATAGAGACAGTAGCAAAGAAAAAAGGCATATGGGGATTAAGCGCTACAACTAAAATAACAAAAACAGGAAATTCATTAGCAGTTAGGATTCCAAAGAAAATAGTAAATTACCTTAAATTAATTAATAATGAGGAAGTATACATACATCCAGAACATGAAAAATTAGTCATAGAAACTAAAAAATGAATTTCTGTAAAATTTTTGTGAAATGGAAAAAGAAATACTTTTATAAATAATTCTTATTTTTTATTGCTATGAGTCAACCAGAAATTAATCTAGGGATGATAGGTCATGTAGATCATGGTAAAACTACCCTGACAGAAAAGCTTACTGGAAAATGGACTGACACGCATTCTGAAGAGTTAAAGAGAGGAATCACAATAAGATTGGGTTATGCTAATTTTTCAATATACAAAACCAAAGAGGGATATACAACTAAAAAGGACAAAGATGCTAAATTACTGAGAAATATCTCTATTGTTGATGCACCTGGGCATGAAACATTGATGGCAACTATGCTGTCGGGAGCTGCAATAATGGACGGCGCTTTATTGTTAATAGCTGCGAATGAAGAATGTCCACAGCCACAAACTAAAGAGCATTTAATGGCTCTAGAAATAATCGGAATAAAGCAGATTGTCATTGTGCAAAATAAGATTGATTTGGTAAGCAAAGAAGAAGCTTTAGGCAATTACAAGCAGATAAAGAATTTTGTAAAAGGCACGATTGCAGAGAATGCACCAATAATTCCAATCAGCGCGCAGCATGAAATTAACATTGGTTTATTACTGGAGGCAATAGAGCAATACATCAAGACTCCTGAAAGAAATGTCAATGAAAATCCTTTGTTCTTTGTTGCAAGAAGCTTTGATGTAAACAAGCCAGGACAGGAAATAAATAATTTAATTGGAGGAGTGTTAGGCGGTGCTGTAAAGCAGGGAGCATTCAAGGTTAATGACAAAATTGAAATCAACCCAGGAATAAAGTTCAATGACAAATATTTCACAATAAAATCACAGATAATCAACTTAATGTCGGGAAATGAAAAATTAAAAGAAGCTAAGCCTGGCGGAAGCATTGCCATATTGACTGACTTGGATCCTTCTATTGTAAAGTCAGACAGCTTGACTGGAAATGTTGTAAGCCTGGAAGGAAAATCCCCAGATGTATTCTACAGCTTAAAATTAGAGCCTAAATTACTGGAAAGAGTTGTTGGAAGCAAGCAGGAATTAAAGGTAGAGGCTATAAAAAGAAATGAAAATTTAGTTATTAATGTGAACTCAGCTGTAACAATAGGGGAAGTCATTGAGATAAGCAAGAAAGACATAAACATAAGGCTTAAAATACCCGTTTGCGCAAACTATGAAGACAGGGTTGCCATTTCAAGAAGAATTGAAAATAGGTGGAGATTGATTGGTTTTGGGAAGGTAATAAAGTGACAGAAAGGTTTATATATGCCTAGTTTAATTCAAAACAAAAAATAAATCGGGGGTTAAAAATATGCAAGAAGAATTTTTAGCTAAAAAGTTTAACGAGGAAGAGGAAGAAGACGATTTCGATGATAATGAAGATAAAGACGATGATGATAATAATGATGATAATGGTGGTGAGGGGTAATTAATCCTCTTTTCTTTTTATTGCATAGAAACATTTTTATTCTCTGAAGTCTTTGATATTTGCAAGTAACATGGAAGAAGTAATAGGGCTTGGAGAAAATATAGAATTGATAGACTTCAAGGAAGTTGAGAGGGATAAATTCTTCATAATTAAGAAGATAGTGGGGAATTTTGTGAAGAAAATCCAGGATAGGAATAATGGGTTTGAGAAGTTAAGCCTGCATTTGAAGAAGGTGCATAATTCTGAGTATGAGCTTCTTGGGAAACTAATTGTTAGCAGCAAAGTATACAGCTCTGAAGTCATTAACTATAATTTGTTTTATGCCTTGAATGAAACTCTTAAGAAGTTGGAAGCTGAGATGAGTTAGGAAGTATGGGGAAGACTGCATGATTCTAAAAAATTAGCATAAATTCAGATTTCGCAAGTTTTATAAATTAAATTTCTAGTTTTATTTGAAATGGTACAAAGAACAGGCGGCTCGAGAAGGAAAACAAGAAGCAAGTTTAAGAAAAGCATAAGGAGAAAGGGAAAAATAAGCTTAAGCAAGTATTTCCAGACATTCAATGAAAATGACATTGTAAGGCTAAATGCAGAGCCTGCCTACCAGAAAGGAATGTATTTCCCGAGATTCCACAACAAGGCAGGAATAATAAGAGGAAAAAAAGGAAAATGCTATGAGGTTATGATAAAGGATGGAAACAAAGAAAAAATGCTAATAGTTCATCCAGTTCATTTAAAAAAAGCATAAAAATGGCAAACTTAGAAGTCATAAATGAAAATGCATTAAACCTGCATGAGTTAAAAGATAAATTAGACAAGATAAAAAAAAGGGATGACACTTTGAATCCAAGAGGAATCAAGACTTATGAATACATAAACAAATTCACAAAGAAAGACAACAAGAAATTAAAGGAGAAATTAATGCAGTTGAACATTTTAAGGCTAAAGGATAAGCATATAAATAAGATAGTTGATATATCACCTAATGATATTGAGGAATTAAAGTCAATATTGTTGGGGGAAAACTTAACATTAAAGCAAGAGGATTTAACAAAGATTATAGAGACTATAAAAAATGAATAAAGCTGTTGGAGAAAAAAATGCTAAGGAAGAGTGTAAAGGAAGAGTATGCCATAGTGCTGGACTTTTTGCCAAATGGACATCCATTCGACACGAAACCAGCTTATCTGAAGACTCCAATAGCACAAGCAATAGGCAAGGAGCATTTCATCCTATTAGAACTAGTTCCTAAGAAAGGAATTTTCTTGCAGCCTTTAGAGGAAGTTTATACCGGAGAGGGCAAGAGAGACAAGATCCATCATATATTTGGAAAGATAAATTATGATGTTTTGACACAAACAGCAAAGAATGAATTAGAGCATGTTCTCAAGGAATTAGTTGAAAAATACGAGCCAAGGTTCATTGAATTTTTTAACAAGGCAGGGCCAATAAACATGAGAAGGCATCAAATGGAATTATTGCCAGGAATTGGAAAGAAGCACATGTGGGAATTGCTTGAGCAGAGAAAGGAAAAAGAGTTCATGGATTTTAATGACATAAAGAACAGGGTGAAATTACTTCCTGATCCTGAGAAGGTTGTGATAAGAAGAATAATATCTGAACTGAAAGGAGAAGACAAATACAGGATATTTGTTGAGGGTTAATTTCTTTAAAGTGGTGACAAATAGAAAGGTTTATAAAGTCTTATCTATAATATCTAAAGGATTAAAATGGAATATAAATATACTCAACCATTAGAAAAATTAAGAGTTAGAGATTCTATTAGTCATATTTATAGGGTTAAAAGTGATGGAGTGGAAGAAAGAGTTCAAGTAGAGTTTGTTGGTTTACCTTATAAGTGTGGTAGGAATTTTAAAGATTATCCGGAAAAGATAAATATAACTACAAAAATGGTTAGGAGAGACTTAGAAAGAGGTCTAACAGATTATTTTGAAAGGGGGAAATATAATTTACCCTTCTCAGTAGATAGGATTAGTAGAGAAGAAACAGAAAAATGCAAAGATATTGATTCTTATATAATCCTAAATTTTGATATTGACTCAATTCGGGGTTGTGGAGATAGATTTATTCATATTCATGTGCAACAACTTATACAGTTTTGTAAAAAGAAATTAAATAAATAATTTCTGTTATAAAATTTGTTTTAGTTAAATTTATAAATACCTTTCTTTAAAATTTCTTTAAGATGGAGCAGAAGATAAAAGCCATTGTAAGAATCTCAAATACTGATTTAAATGGAAACAAAGATGTTTATAATGCATTAAGAAAAATTAGAGGAATAAACTTCATGTATTCCAATGCCATATGCAATTATCTAAATCTTGATAGGAATAAAAAAGCAGGAGCTTTAGATGAAAAGGAAATAAAAGACATAGAAAATCTGATTGAAAATCCAGAAAAGTTTCCAAAATGGCTGTTAAACAGGAGAAGAGATTATGACACTGGAGAGGATTTTCACTTGATTGGATCTAAATTAAAATTAACAAATGATTTTGACATCAAGAGATTAAAGAAGATAAAATCTTACAGGGGAATAAGGCATGCTATGGGACTGCCTGTGAGAGGGCAGAAGACAAGAAGCCATTTCAGGGGAGGAAGGTCTGTAGGAGTTCAGAAGAAGAAAATAATACAGCAGAAAGCCGGGGAAAAGAAGGAAGAAGGAAAGAAGGGAGGAAAGAAATAAAGATGGGGGATCCAAAACAAATAAGAAGAAAATACTATACTCCTAAACATCCATGGCAGGAAGAAAGAATAGAAAGGGAAAAGATTATTCTTGAAAATTATTCCTTGAAGAACAAGAAGGAAATATGGAAGATGCAGTCTGTCTTAAAGAAATTCACAGAGCAGGCAAAGAGATTATCAAATTTAGACAGCGAGCAAGCAAAGAAAGAAAAAGAGCAACTAATAAACAAATTATTCAGGCTTGGATTGGTAAAGAAAAATGCAGGCGTGGATGATGTTTTAAGCTTGACATTGGAAAATATCCTGGACAGAAGATTACAGACAATGGTTTACAAATTAAATATGGCAAATACAATAAAGCAGGCAAGACAGTTCATTGTTCATGGGCATGTTTTTATTAATGATAATAAAATTAATGTTCCATCGTATCTGGTTAATATTGATGAGGAAAATAAAATAAAATTCAAGGAGAATTCAAACTTAACTGGAAAATTTGGAAAGGCTGAAGAAGAAAAAAAGAAAGAAACAAAGAAAGAAAGCAAAAAGGAAGAAAAGAAAGAAGAGAAAAAAGAAGAAAAACCAAAAACAAGAAAAGCAAGGAAGAAAGATGATAAGGGAAAATAGAGATAATACCGGATTCAGGGAAAGAAGATTAAAATGGGGCATTGCCCATATTTATTCTAGCTATAACAATACTGTTGTTCATATAACTGATATTACTGGGAGCGAAAGTCTAGGAATAAGCTCTGGCGGGCAAATGGTAAAAGCACACAGGTTAGAAAGCTCGCCCACTGCTGCCATGGGTGCAGCAAAGAAAGCAGGAGAAATGGCAAAAGAACATGGGATAAATGCACTGCATATAAAGATAAGGGCTCCCGGAGGGCATCAAGGACCAAATAATCCAGGGCCTGGTGCACAAGCAGCTGTTAGGACATTGTCGAGAGATGGGTTTAAAATAGGAACGATAGAGGATGTTACTGCAATGCCAACAGACGGCTGCAGAAAAAAACATGCGCGAAGAGGTCGTCGTGTTTGAGTAGTAACAATTTATTCTTCTTTTATTATTTCTGACAATTGATTAAGCTCTTTGTTAATTAATAAGTAATCTGTGTTAATAATACTCGTATCAATATACTGTTTTACATAATTATGAAGGATTGGTTTGCCTTTTATACTTATACACATCATGGTTCTAATCTTAGGATTTTTTAATTTTACATAAGACAAACATAGAGCTATCCTTAAAATAACGATACTCTGTGGAATTTTAATAAATAAATCTGGTTTTATTTCTGTAAAATTATTTGTTTCTTTTTTTATTAACCCAAAGTAATTCTTTAAATCTTGTTCTGTTAATTTTAAATTAATATCTTTTTTGTTAATTAATTCACTTATCTAGTCTTACTTGAAATTCAATGGTTGCACCAGCGCTTATTTTGGAGGGAGTGTCACATAATCGGACTTGACTTTTAGTGTCGCGTTTAATCTATATTTTATGTCTTAATAATATTTAAAAATAGATTTATTTTTATTTTTTTAATGAGTGATGTTGAAGAAGCGCATTTGTCTGAAAGAGCACAAGAAGAAATAAGTGGTATCTTAATAAAATTATTAGGCAATGGTTGTGCTGTAGGTTTTATGGAGTCTTTTAAGAGAAGGAAGAACCCTTATGAAATCTTTGCTCCAAATGCAGAAGAAGAAATTAGAAGATTAAACAAAAATAAGAATTTATCTCCCGAGGATTTATTAAATCTTTTGTATCAGCAACCAATAATTTTTGATAATCTTTACAGAGAGGGGATTTATCTTTGATTAAACCAAAAATTTAAAAACCCCCCTTTTTCTAATATTCTAAAATGAAAGTTGAAGTTTTGCAGAAGAAAGACAATGAACTTGTTTTTAGTATTGAGGGAATAAACAGCACAATCGCAAACACAATAAGAAGAGCTATAATTGCAGAGGTTCCTGTCTTGGCTGTCGATGAAGTTGAATTTGTAAAAAATCAAAGCCCTTTATATGATGAAATTCTTGCTCACAGAATTGGTTTAATTCCAATTAAGACTGACTTGAAGGCATATTCATTAAAGGAAGAAGCAACTGGAAAGGCAACAACTGAATTAAAGCTGATATTAAAAGCAAAAGGGCCAAAGACAGTTTATTCCGGAGATATAAAAAGCAAGGATCCAAAATGCATTCCATGCTATGATAACATTCCTATTGTCACACTGCAGAAAGACAAGGAGCTAGTTTTTGAGGCTACAGCAATTTTGGGAAGAGGAAAAACACATATGAAATTCTCACCTGGATTGTGCTATTATGTAAATGCTCCTGCAAAATTCAAGAGCTTAGAAGATTTGAAAAATGAAAGCCAGGAATTCAGCAAGGACAAATTCATTTTCTTTATTGAATCTTGGGGGCAATTGTCATGCAAGGAGATGGTTGATGAATCCTTAAAGATTTTAGATGACAGATTAGAGGAATTCAGCAAAAAGATAATGAAAGCAAAATAAAATGGTTAAGAGGACAGGCCCACAAACTTTGGAATTAAGAGACTTGATATTGGAATTAAAGACTATAGGAAATAAGAACAATGTTGATTTGTGGAAAAGAGTTGCCAAGGAATTAGAGAAGCCGAGGAGGATAAGAAGAAAAGCAAACCTTTACAAAATAAATAAATATACAAGAGACAATGAAATTGCCCTGGTGCCTGGGAAAGTCTTGAGCATGGGGGAATTAACAAAAAAGATAACTGTTGCTGCCTACCAGTTTTCCGAAAATGCAAAGGAGAAAATAAATCATGCTGGAAAGGCAATGTCAATAAAAGAGTTAATTGAAAAATATCCAAATCCAGAAGGGAAGAGGATAAGGATAATTGGTTAAAATGATAATAAATGCTGAAAATTCAATTCTGGGAAGAATGGCTACTTATGCATGCAAGAAAGCATTGCTCGGAGAGAAGATTGATATTGTAAATTGCGAGAAAGCAATAATAACAGGAAGCAAGGAAGAAATTGTTGAAAAGTACAGGAAAAGAGCTGAATTAGGTGGACCATTCAAAGGACCCTTCATATCAAGATTGCCAGATAAGTTTGTCAGGAGAGTTATAAGAGGAATGCTACCATACAAGCAAGGAAAGGGAAGAGAAGCATTCAAGAGGATAATGTGCTATGTTTCAGTGCCTAATGAGTTTCATGACAAGAAGATTGAGAAAATAAAAGAAGCTGACATTTCAAGAGTAAAAAGCTTAAAATACACAACCGTTTATGAATTATGCAGAGCATTGAGGAATAAATAATGGCAAAGAAAAAAACTGAAAAGAAAGAAGAAAAAACTGAAGGAAAAGTTGTTCATGTTTCAGGAGCAAGAAAGAGAGCAATAGCAAGAGCTACATTGAGGGAAGGCAAGGGGGTAATTAGGGTTAACAGCCTTTTACTAAATAATTACAAGCCTGATTTTGCAAGGGACAAAATAATTGAGCCTTTGATTATAGCAGGAGATATTTCAAATAAGGTTAACATTGATATAAATGTGAAAGGCGGAGGATGGAGAGCGCAGAGTGATGCTGTAAGACTGGCAATTTCAAGAGCATTGGTAAAATATTCAGGAAGCAAGGTTCTTGAGAAAAGTTTTCTTGATTACGATAGGAATCTGATTGTGGCAGATATACGTCGTAAGGAACAAAGAAAACCTAATGATTCTAAGGCTAGAGCAATGAGAACCAAAAGCTACAGGTAGTTTTTTAAATCATCATCTTATTTTAATAATGCCTGGTCGTAAAACAATATGACTTATGACTATTGTAATCCAAGCCAGGCGACATTTCAAAAGTTTTATAAATTGAGTTTGAAATAATTTTAAGATGATTCATATTACAAATGAAGGATTAAACCAACTTTATAGGGGGCAAGGACAATGATCATACCAGTCCGTTGTATTTAGCTGCGGGAAGCCAATTGCACAGCTTTATGAAACATACAAAGAAAGAATAAAGAACGGGGAAGATTCAAAAAAAGTTCTTGATGAATTAGGCTTGAAGAGATACTGCTGCAGAAGCATGTTTATTAGTCATGTTGATTTACTTGATGAAGTTGCAAAGTTCAGAAAAGATTAATGAGAGACAATAGCTTTTTATTAAAAAGATTAGAGCAGATATGGTTTCTTTTATTCAATGAAGTTCCCAAGCTGAATAATGTAGTAATAAATTTCAAAGGAAAATCTAAGAATAAATTCGGGCATATAAAAAAAATAGGAAGAGACACAGAGATAGCAATAAACTCCTTGTTTAAATCTGAGATTGTTCCTGAGTACATAATTGACCTGACAATAGCTCATGAACTAATTCATTACATGCACGGTTTTAATTCTCCCCTGGATAAAAAATATAAACATCCCCATAAAGGAGGAATTGTAACAAAAGAACTTAAAAGGAGAGGGTTTGACAAGATGCTGAAAAAGGAAAAAATGTTTTTCAAGTATGAATGGCCTAAGATTTACGAGCAAATAGTTAACTTTAAAAATTAATACTGAAAATAATCTAACATGAAGGATTTAAAGGAAGCAATTCAAAAGGGCAAAGGTCTAATTATAGGAACTCAAAGAACTTTGAAGAAATTAAAGATGAATGAGCTGAAAAAAGTTTATGTAAGCTCAAACTGCCCAAAAGATGTCTTGGAAGATATAGGGCATTATACAAAACTTTACAGCATACCTTTAATAAAATTAAACGAGAGCAATGAAGAATTAGGAATTATATGCAAGAAACCTTTCTTTATTTCTGTGCTGAGCTTACAATGAAAATATTTATATACTTGTATTTATTGGTATATACAGGTGTTTACCTTGGAGATTGAATTAAAATTAACAAAACACGCCAAAGAACAAATGATTAATAGAGGTATAGAGAAAGAACAAATAAAGGATGTAATTAGAATGGGTAATAAAATAAAACAGACAGATGGATTTTTAAGTTGTTATGGGTGTATTGCCGTAGCTTGGAAAAGAGACGGGGAATGTTATAAAATTAAGACTGTTGTTGTTCGTGATTAAGGAGGTTAATATGAAAAAATGTGTTGAGTGCAAGGGGAATATTGTAAGAA
>Ga0209541_10002164_pt1 | contig 37659 bp, 41 predicted proteins | sample RifCSPlowO2_01_FD_184027 | JGI IMG/M metagenome (GOLD analysis project Ga0209541, IMG submission 184027) | Groundwater microbial communities from Rifle, Colorado - Rifle CSP2_plank lowO2_0.1 (SPAdes) (version 2) | ecosystem: Environmental > Aquatic > Deep subsurface > Groundwater | place...
AGCCGCGCGATGACGAGCCCTGCCGCCGTGTAGTAGACGAAGTAGCCGACCACGAGGCTTGCGTAGAAGCCCGTGGGGTAAACCCTGCTCGTGTAAATGATGTAGGCTTCGGGTACCGCGGCAATGAACCACACCAGGAGGCCCAGCTTCCGGCCTTTCTCCACCCAGTTGCCTTGGAACCTCTGCCCCACCGCGTCGTAGACCATGGCGGCGACCAAGCCCATGACGAAGGGATGCAGCCAGAACAGGGTCATCAAGGGGTCTTTGAGGTCGCGGATGGAGCCGAGTTCCGTCCACTTGTAGGGAAACACCAGCTGGATGAGCGCTTCAAAGGCGAATGAAAGCACGAGGATGACGAGCCCGGCCGCGAGGCCCGCCAACAGGGTCCGCTTGTTCAAGCACATGCCAAGACTAAGGAGTTAACTGCAATAAAAACGTTTCGCCGGGCGGTTAGGGGGCACGTTTTTAGTCCCGTGGCCCCCAAAGAGAAAGAAAAATCCCGCCTCCCGGATTTGCTGGTTCTAGCTTACTTGGAGTATTTGTAGCAGGAAGGTCGCTAATATGCCTGGTCGTGGTGCGTGTAGTCTTCGAGTACCACGGCCTTCCGGCTTTCGGCGATGGTATAAGTTAAAACGAAGGAACCGTAGATATGTACACGTCGCAGGTGCTGTAACGGCGCATGCAATGGCTTGAACCGGTGCGGGTCTTCAAGGATTTGCCGGATTTTCTTCTGCAGGGCCGCATACTGTATCGGATCCCTTTTCGCCATTTTCGCGATTATTTTGTCCAAGCGCTTGCTCGACTCGAGGAAATACATGTCATTTCCTCATGGACGCGAACCACGCTTCGACATCTGGCACCCGGTATTTTTTCTCCTTCTGGTACCGCTTGAGCTTCTCGACGTATTCGGGCTTGAAAGGCCGCTCCAAGACCTCATACTCGTATTCTTCGACGAGCTTCTCGATGGCCTGGCTCTTGTCCCTCAAATCGTATTTGGCCTTCACTAGGTTGATGACCCGGTTGGCCCGCTTGCTGATGGAAATGATGGCCTGCACCATGCAAAATCACCCGTATTAATATGGTGTTAATACGGTATTAATAAGAGTTTCGGCTCTACAAAAGGCGCGCCAATTGGATGACGTCCACATAGCCGGTTTTTTGCTTGCAGTGCTTTCGGAGCCTTCCCTCTCGCTTGAACCCGAACTTCCGGTAGAACCAGTGGGCTTTCCGGTTGTCGGCTTCGGCCCGCAACTGTACGCGCTTGATTCCCTGTCTGCGGGCCCGCGCCAGGAAGAACCGCATGAGCCTGCTGCCGAGGCCCTTGCGGTGGAGGCAGGGCCGCACCGCGAACGCGCTGATGTTTACCACGTGACGGCACTTTCCGACTTCGCGGAGGTAGCCGCCATAGGCCAGGACTTTGCCCGTTTCCTCGACTACCCACATTTCTTTTTCCTTCATCAGCCGCTTCCACAGCTTCTTGAAGGCCGGCAACGGCATCCAGTCGAAGTGCATGAACGGTTCGACGTCGGGATGATAGTAGATTTCGTAGACGCTGGCTGCATCCGAGGATTTGGCGCGGCGGATCATCCACGAACCCCAACCCGTCCTTTCTCGGCCGCCGTTCCGCCCTTCCTGAATACCAGCAGGTTTTCGGCCACTTCGAGGGGAAGGGGGTCCCTAACCCCGTGTTCTTGGAGGGCGGCCTGGAAGTCTCCGGCGATGTTCTCGGTCGTGGCTTCATCCAGTTCGAACCCGTTTTCCTTGAACAGCCGAATCCATTCCGTCCCAGGTTTTTCGTTGCAGTGGTAGAAATAGCTTTTTGGGCCGCCGTAGGGGGAGCTGAAGACCACCGTGTCGGAGCTGCGGGTAACCGTTTCGAGGAGCGTTCGGGTGGCCCGGTTGGGGATGTGTTCCGCCACTTCCGAGCAAATGGCTAAATCGAATTTTTTCCCCAGTTCCAGCGGCTTCCGCAAATCGTGTTCAATCATCTTTTCCGGTGGAATCAGCGCCAGTTTGACCGCCGCCCTGCTGCCGTCCACGCCCAGGATTTCCCGGCCGCGTTCCTGGAAGCAATGCAGGTAGGTTCCGATGCCGCAGCCGATGTCCACCACGCTGTGCGGGTCGAGGTGTTTCACGAGGACATCGGCGAATAGTTTTGGCGCCGTATGGCGGCGTTCCTCGAACCGCAGGTAAGAGGTGGAGAAGAACTTTTCGTCGTACAACGCGTCCACCTGTTCCTTGAATGGGGCGAGGAGGATGGTTTTCAGCCGCCACAACTTGTAGCGCCCCCATCCAAGGAGCGTCTCAAGGCGTTTTCCTGTCATTCTACTCCCAGTTGGTTGGACTTTTTCGGCATGGGCCGGTAGCGGGTGGTTAGTTGTTTTTGGTCTTGCGTTCACGGTTTTCGCCTTCCAACAGGAAGTCCTTGTACTGGTTTCCATACACGTTATACAGGTATTTGAGGAATGGTTTCTCCTTTTTCTTCGCGTCGACTTCCCTGAGCACCAGGTAATACAGCATTTTCTCGGCGTCGAAGATGTTCAGCAGCGGATAACCGTTTCTGAAGAGCGCGTGGTTCATCAGGAGCCTGGAGAGGCGCCCGTTGCCGTCCATGAAGGGATGGATTTTCACGAATTTCAGGTGCACGAGCCCGGCCAATTCAAACGGGTGCAGGAGGTTTTCGGCTTCCCTGAGCCAGGAGAAGAACCGCACCATTTCGCTCGGCACCTTTTCCGGGGGCGGGGGCCGGTAATTTCCGACGATGTTTTGCCCTTTCCGTATCCGGCCGGCTTCCGGATGGACCCCCCGCATCTGGAGGGCGTGCAGTCTCAGCACGAGGTCTTGGTCGATGATTCCCTTGTAATCGAAGAGGAAGTCGATGCATTCCTTCATGTTCTTGACTTCCTGCACGTCGCGCTTCGTGTGTTCCGCTTTGGGTTTTTTGCCTTCCAGCACGCCCTTCGTGTCCTCGTAACTCAGCGAGTTGCCTTCGATGGCGTTGGTGTTGTAGACGAAGCCGACCATGCGTTCTTTCTCGGTCTTCCACAGGCTTTTCCCGATTTTGTGTTTCGCCGCATAGGCGGCCTTGATGCGGTCGACGATTTTCATTTGCTTGGCCGTCATCAGCCGCCGGACCGGCTGGACCAGCGAAAGTTCTTTCTCGGCCAGCGCAAGATTCGAGAGGTCAGCTCCGACGTATTTCCGGATTTTCTTCCACTTGCCCGGCGACACGCGAATATTCCGGGAGAGGTAGAAATATTCCTTGCCTCCTATCCTCTTCTTCTCGACGTAGGCCATACAACAATTAGGGAGCACAAAATTTAAAAACCTATTTTAGGGGGCACGTTTTTAGTCCTGTGGCCCCCAAAGAGAAAGAAAAATCCCGCCTCCCGGATTTGCACCGGGGATCTTCTGGTCGCTGCCTCGTCTCCACGCGCTGGACCCGCTTTTACGCGGGTGTCCAACAGTCTACAGCCAGACGCGTTAGCTACTACGCTAAGGCGGGATACGCCTTGGCTTGCCCTGAATGGGCTCGCCTACCCAAATAGGTTGGGCATCCTTTTTATTCTTTGCCTTTTAGGGCCTGCCCCGGGCCTTACAAGACCGAAATAAGCAGGTAGAACGCGCCAAAGCCCACGCACCACCAGCCGAAGTTGATGCGTTCCGCGAACTTGAGGAGCACGCCAATCGAGGCATAGCCCACCGTGAAGGAGGCGAGCACGCCGAGCCAGATGTTGGGGTCGGGGACGAAGCCCTCCGCAGCCCCGAAGAGGACTTCGGCTGCTGCCACGGTGGGGATGCTCAGCAGGAAGCTCAGGCGAAAGGCCTGCTCGGGCTTGAAGCCCTCCAACAAGAGCACGCTGGTCGTGGTGCCGCTGCGGCTGATGCCTGGCAGCACGGAAAAGCCCTGTGCCAGTCCCAGCAGGACCGCGTTTTTCTTGGTGAAGAAGCCGTGCCTTCCCAGGTGCGCGAACAATTCCAGCAACCCCGTGGCCACCAAGAAGAAGCCGATGACCGGCATGACCAGGCGGGTGTTCAACGCAAGTTTTTTCAGCAATAGGAGGCTGGGCACCGCCGTGACTCCCGTGGCCAGCAGGGTGACGAAGAGGAACCGCGCAAGCTTGGGATCCTTCCAGGCGAGCAGTTCCCTGATTTCGTGGCGGAAGTAAACCGTGGCCGCGGCCAGCGTGCCCACGTGGAGGAACAGCGAGTGGCTGACGGATTCCTGGACGGTTAAGCCGAAGACCCGCATGGCCAGCACCATGACCTGGCCCTGGCTGCTGATGGGCAGCCACTCGGTGATGCCTTGGATGACTCCCAAGACCAGGGACTGGAACAGGTCCATGCCATGTTAGTGTGGCCACCCCTATAAATGGCTTTTCCTCTGCCTTTAAATTCACGTAATGCCTTAATTTAGGGGATTGCATGGCTTTGACTTCGCTGGTGGCCAAGACCTTCAAGGAGGCCAAGATGGTCACGGGCCTGGCCAAGAACACCCTGGTCTTCAAGCTCAAGCGCAGGGCGCTCCGCAAGCGGTTCCGGTTCGGCAAAATCGAGACCATCGTGGTCGACATGGATGGCACGCTGTTCGAAAGCGATGCCGGCAAGGAAGCCTTGAACCTCACCTTTTCCGACCTCGTCGAAGAAGGCATTCCCAGGGGAGAACTCATCTACAACCTCATCATGCGCCGCATCTCCCACGGCATTTACTCGATTGAGGACGCCATCATCAACGGCAACAAGCTCCTCGCCGGCAAGGGCTTCAAGCGAAGCGACTTCCGGAAGGTCTTGGAGATGTGCAAGCCCGGCCTCCGCCTGCAATTGATTCAGGCCTTGAAGGAACTCAAGAAGCGGACCAACGCGAAACTCGTCTTAGCTACGTTATCCAGCGTGGAATTCGGCCAGGACCTCAATGACTTCCTGCGCCGGAAGCATGGCTTCAAATTCGACGGCATCATCGGCTCGAGCCTGGTCTTCGACCGGCAGAACCGCATCACGGGCCTCCGCGAAATCATCGGAACCCGCAACCGCGTCATCGGCAGCATCCGCGTGCGGACCAAGCTGAAGGCCCTGCGCGACCTCTTCCGTGAGCGGGGCTGGCGGTTTGACTTGAACACCGCCTTGTTGATTACGGATGGCTACGGCGACATCGACCTGGCCAAGGACATGAAGACCGTGCTCATCAAGCCCAGGCGCATGATGAACGTGGCCCAGAAGGTCTCGCAGAAGCTGCGGCTCGCCGACCTCATCGTAAAAGACGACTGCGGCCTGAAAGAGCGGCTCCTGGCCCTCATCGGCGGGCGATGAGCAGGCCCCGTTTCACGAACAATTCCTCGTAGCCCAGGGGCCACAACAGGGTCGTCCAGATCCCGGCCAAAAAGTAGAGGATGTAGCTCGCATTCGGGGTCACCCACGCGAACCGGTAGACGTAGATGGGCGCGAGCAAGGCGAGCAAACCCGCGTACCCGATGGCTTCCTTCCAGTAGAGGTGCCTTCGCTTGACCACGAACTTTTCCATGCGCAGTTCCTTGGACGCGAAGAACCCCACGTAAAAGCCAAGCAACGCCGAGATGAGGGGGATGTAGTCCATGAACGCCAGGGCCAGCATGGCCAGCACGACCACGATGATCAACGCGACCTCGTCGCCCAACTGGGTGAGCCTGAAATGCTTGTGACGCCACACGTTTTCCACGTGGCGATTGGCTTTGCCCATCAGCCAGCCCAGTGCAAGGCCCCCGATGACGTCCGTGGGATAGTGCACGCCCAGGTACACCCTTGAAACCGCTACCCCGATTACCAGCACCGCCAGCAAGGCCTTGAGCGCCGGAAAATAGGGGGCAAGGTGCGCGTACATGGCGGCGGCCAGGCTTGCATGCCCGCTTGGAAACGAGGGGGTCACAAACTTGTCGTGTTCGAGTACTTCCAGCCAGGGAAGGCTGGGCCGCGGCCGGCCCACCATGAATTTGAGGATGCCGGTTGCGACCAGCGTGAACAACACGGTGTTGACCAGGAAAAACCCCCGCGACTCCCGGCCAGACCAGTAAATGCCGGCAATGAGGAGCAGCCACACCAGGGGGTCGCCGGCCAGCGTCCAAGCCGTGAACAAGAGGTTCAGTCCCGGGGCGTGCAGGGCTTGAACGCCGTTGACAATGGCTTCATCCAGCCCCAAGACACCCAACTGCAGGCTCATGACACGCTATTTAAGGGCAAAACCTCGATATAAACCTTTAGGCCTGGCAAAAACGTCTCATACCTCGCATGGGACAACCCTAGACCTTGCTCTTCATGACCCTTTTCATGCCCGGGATCTCAATCGAGGAATAGTCAATCATCAGCTTGCATTCCTTGAACGCCTTGCGCAAGGCATACACCTTGCAGAAGTCAAACAACTCGCCTCGCTCGTTCTTCTGGAGCTTGGGCAGCTCCGTAATCTCGTTGATGACCGCCGAGACCTTGCGCCCGTTGACGGCCGCGAGCACGCCGGCGAGGTCGGCCTCGGTCTTGCCCGGCTTTATCTCTTCTTTCAGCGCGGCGTCCAGCTTGTCCAAGGCCACGCACTTGCGCAGGTTCTCCTCGACCTTCTTGTCGATGCCCGTGCCCAGGCTCGCGAGGAACTCCATGACCGTGCGGGGCTCCATGCCCGGTTCGACCTTCAGCTTCTTCACCGAAACCCAGTCCTCGTAGTTCGCCACGAATTGAATGAACTTCTCGTCCGCCATGCGTTCGCCTCCCAAAAAACGGCTCCCAATAGCTTACTTCAAGCAGGTATTTAATTGTTTGGCTACCACCAGAAGCCTTGCTTTTGCTGGTGGGAAAAAACGCCGTCGGCTTCACTTCACGTGCGCCTGCACCAGCTCGACGCCCGCCTCTTGGAGGATGCGTTTCGCGGTCTCCGAAACCGCGTACTCCACGTTGTACACCACTTTCGCAATGCCCGCGTTGATGGCCATCTTCGCGCACTGCAGGCAGGGGCTCATCGTAGTGTAAAGGGTGGAACCCTTCAATTCCACGCCATGGTAGGAGGCCTGCACGATGGCGTTTTCCTCGGCATGCGAGCACACGCATTCCTCGAGATTCGTTCCCGACTTGGCGAAGCTGTTGCACCGCGGGCAGCCGCCCTCGTTGCAGTTGCGCACGCCGCGCGGGGTGCCATTGTAGCCCGTGGAGATAAGCCGCTTGTCTTTCACGATGACCGCGCCTATCTTCCGCTTCACGCAGTTGCTTCGGCTCGAGACCTCCCGCGCGATGTGGATGAAGTACTCGTCCCAGCTCGGCCGCTCGAAGTTCTGTGGTAGCCCTGCAATCGTCGCGTCGGCATTCTTGTACAAGTGTTCGAGGCTGCCGTCGTTCACGACCTCCACGTCGGCCATCCCCCGCAAAGCATCCAGTTGCTGTGCGCTCGCATCCGCATTCCGTGCCTCCCGTTCCTCGGCTTTCCTGAACTCGGCCAGCGTCTTCGAGTCCCCGGTCCGCTTGCGGTCCAGCGCGCGCTTGAACCGCACTTCGGTCGGCGCCTCAATCCACAGCAAGTGGAAGTTGCCCGCCGCCTTCAAGGCCGAAACCTCGGCCGGGTTGCGGATGCTGTCAATCACCCAGTTCGAGTCCTTCTTGAGGCGCGGCAGGATGCGTTCCGCGAGCACGGCCGGGCCGAATTTCTCGCGCAGTTCGTTGCCCAAGCCAATCATGGCATCGCGGCTCTCCGACTGGCCGCGGGCCTTCAACTCGTCGCGGATGACGTCGGAAAGCGAGGCATAGCCGAAGCTCTTGGCCTTCAAGTGCTCGGCCACCGTGCCCTTCCCCGCGCAATTCCTGCCCGTTAAACCGATGAGCATCGTATCCACCTATTTCCGCCCCAAGCAGTTTTAAAGCCAATCCATTCCTTGCCATCAAGCCGAGGGGCAACCTTTAAATTCTCGTCGGTTGTAAGTTAACTGTATGCACGCGCCAAGAAGGGATTTACTTTGGCACCCGTTCCACTGATTTAACCAGCGTGCGCACTGGCAAGGCCAGTTTTTCCCCCGGCTTTTTCAAAAAGGCTGCTAACTTTAGAAGGAATCTACTTTGGCTCCGGCCTTGAATCGCCTTTAAAGTCAGCCCTCAGCCAAGCCATTGACGGAAAGCTCTCCCCCACCGCCCTCGGAGAAGGCCTCCGCCAAATCCTCTCCGGCCAGGCCACGGACGCGCAAACCGCTTGCCTGCTCACCTGCCTCCGCCTGCAAGGCCTCGAAGCCCCCCAGCTGGTGGCAGCGGTCTTGGCCCTCCAGGAATTCATGCACGCCATCCACCCCAACGGCGACCAGCCCCTCTTGGACATCGTGGGCACGGGCGGCGACCAAGCCGGCACCTTCAACGTCTCCACGGCCTCGATGTTCGCCGCCGCAGGCGCGGGTTGCCGGGTCGCGAAACACGGCAACCGGGGTTTCACTTCCAAGACGGGCGCAGCCGACGTCCTCGAAAAACTCGGCGTCAACATCGGGCTCTCGCCAGCCGCCAGCGCGCGGTTATTGGAAGAAACCGGAGCCTGTTTCCTGTTTGCGCCCACTTTCCACCCCGCCCTGGCTTATGTAGCAGGCGTGCGGCGGGAGCTGGGCTTCCGCACGCTCTTCAACCTCCTGGGGCCCCTTGCCAACCCAGCCAACGCTTCCACGCGGCTCGTTGGCGCCAATTCCCCGGAGAACGCGCGCGTGCTCGCGAAAGCCCTGCAACGCCTGGGCCTCGCACACTGCCTCGTCGTCCACGGCTCCCAGGGCACGGCCTCCCGCGCTCCCGGCCTCGACGAGCTCTCCACGCTCGGCAAAAACCTCTGCATCGAAGTCAAGGGCAAGGCCTCCAAGGAATTCTTCTTGCGGCCCGCGGAGTTCGGCTTCAAGCCCGCTGCACTCGCCGACCTGCAAGTCCACTCCGTCGACGAAAGCGCGGCCGCCGTTCTGTCCGTCCTCCGCGGCGAAGCCGGCGCCAAGCGCGACGTCGTCCTCTTCAACGCCGGCGCGGCCATCCACGTCAACGGCCTCGCGGGTTCCATCGCCGAAGGCATGGCCCTTGCCCGCGGCTCCATTGACTCCGGCCAGGCCCTCGAAAAACTCGAACAACTGAAGGTGAAATCGAATGCACTTGCTTGACGAAATCCTCGCCACCAAGGAACTCGAAGTCAAGGCCATGAAGAAGGCGGCCTTCCGCGAGCTCCCGCTCCCACGGGGAACCTTCCGCTTGCAGGAAGCCCTCGCCCGCCGCGGGAGGCTGGGCCTGGTCGCGGAGTTCAAGCGTCGCAGCCCGGCCGCAGGGGGCCCGACCACCGAAGCACCCGATTTACCGTCAGCCATGCAAGCCTATGCCCAGTGCGCGGACGCGGTTTCCGTGCTCGTCGACCAGCCGTTTTTCGGCGCGCAACCGGATGACCTCGAGCAAGCCGTGCAACGCACGCCCCTGCCCGTGCTCGCAAAAGACTTCGTCCTCGCCAAGCCCCAACTGGATGCCTTCCACTTCCGGGGAGCGAGCGCCACCCTGCTCATCGGGAGCATCCTCGGCAAACGCCATTTACAGGGCTTATACGCCTATTCCGTGGAACTCGGCCTGGATGCCCTGGTCGAAGTCCACTCCGCCGAAGAACTCGGCGTGGCCCTGGACCTGAACGCCCAACTCATCGGCGTCAACAACCGCGACCTGCGCTCGTTCAAGGTGGACCTGGCCACCACCCGGCGCGTGCTTGACTCGGCTTCCCCCAACGACTTGCGCGGTAAAATCATCGTCTCCGAGTCCGGCTATTCCTCGCTCGATGACCTCCACCGCGCCTACGCGGACGAGCGCGTGAACGCGGTCCTGGTCGGCACCTCGCTGATGGAGAACCCCAAGCTCTGCTTTGCGTTCCGCAGGCACTTCGGAGGAAAAACATGAAAGCGAAAGGATACTTCGGCGAGTTCGGCGGTTCGTTTGTCGCGGAAACCCTCCTGCAGCCCCTCAGGGAACTTGGGCAGGCCTTCGAGTCGGCAAAGCGCTCGAAGCCCTTCCAGCGCGAACTCGATTCCCTGCTCCGCGACTATGCAGGCAGACCCACCGCGTTGACCTACTGCTCAACCCTCTCGCGCCGGCTCGGCTTCAAGGTCTACCTCAAACGCGAAGACCTGCTGCACACGGGGGCACACAAGCTCAACAACGCGTTGGGCCAGGCGCTCCTCGCGCGGACCATGAAAAAAAAGCGGCTCATCGCCGAAACCGGGGCCGGCCAACACGGAGTGGCGACGGCAGTCGCCGCCGCGCGGCTCGGCTTGAAGGCAGAGGTCTACATGGGCACGGTCGACATGGAGCGCCAAAAACCGAACGTGCAACGCATGCGCCTCTGCGGCGCGGAAGTGAGGCCCGTGCCCTCCGGCTCGAAAACCCTCAAAGACGCCATTAACGAGGCTTTACGCGATTGGTCTGCCTCGTTCGAGGACACCCATTACCTGCTTGGCTCGGTGCTGGGCCCGCACCCCTTCCCCTCGATGGTCGCACATTTCCAGTCCGTCATCGGGCGCGAAGCCCGTAGGCAATTGCTCAAAACCGAGGGCAGGCTGCCCGACCAGGTCATTGCCTGCGTGGGCGGAGGCAGCAACTCCATCGGGGTCTTCCAGGCGTTCCTCGGCGAGCCATCGGTGAAGTTGACGGGAGTGGAGGCCGGCGGCCACGGAATCCGGTCCGGCCTGCACGCGGCCCGGTTTGCGGGAACGCCCGATGCAGGGGTTGGAGTCGTGCACGGCACGCGCACCTTCGTCTTGCAGGACGCCTTTGGCCAGATCAAGAACACGCACTCGGTTTCCGCGGGCCTCGACTACCCCGCGGTGGGGCCCATGCATGCGCGGCTCCGCGCCGATGGCCGCGTGGAATACGTCTCGGCCACGGACCCGGAAGCCCTGAAGGCGTTCACGTTGTTGTCGGAAGCCGAGGGAATCATTCCCGCCCTTGAAAGCGCGCACGCCCTCGCCCACCTCTCCAGGCTCAAGGGCAAGCTGAAACGGGACGCGATTGTTTTGGTCAACCTCTCGGGGCGCGGCGACAAGGACCTGGACACGGCCTGCAAGGAGTTGAACCTATGACCCCGGCTTCCATCGGGCAAACCCTTGCACGCCTCCGCGCGGAAAAAAAGCGTGCCTTCCTGCCCTTCCTGGTAGCAGGGCATCCCTCGTACGAGGAGTCCATGCGGTTGGCGCTGGCGGTCGCCGACCACGCCGATGTCCTGGAACTCGGCCTGCCCTTTTCCGACCCCATCGCGGACGGTAAAACCATCCAAAAAGCCAGTTCCCTGGCCATAAAGCGGGGGATGGACACGGAAACCTATTTCGGTTTCGTCTCCGAATTCACCCGGAAAACCAGGGGCCAGGTTCCCGTCCTCTGCATGACCTACTACAACCTCGTCCACCGGCTCGGCGTGCACGCCTTCACCGGGCGCGCGGCGGCTTCGGGCGTGAGCGGCTTGATAGTGGTGGACCTGCCCTTGGAGGAGTCGACCGCGCTGCAACGCGCGTGCGCGTTGAACGGCCTCGACCTGGTGCTGCTGGTCTCGCCCTCGACTCCCCCCGCGCGCGCCAGGAAAATAGCGGAAGCCTCGCGGGGCTTTGTCTACCTGGTTTCCTCGGTGGGAGTCACGGGCGCCAAGAAAAAGGTTTCCAGGCAAGCCCTTCGACTCATCCGCCGCGTGAAAAAAACCTGCAAGGGAAAACCCCTGTGCGTGGGCTTCGGCGTGAGCAACGCCGGGCAAGCGGCAACGCTTGCGCGCGCTGGCGCGGACGGCGTCATCGTGGGCTCGGCCCTGATTGACAAGGTAGGGGAGAAAAACTTTTCCGCGTCGCTGGCGCGCGTGCGCGCCCTCGCCGCATCCATCTCGGGAGGCTTGAAACATGTTTGAGGATTCGCTGGCGGTCCTGCGGCAGGCCAAGCCCGGTTCCCTGGTGCCCTTCGTGCACACCGTGGACCGCGTGCTGGACGTGCCCGACTATTTTTCGAAGCTCTCCGACTTTGGGAGAAAACCCGGCAGCGTCTTGTTCGAGTCCGCGGAAGTGGTTTCAGGGTACGGCGAGCACAGCCTCGGGTTCGCCGAGCCCATCCTCCGGGCTTCCTTCGCCGACCCCGAACTGCGGATAACCGCCTTAAGCCCCCAAGGCGAGCGGTTCCTGGCCTTCGTGGGCGAGAAACCCTTCTCGTTCGTCGAAGGACTGGAGTTCTCAGCCAAGCAAGTAAAAGGCATCATTCCCCGCAAGGCGTTCAAGGGTTCGGAGGACGAAAAGTTCGCCGAGAAAACCCCCTTGGACGCGCTCCGCGTCCTGGCCTTCACCTTCAAGCCCACACTCCAGCCCTTCAAGTGCTCGGGCGGCCTGTTCGGGCTGTTCTCCCACGACTTCATCGACCGCTTCGAGGAACTGCCGCCCCTGGCGGAAAGGCCGGAACCCGACTACGAGTTCTACTTCGCGGATTCCCTGTTCTTCGTCGAACACCAGAAGAACAAAACCCACTTCATCGCCAACGCGTTGGTTTCGGACGATGACTCCGATGAGCAGGAAGCCTATTGCCGTGCCCGCCTCGACGCCTTGCTCGACAAGTTCAGCGACGCGCGTCCCCTAACGCCGCGGTTCGCGCCCAAACAGGCAGGCCCAGGCAACGAATCCATTTCGGAGAAAAGCTTTTTCGCAGGCGTCAAGGAAATCAACGAAAACATCCTGGCCGGCAACGTCTTCCAAGCCGTCTTGAGCGCGGAAACAAGCCTCGACTTCAACGCCGTCCCCCTCGACGCCTACAAGGCGCTGCGCGCAACCAATCCCTCGCCGTACATGTTCTTTTTCGGCCTCGAGCGCGGCCAACTCCTGGCGGCCTCGCCGGAGATGGGGTACCGCGTGGACGGGAACGGCAATGGCCAGCGGTTCCTGGAAGTGCGGCCCATCGCCGGCACGCGGCCGCGCGGCCAAGACCCGGAAGAGGACGCCCGCCTCGAAGCCGAGCTCCTGACGGACTCCAAGGAACTCGCCGAGCACGCCATGCTCGTGGACCTGGCGCGCAACGACGTGGCCCGGGCTTCGGTTCCCGGCACGCGGCAGGTCTCGAAGCCGTTCACGGTCGAAAAGTACTCCCACGTCCAGCACCTCGTGTCCACCGTCCGCGGCCAGCTGCGACCGGAACTGGATGCCCTCCACTGTTACCCCGTGTGCATGAACCCGGGAACCCTGACAGGGGCCCCAAAACCAGAGGCCATGAAGCTCCTGCGCAGGCTGGAGAAAAAGGGCAGGGGCTTCTATGGGGGCCTGGCCTGTTACCTCACCCCAGCGGGCGTGCTGGACTCGGCCATCGTCATCCGCGCCATCCGCCTCCTGGACGGCAAGGCGCGGTTGCAGGCAGGCGCCGGAATTGTTTTGGACTCGCGGCCCGGAGACGAGTTCGCGGAAGTCCAGGCAAAACTGGCGGCCTGCCGGGAAGCAGTCAAGAAATCGGGGGGCGTGCTGCTTGACTGAAACAGGCAAGGGCTTGAAGGCCTTGTTGATTGACAACTTCGACTCGTTTTCCTACAACCTGGTGGACGAGTTCCGGAAGCGCGGCGTCGAGTTGGTCGTGTACCGGAACACGGTTTCCATCGCCGAACTCCTGGAACTCGAAAAGCGGTTCCCATTCTCGCTCGTCATCCTCTCCCCTGGCCCGGCAAGTCCAAGGGAGGCCAACAACCTGATTCCCATCCTCCAGCGGTTCGCCGGCTCCAAGGTCTTGTTCGGGGTCTGCCTGGGCCACCAAGCCATTGCCGAGGCCTTTGGGGGAACGGTTTCCAGGGTCGCGCCCGTGCACGGCAAGCCCAGCCCGGTCGAGGTCAAGGCCTCCAAGCTGTTCGAGGGCCTGCCCCCGGTTTTGCGCGTGGCCCGCTACCACTCGCTGGCCGCCACCAAGCTGCCGGCCTGCCTCCACGAGACCGCGCGCACTCCGGATGGGGTCAACATGGCGTTGGAGCACGCCACGCTGCCGGTCTACGGCGTGCAGTTCCACCCGGAAAGCATTTTGACTCCGTTGGGTGGCCGCATCATCGACCGGGTCCTGGCCATCGCAGCAGAAAGGAGGGTTCTGCCTGCGCCTTTATAAATCGGCAAACCAGGGGAAACGCTTAAATAGTTCCTGTACTGGAGGTGATATAGTATGGAGCAATCGTTTGTCTGCCTGAACGCTGTTGCAGTTCCTTCTTTAGTCGGCAGACTGTTTGCTTCCTTGGTTGGATTCTATTATTTTTGGTAACGGGCTCTCCCTAAGCCTCGCCTAGGCTGCTTTCTCGGAGAGCCTTTCCTCAATCCCAGCCTCGGCTACCCTCTTCTTGGAAGCGGATTTTTTTTGGTGATAAGACATGCAATTGGAAGTTGAACGCAGGAAAATCGACGCAATCGACGAAAAAATCGCCGCGCTCGTTTCAGAGCGCCTCCAGGCAGCCAAGCGAATCGGCGTCCTCAAAGGCGGGAACGCCGTCCTCGTGCCCGGACGCGAGCACGCCATCCTGGACGCGCTTGCTTCTAGCCATCCCACCCTTCCCCGCAAGGCCTTCGAAGGCGTCTTCCACGAGCTCTTCGCCGCCTCCCGCGCCGCCCAGAAGCCCTTGCAGGTCGCGGTGCTGGGGCCGGCAACCAGTTACTCGCACCAGGCCGCGGCCAAGCGCTTCGGCTCCCTCCCGGAATTCGCGTTCCAGTCCTCGATTCCCGAGGTCTTCCTGGCCGTCGAAAAGGGCCTGGCCGACTACGGCGTTGTTCCCATCGAGAATTCCTCGGACGGCGCGGTCAACGCGACCTTCAACATGTTCCTGAAGTCCCATGCAGGCATCGTGGCCGAGATAAACCTGGACATCGACCATTGCCTGGCCGGCAAGGTGCCGCTCTCCGCGGTCAAGAAGGTGTTCTCGCACCCCCAGGCCCTGGCCCAGTGCGCGCACTGGCTGGCCAGCCGGTTGCCGCACGCCGAACTCCTGGAAGCGGCCTCGACTTCCGATGCCGCGGAGAAGGCCCTGGTCTACCACAGCAGCGCGGCGGTTTGCTCGGAGTTCGCGGCCCGGCACGCGGGCCTCGACGTCCTGGCTTCTTCCATCGCCGACGAAGCCCTGAACCGCACCCGGTTTTTAGTCATCGGCAATATTGAGGCCCGGCCCTTGCCCGGTGGCAGGGACAAGACCAGCCTCATCTTCAGTGTCCCGCACAAGCCCGGCGCGCTCGTCGAAGCCTTGAAGGTCTTCCAGGCGCATGGCCTCAACATCACCAAGATTTGGAGCCGGCCCACCTTGATCCAGAAGGACGCCTACGAGTTCTTCGTGGACTTCCAGGGGTTCGTCGGCGACAAAAAAGTGGAGCAGGCACTCGACGAGCTCCGCGTACCCTGTGGTTTCGTCAAGGTGCTTGGCTCGTTCCCGGAGGAGGACTGACATGATCATCAAGCTCAAGGCAAGCGCGTCCAAGGAAGCCATCCAGCAGGTCATCGACTTCGTGCGAGCCCATGGCCTCGACGTGGATGCGTCGCTTGGAAAGGAAGTGACCCTGGTGGGCGTCATCGGCGACACGCGGCAGCTCCCCAAGCAGGCCCTGGAGTTCCTGCCGGCCGTGGAAAAACTCATCCCCATCCTCAAGGACTACAAGCTGGCCTCGCGGGAATTCCACCCGGAAAACACCGTGGTCAAGGTCAACGGCCTGAAAATCGGCGGTGAACAGTTAGTTATTATGGCCGGGCCCTGCGCCATCGAAGGCGAGGAACAACTCCTGGAAGCCGCGCACGCCGTGAAAGAAGCCGGGGCCCACGTCCTGCGTGCCTCGGCCTTCAAGCCTAGGACGTCGCCCTACGACTTCCAGGGCATGGGTGAGGAGGGCCTCAAGCTCCTGCGCAAGGCCAAGCAAGCCACCGGGCTCGTCACGGAGACCGAGGTCCTGGACGTGCGGGATGTAGAGCTCGTGGCCAAGTACGTGGACATCCTGCGCGTGGGCGCGCGCAACATGCAGAACTTCGACTTGCTCCGGGAAGTCGGCAAAATCGACAAGCCCGTCATCCTCAAGAACGGCATCTCCTCGACCCTCAAGGAGTTCCTGTTGGCGGCCGAGTACATCATGGCGGAAGGCAACCGGAACGTCATCCTGTGTTCGAGGGGCATCCGGACCTTTGAGACCCTGACGCGGTTCACCTTGGACGTGAACACGATTCCCCTCTTGCACAAGGAAAGCCATTTGCCGGTCATCGTGGACCCAAGCCATGCCGCGGGCATCCGGGAACTCGTGCAGCCGATGTCCCGTGCCGCGGTCGCGGCCGGCGCGGACGGCCTGCTCGTCGAAGTGCATAGCCACCCGGAAAAGGCGTTGTGCGATGGCAAGCAAGCCCTGCTCCCCTCCGATTTCAGGCAATTGATGTCGGACCTGCGGAAAATTGCGCCCATCGTGGGGAGAACAATGTAGGCGGAACCCATGGACCTGAAAATCAACCCCATCCAGGAAGTCAACGCCGTGCTCGAGGCGGTTCCCTCCAAGGCGGAGACTCTACGCGCCCTTTTCTGCGCGTCCCTAGCCGACGGCGTCTCGCGCATCCAAAAGCCTTTAATCGCCGAAGACCAGTTTCTCTGCCTCAAGGCCCTGGAAGCCCTGGGCGTGCATTCCACGGTCAAGGCCTCCGCGCTGCGCGTGCAGGGCCTGGGCGGCCGCTTCCAGGTTCCCGAGGACAAGCTCTTCTTGGGCAACTCCGGTTTCGGCCTCCGCTGCCTGACCGCTCTTTCCTGCCTCGTCTCCGAGGGAAGGGTTACCCTCGACGGCTCCAAGGAAATGCGCCGCCGTCCGGTGGCCGAGTTGCTCGCGGCCTTGAACGCGCAGGGAGTAAAGGCCGCGAGCCTGAAGGCCAACGGTTGTCCACCCGTGCAGGTTGCAGCCGGCCGGCCAGCGGGTGGCATCCTTTCCGTTGACTGCAGCCGCAGCAGCCAGTTCCTCTCCGGCCTCCTCTTGCTGGCGCCCTTCGCCGGGCAGGACACGGAACTCGTGCCTTCCGCGAAGTTCAGTTCCCGGCCCTTCGCCGACCTCACCATCGACTTCCTGCAAAAATTCGGCGTCGCCTGTACAGCCACCGGAAAAAACCTCGTGGTTCCCGCCGGCCAGCGCTTCAAGAAAACAACACTGCGCGTGGGTGGGGACTTCTCCGGCATGAGCGCGTTGCTGGCCGCGCCCATTCTCACCGGCGGAAAAATCGTCGTCAAGGGCCTGTGCAAGGATTCCCTGCAGCCTGACCGCTTTATCCTGGACGCGCTCCGCCGGATGGGGGCACAGGTGCATATGACTACAGAAAGCGTCCGCGTGGAAGCCAACGGCACCCCTCACCCCCTGGAAGCCGACTTCAACGCCTGCCCCGACCTAGTGCCAACCGTGGCCGTCCTGGCCGCCTTTGCTTCCGGTAAAAGCCGGTTGACGGGCATTGCCCACCTCCAGTTCAAGGAATCCAACCGCCTCAACGCGGTGGCCCGCGAGCTCAAGCGCATGGGCATCACGGCCCGGAAAGGCAGCGACTCGCTTGAAATCATCGGAGGCAGGCCCCGCGGCGCGACCATCCAAACCTACAACGACCACCGCATCGCCATGGCCTTCGCCCTCGCCGGCCTGAAAGCCAAGGGCATGAAAATCCTGGGCGCCCACTGCGTCGAAAAAAGCTTTCCCCGCTTCTTCGAGGAACTGGCAAGGGTGGGAAGATGAACCTCGTGTTGATTGGTTTCCGGGGAACGGGCAAGACCGCCGTCGGCAGGGAAGTCGCGAAGGCGCTCGGTTTTTCCTTTGTCGACACCGACTGCTTGGTTGCGGAGCGTGCGGGCCGCCTTATCCCGGAAATCTTCGACAAGTTCGGCGAGCCGGGCTTCCGCGAACTCGAAGCCCAGGCCATCGCCTCCCTGGCGGGCGCGGACCACTCGGTCATTGCCTGTGGCGGCGGCGCGGTCCTGAACCCGGCCAATGTCGCGGCCCTCAAGCGCAACGGCCTCCTGGTGCTCTTGACCGCGGACGCCGATGAAATCAGCCACCGCATCCAGGGCAGCCAGCGGCCGCGGCTGACTTCCCTTGATGGGCTTGCGGAAGTCAAGCACCTGCTCCGCGAACGCGCGCCCCAATACCAGCAGGCAGCCGACCACGTTCTCGACACCACCCGGCTCTCGGTGCCGGAAGCAGTCCAAGGTGTACTTGCCCTAGCCAGGGCTCCAAACCCCGGCAAAAGCCCTTCCACTGTTTCCGTGCCTGTCCTCGTCGGCACGCGGGACGCCCACGAAATCGTCATTGGCAACAGCGCCTTGGACCGGCTTTCCGCCCTCATTTCCCAAGCTCAGCCATCGGCCGTGGCCATAGTCTCCGGCACCGGCGTCCCGAAAGCCCCTGTCGCCTGCGTGAAAAAAACCCTGGAAGCCGCGGGCGTGCGCTGCGTCCTCGCTTCCTTGGATGACCGCGAGGCCAGCAAGCGCCTCTCAACCGTGGAAAAAATTTCGTCCACCCTGCTCGAGCAAGGCCTGGACCGGCACTCGCTGTTGATAGGCGTGGGCGGCGGCCTCACCTGCGACCTTGCGGGCTTCGTCGCCGCGACCTTCATGCGCGGCATCCCCCACGCCTTGATTCCCACCACCCTGCTGGCCATGGTGGACGCGGCCATCGGGGGAAAGACGGGAGTCAACCTCTCCCAGGCCAAGAACGCAATCGGGTGCTTCAAACAGCCCCTGGCGGTTCTCATCCGGCCCGCGTTCCTGGACACGCTGCCCCCCAGGGAACTCCTCAACGGCTTCGCGGAAGCCGTCAAGCACGGCGTCATCGCCGACCCGGAACTGCTGGCCTTCATGGACCGGCACGCGGAAAAACTCCTGGCCCTGGACGAGTCTTTACTCGCGGAATTCATTGCCCGCAACGCCCGCATCAAGGCCGGCATCGTTTCCCTGGACCCCTCCGAGCAGGGCCCACGCAAGGCCCTCAACTTCGGCCACACCCTCGGCCACGCCCTGGAAGCGGAGGCCGGCTTCAAGGGCTTGAGCCACGGCGAGGCGGTTGCCATCGGGATGGTCTTCGAGGCCCGGCTCTCCCAGCGCCTGGGCGGCCTATCCGCCGTGGAAGCGGCCTCCCTGGAGCACCTGCTGGAAAAGCTCGGCCTGTCCACCCGCCTCCCGGCCTTGGACTCCGGGAAACTCCTGGCCCGCATGGCCTTCGACAAGAAGAACGAGGCAGGAACCATCCGCTTCGCGTTGCCGCAAGCCATCGGAAGGATGATGGACCCGGACGGCTCCTACTCGGTGCCCGTGCCCGTGCACGTCCTCCGCTCCCTCTTGGAGGCCCGGCCATGAAAGTCGTTGTCTCCATTGGTGCCCCGTCAACGCGCGCGGCCCTTCGCCTGATTTCCAGAGCCAACCGGCTCGCGGACTTGATTGAGCTTCGCCTCGACCTGCTCCCCGCGGAATCCCTCGAAGCGCTCATTCGCGCCTGCCGGAAGCCCGTGCTCGCCACGCTCCGCTCGAAGCGGGAGGGAGGGGAATTCAATGGCCGGCCCGCCGCGGTGGAAAGGCGATTGCACCAGGCGCTAAAACGTGGAGTGGAATTCCTCGACGTGGAATTCGCGCTCCCAGCCAAGACGCGGAAGCGTCTCATGCGGGCGGCAGCCGCGAAGAAAAAAAAGGTCATCCTCTCCAGGCATTTCCCGGCTCGCACGCTTCCCTTGGCCGAACTCATGGCCTTGCTTAAGCGGATGGCGCGCGTCAAGGGAGTCGAGCACCTCAAGATAGTCACGCGCGCTGATTCCGTCGAAGACAATGGCGTCCTCCTCTCCCTTCACCTCGCCGCCCACCGGCAAGGCGTTCCCCTCATTGCCCACGCCATGGGCCCGCTGGGAAGGGTTTCCCGGCACCTCGGTCCCTTGATTGGAGCGGACCTCGCCTTCGCCCGCCTGGAAGGCCAAACGCCCGCGGCGGACGGCCAACCCACTGTAACGGAACTCCGACGGGGAAAGCGTTCCGCCGTGTGCGCCGTCGTCGGCAAACCCATCGGGCACAGCCTCAGCCCCGCCTTGCACAACGCGGGCTTCCACGCCCTTGGCATGGACGCGGTCTTCCTCGCGCTCGAAGCAGAGTGCTTGGCGGAAGCCGTTGGCCTCGCGCGGAAAGGAAACTTCCTGGGTTTGAGCGTTACCCTGCCCTTCAAGGCGGACGCGCTCAACCTCGCCGACCAGGCCGATGCGCTTGCCGGGAAAATCGGGGCCGCGAACACGCTGGTTTCCCGCGGCGGGAAACTGGTGGCCTTCAACACGGACTGCCCGGCAGCCGTCGAAGCACTTGAAACCGTTGCACCGGTGCGCGGCAAAAAAGCCTTGATACTCGGCGCGGGCGGCATGGCGAAAGCCACGGCCATCGGCCTGCGCGTCCACGGCTGTGAAGTCGCTCTTGCCGCACGCCACCCGGAGAAAGCGCGCAGCTTCTGCCGCGCCCACGGCCTAGCTTTGCGCTCGCTTCGCTCGCTGCACGCGCTTACCTCGCTTGACGTGGATTTCCTCGTGAACGCCACGCCCCTCGGCATGGAGGGTGCGCCTTTCCCACTGCCCATCCCGGCCCGTTTGCTCCGTGGGCAAACCGTTCTCGACTGCGTCTACAACCCCGTGCACACGCCCCTCCTGCGCGCGGCCGAAGCCAGGGGCTGCCGGACGGTTTCCGGCCTTGAGGTTTTTGTCCGGCAAGGCGTCCGGCAATTCCAGTTATTCACCGGCCGAAAGGCGCCCGTCAAAGCCATGCGGGCCGCGGTGGTGCGGAGGCTGAGAGCATGACGGGAAACACGTTCGGCACCCTTTTCAGAGTCACCTCGTTCGGCGAGAGCCACGGCAAGGCCATTGGCTGCATCATCGACGGCTGCCCCTCCAACCTGGCCCTGTCCGAGGCCGACCTCCAAAAGGAGCTCGACCGGCGCCGGCCCGGCCAGAGCGGCGTCACTACCGCGCGCAAGGAAAGCGACCGCGTCGAAATCCTTTCAGGGGTCTTCGAAGGAAAAACCCTGGGCACGCCGATTGCTTTGCTCATCCGCAACGAGGACGCGCGCTCCAAGGACTACGACGCGCTCAAGGAAGTCTTCCGGCCAGGCCACGCGGACTACGCGTACCTGCAGAAATTCGGTTTGGTCGACCACCGGGGAGGCGGTCGCAGTTCGGGCCGCGAAACGGCTGCCCGCGTAGCCGCAGGCGCCGTGGCCAAGAAACTCCTTGCCCTTCAGGGCATCAGGGTTATCGCTTTCACGCGTGCCGTCGCGGGCATCGAAGCCCAGGCAACCGACCTCGCGGCCATCGAGGCCAACCCCGTGCGCTGTCCCGATCCCGCAGCAGCCAAGCGAATGGAAGAAGCCATCCTTGCAGCCAAGGCAGCCGGGGACTCCCTGGGGGGAATTGTGGAAATCCAGGTGAAGGGTTGTCCTGCCGGCCTCGGCGAACCGGTCTTTGGCAAGCTCGACGCCGAACTCGCGAAGGCCCTGATGAGCCTCCCGGCCGTCAAGGGCGTTGAAGTGGGAGCCGGTTTTGCTGCCACGCGCCTCAAGGGCAGCGAGAACAACGATTCCTACACCGCCTCGGAGGACGACCAACCCGTGCCCGCCACCAACCGGGCCGGCGGCGTCCTCGGCGGCATCAGCTCGGGCGAGGAAATCATTGCACGCATAGCCGTCAAACCGCCTTCCTCGATTGCCCTTCCCCAGAAGACCGTGGACCACGCCGGCCGCGAAACGGAGATTGCAATCCAGGGCAGGCACGACCCCTGCCTCTGTCCCCGCGTCGTTCCCGTCGCGGAAGCCATGGCCGCGTTGGTGCTCGTGGATGCCTTGATGATGCAGAAGGCGAGACAATGGTGAAGGCAAAGTCCGGACCGGTCGTCGGCATCGTGGGCGGCAAGGGGAAGATGGGCCGCCTGCTGGCCAAGCTGTTCAAGCGCAGGGGCCTCGAAGTCAGCGTGAGCGATTTGCATACCCGTCTGACAAACGCACGGCTCGTCGAGGCCTGTGACATCGTGTTCTTTTCCCTGCCCTTCAAGCAAGCCTTGCGCGTCATCCCCCGCATCGCCCCGCTCGCCAACCCCGGCGCCTTGTTGTGCGACCTCACCTCGGTGCAGGAAAAAACCGTGTCCCTGCTCGCCCGCCACGCCCCGCGCGGGGTCGGCGTTTCAGGCGTGCACCCCATGTTCGGGCCCGATGTCCCCTCCATGAAAGGCCAGCCGGTTTTCATCTGCCCCGTGCGCGCCAACCCCTGGCTGGGTTTCCTCAAACGCATCTTCAAGGGAGCCGGGCTGCGCCTGCACGTGTTCTCCCCCCGCGAACACGACCGACTGACCGCGGTGCTGCAGGCAGGGGTTTACTTGAACGCCCTGGCTTTTGCCGGTCGGCTGGCGGACAACGGCATTTCCCTGCGACAAGCCCGCCGCCTGGCCACCCCCAATGGCCAGCAACTGCTGGACTTGATGGAGAGCGTGCTGGGCCTGGATGCCTGGCTGGTGCAAAGCATCCTCTTCGGCAACCGGTTCGTGGAAACGCCTTGGCGGTCGGAACGCGCCTTCGCCAGGGAATTCAAGCGCTTGAAGGAGGCCCTTGCATGACCCAATCGGTCTTCCAGCGCGCCGGCAAGAAGCTCACCGTGAAAGGCACGAGCGACCGCGTCAACCGCGTCAAGATTTCCCCCATCAAGGAGATGGGTTTGCTTGCGGAAAGCATGCAGGGCGTGGTCTCGCTGGGCCAGGGAACGCCGTCCTTCCGAACCCCTGCCCACATCGGGGCCTTCGTCGCGCAGAAAATCGCGGAAGGCGCCGTCGACAAGTACATCATGGGACCGGGTCTGCCGGACCTGCGCCACGCGATAGCGGACAAGCTCGGCCGCGTCAACCGCATCGACGCAAACCCCGACACCGAGCTCATCGTCACGGTCGGAGCCAACCAGGCCCTGTGCATGGCCATGCTGGCCCTCGTCAACGAGGGCGAGGAAGTGCTGATGACTTCCCCCAATTACTCGCCGCACCTCGAACAGGCAGGGGTTGCCGGTGGGAACGTGAAATTCGTGCCCCTGGTCGAGGAAGAGGGCTGGCGCCTGGATGTCGAGGCCTTCGCGCAAGCGATTTCCAGGCACACGAAGCTGGTCGTCCTCAACACGCCCCTCAACCCCACGGGCTCGGTGCTGCCGGAAAGGGACTTGCGTGCCCTCGCCGAGGTCGTCCTCCAGACAGATGCCTTCGTGCTCACCGATGAAACGTACGAGGACTTCGTCTTCGGAAAAGAAAGGCACTTCAGCCTGGCCTCCATCCCAGCGATGCGGCCCCGCACCCTCTCGGTGTTCAGCTTCTCGAAGTCCTACGCCATGACCGGCTGGCGCTGTGGTTACGTGCACGCCGAAGAGGGGCTCATCAACCAGCTCCTAAAACTGCACGATGCCCTGTGCATCTGTGCTCCCCTCACCGCGCAATACGCCGCCCTCGCTGCCCTCACCGGGCCTCAGGACTGCGTCAGCCACTTCCGCGGCGAAATCGCCCAGCGTGCCCGTCTCGTCGAAAAACGCATGGCCGAGCTGCCACGCTTTTCCTCCCAGCCCCTGGCCGGGGCCTACTACGCGTTCCCCAGGGTCGCGGGCCTAAGGGACTCGGTGGGCTACTGTCTGGAGCTTCTCCACGGGGCCAAGGTGGTCACGGTGCCAGGCTCGGCCTTCGGGCCCACGGGAGAAGGGCACATCCGGTTGAGCTACTGCATGGAAGAAAATGTGATTGACCAAGCCTTCGACCGCATCCAGCAATTCGAGAAAAAACAGGGACACGGGCAGCCATTGCACGGCTAAGCAGAACTAGTACTTCGCGAGCTCCCGCAGCAGCGCCATGTTCTCCTGGATGACTTCGCGCGCGGCCTGCAGGACTTCCTTGCGGATTTTCTTGGTGTTCGCCTTCGAGACGTGTTTCCGGGCCATTGACATAATCATCCCCCGCCCGCTATTTATACCTATGGTTTTACGTCCACGAACCCGTGCAGCCAGTCGTAGACCTGGTCGGCGGAGAGCTTTCCCTGCGCGATGTTCAACAGCGTGTCCACGGCGTCCTTGAGCCGGTAGGCCTTCAGCCGCAGGCCGTTCAACCGAAGGAACAGCGTTGCCACGACGAAGCCCGTCCGCTTGTTCCCGTCAAGGAACGGGTGCTTGGAGATGATTTCCCCCAGCAAATACGTGGCAATGCGCAGCAACCGCTCCTGCCTGGAAACGTCCCTTTCGAGGGTTTGCTCATAGAATTCCAGGTTGCTCAGCACCATTGCCAGGAGGTTGGGCTGCACTAGGCCGAAGTTCTCGATGCCTTCCTGCATGAGGGCGAAGACCTGCGCGTCCTTGAGGCTGCTGAACACTTGCACGCCATGGTTTTCCCCGGCCGAAATGAACCCCACCAGGATGTGGATGGCCTCGCATTCCTCCAGCTTGAGGTAAACCCTGCCGCCGCTGGTCGCCTGCCGGCGGAAGAGGCCATTGAAGGTCTGCATGTGTTTGCGGATGGTTTCCAGGTCGAAGCGCATAAGATGCTCCAGGGAATATTTATTTGTGCCTTAACTTTAATTAAGGGGGACGGGGGAAGGTGGCTTGGCTAAGAAACTATGCTTTGGGTTTCCGGAAGGAGCGAGGAACCCTTCGTGGCCGCCCATACCGATTACCATACCTTTTGAGTATTTTTAGATAGTCAGTTTTTCTTTGCCCTTCCCTTAACTCCGATTGCCACGTTCGCTTGAAAGGGAACCAGTGCTCTACCAAATAACGTGTATTTTTCCCGGTAATACCCAGGGAAGCAAGCGCTTCCCCCTGGTGGGTGGCAAGGTTTAATACATGGGTAGCCCCAAAAAAAGCTGCATCTGGTTTTTCGCGCCGGAGCCGGGTCAAAAAGCCTTTTTCCCTTAAATGCTCGTAAGAGTAGTAAAATTTTCCGCGCCACCTTTTGAGAAAGAGCCGATCTTTTGCGGGAAGTCCCGTACGCTGGCTTTCTAATAGCTTGTCTGCTTTCATCCCTGTTGGTTCTACTCTATCATTGTATCTTAGTGCAATGGCCGATTCCATTGGCACCACCTTAACTCCTCTAATTTCAGCGGCTTTAATTAGCTTTGGGAAAAGAAAAGTTTTGTAGTTTTCAACTATTTCTTCGAACATGCCGAACCTTTCCTTTAAAGAGGTTAGGCTCTTTCTTTTCATTTTGTTCATTCGAATGATCGGTTCAGCCTCGCGGGGAAACAATTCCAAGAGTCTCTCGTCGCGTTTCTCTCGTGCCACCTGAACTTCTTCGAGAAGTCTGAGTTTACTAGGCAAGTCCTGGACCATTCTTTGAACTGGTTCAAGAGAACTTATTTCCGCAGTTTTCCGCCAGTCTTTGAGCCGTCGGGGAGTCATTTCAAGTCCAAGCACGCTCCCCGGCTGCATTCCTTCAACTATTTTCAGGGCTTGGTGCACAACCCAGTTTGGAACCGGGTTCCGTGGGTTTCCATGGTGTACGCCAACGAGAAGGGTCATTTTTTCCACCTAAAGCCTCCGGCGAGATTTGAACTCGCGACCTGCTGATGGCTTGCGCAACGCACTACCACCCCTTGCGGGGAAGTAGTTACCGCGTTACAAGTCAGCTGCTCTACCAGGCTGAGCCACGGAGGCATTCAAGGCCTACCAATCTATGGAGGCTAAATGGTTTATAACCGTTGATTGTCGGGTCAGAATGGTATAAATACGGCTTAGGACATAAGCCTTTTATGCCAGGGAAGCTTCCCCGCAAGTCAGGGCCTCCGCCACGCGCTGCAGATGAAGCCCGGCGCGTGCTCCTGCGTTTCGCCCCCTTGGAAGCCGAAACCCTGGACCAGCGCCTGCTCAGGCTCAGAGAATACATCGCCGCCCGCCGGCGCCTGCTGAAGCGGGTGTCCGAGAACACGGTTTCCAAGGTCCTCCGAGCAGAACCCTCGATGGCTTTCGCCCGCCGGCTCACGCCCACCCAAGTCATCCGACAAACGTTGGTGCCGTTCGCCCCGAAACCCGGTGAATCGGAGGCCGACCGCGCCGCCCGCGTGGCGGGCCTCGTGGAAGCCCGCAAGAAGCTGCAAACGATTTTTGGCGTCCACTACCGCCAAATAGGGGAGACCATTCGCGGCCATCCGGAACTCTCGTTCGCCCGACGGCCCCACGGCGTCTATTATGGGAAACCTCGCACGAAGCCGAGGTACAAGACCGACTTCAAGCGCAGAAGCGGAGTGGCCGACCGCGTCCACGAAATCCTGGCGCCCCTCGCGCCGCCCACGCGACCGGAATCTCCCGAGGCGCGCACCGAACGCCTCGCGCGGGTCAGGGGAGTCATCACGTTTTTGGGCCTTGAATTGGGTGAAAAAGCCGTGGCACGCGAGATAAGCCAATCACCCGCGCTGGCATTCGCCCGTCTCTACCGCTCCCAATCGGAAGAAATCCGCGACCGCCTGCTCGAGGTCGCTTTCACCAACCCGAGAAAGATTTCCAACGCCTACCGGAAGCTGGTCACGCGGTTTGGTCTCGTGAACGTCAACACGGTCTTACGCCGTTATCCGGAGACGCGGTTCGCGGCATCCAAAGTCGTCGTAACCAGTCGGACCCATGGCGTGCCAGGCGGGCAGGTTCTGTCCACCAGACGCAAGTTTGCGTTGCGCACTCCCGCCGACTGGCGCCGCGCCTACCCAGGCATGCCTTCCTTCAAGGGCGAACCCCTGCCCACCATCCTTCGCATTGGCCGCAGGCTCGCGGCCGTGCGCGACAAGGGTACTGCAGCGGTCTTGGCCCGCGTGCGCCGCCTCGAGGAAACCTATGGCGCCCAGGCCATCAGCGAAGCCCTCCACGCCTATCCTGCGCTCGAGTCCTTAACGGCGTATTCGGACCAGGCGAGCAAGCACCTTCGTCGCTTCCCCATCTACCGTCTCACCCCGAGCCAGCGCCAGGACATCGTCCGCTATTACAAGCGCTATAAAAGCGTCCCAAAGCTCGTCTCCTATTTCAAGGACATGGGTGTGAGACTGCGTGGGCACGAAGTTTCGCTGGTGCTGGAGGTTGCGGGCGTCACCCCGGTTCCACTCGCCGTGCGCCGCCACGAGAAAAAAGTGGCCAGAGAAACCGCCAAGGCCGCCAGGACCGCGCAATCCGAGCCGAAGCAAAGGATTCGTCGCAACAATCTGCCAGAGGCCGCGTGCAGGGCACTCGTCGAGGAAAACTTGCCGAACATTCGCGGGGGCGTGGCGAACGCCTTATGGAGCCTGGTTCGAATCAGGTCGTTTGCCGAGATCCTGCCGGTCATCGTCGAGCGCGTCGTCCGCGAGCTTCCGTTCGCGCGGCTGCCGGGCGAGCCGCACTTGAGGCCCTACCTCGTGCAGATGGCGAAATTCCAGACGTTCAATCTCGCGAAGGAAGAAGGCTGGCTCCGAAGAAAAGGCGCGCGGGACGTGGCCTTCGCGCCCGGCGCCGAGGAATCCGTGCCAAGCCACGAGCTTCGGCCTGACCAACTGGTCGAAGTGCCGGAAGACCTGCGTCCGCATTTCCGCGCCCTCGCCGACAAGTCGGGGCTGGACAAACGTGAGCGCATGGCCTTCAACGCCTTGTCGGAAGGGAAAAACAGCAATCAAATCCGCGCCTATTTGGCTTTGCATACCGGCGCGTGGACCCGCATGCGGCGCAGCATCCAGGAAAAAATCGGGCGCCAGCTCGATTAGCCTTGGCGACTCGGACACCCAGAACAAGCCTGCTACCCCTCAAGCAGTCTGAAGAATTCCTCGCGCGTCAGTCCGCAGTCCGTCAGGATCCCTTTCAAAGTGCCCAGCGGCAGGCCGCCGCCATGCAGGGAAACCGTGGTGTGCCGGTACTGGCCCTTATGGTTTCCGGCCAGTTGCACATGGGACCCCTTGCTATAACGCACGGGCACTATCCCGATTTTGGCGAGCGCCTTGATCAACTTCTTGGGTTTCACGGGTGGAAGGTGGCCGTTGCTCATGCAATTCCCTTGTTGGGCAACAAGGTTCAGCCAACCGAATCAGTGAGCCATCTACTCTTTTTGTCCCAAATGAATGGATAGTGCGTCCGACAAATTCCTGAACGCGTCCCGCATGCTTTTGCCGTAGGTGTTGATGTGGTACTTGTCGCACCGCACCAAAACGTTTTTGCCCTCTCGCCAGACCTTGACGTCAATCGTTTCCGATTCCTTCCCGTGCTTCATGGAAAGGACGCTTGATTGGGTTGTCGTGGTCATGTTCTCCCGATACCATTTACCCTTGAAGGACTTAATATAGGTTTGGTTGAAAAATGCCCCGGCCGGGATTTGAACCCGGGTCTCCGCCGTGAGAGGGCGGAATCCTTGGCCTCTAGACTACCGAGGCAAATGGCTTTTTGACCGACTTTATTTGGGGGGGCGCCTGCCTCTCACCCTACGCCCTGAGGCCCTACAAAAACGGTCAGGCCAATCCCTTTGGGCTTGCAAGGGTTTTAATGGGTTTCCCTGGCACCCACGCAACCCTTAAATAGGGCCTCCGAGCCAATTATATCCATGACTACCGGCCTCCACCCCGCCTCTCCGAGATTTCCCCGGCTGGCAGCGGCCGCGAGGACCGCCCGCGAGGTCATGGCAAAGGGCAAGAGGAAGCGGAATGCGGCCCTACTGGGGACCGCGCTCCTCGGTGGCCTGGTGCTGAGCAAGGTGGCGGCCCGCTCCCCCGCAGAGAAGCTGCGCGCGAGGGAGATAGAGGTCGCGCAGCAAATCCTGGAGAATCCGCGCTTCCCCGTGCCGCGGAGGGTCTATCTAACCGGGGACGCCAAACTGGATTCCCCCGGCAACTGCACGGGCTGGGTGCGGAACCTCGCTTCCCGACTGTATGGGCGGAACTATGAGACCGGCAGGAACGCCTTCGTCTTCGCCGAGTGCAACAAGGTCCTCGAACGCAGGTGGGGTAAAGGGGCGAACGGACAGTATGTCAGGACGGGCTTCACGCAGGCCGAAATCGTCGACCGCATCGCGTCCGGTGTCATCAAGCCCGGCACCGCCATCGGCACCTATTATGCTGACAGCCCCCACAACCTGGAGGGGGCACCCTACTCGCATGTCGTCATGTACTTGGGCCCGCAACTCGTGATGGAACCCGTGATGGAGAACGGGAAGGGGGTCCAGCGCATGAGAGTCGTCCACTGGTTCGGCCACAACTTCGTGAAGGGGCCCGCCACGGCTCCCCTCGAGAGCTTTTTCGCTTCCGGTTCGAGGCTCCAATTCCTTGATATCCTGCGTCCGAAATGACGGAAGTGCCGTGGGGCAGATTTGAACCGCCGACCCCCAGATTATGAGTCTGGTGCTCTAACCAGGCTGAGCTACCACGGCAAAAGAAGTCGCGTAGGGATTTACCGCATAAAACATTTATAAGGCTTTTTCAGGGTGGGCGAACGCCTTAAGGTGGTCGGCGCGGTCGATCAATCGGATGTGCTTGTCGTGCAAGACCAGTTTGTCGGCGTAGCCGAGGAACAACCCGGTTTCGAGGACTCCGGCCAGGTCCTTGGCCTGGAAGTCGAGGTCCTCGTAGGAGTAGAGGTTGTCGACTTTGACGTCCACCAGGTAGTTGCCGGTCTCGGTTTTGAATGGCGTGCCGTGTTCCAATCGAAGCGAGGCCCTGCCCATGCGTTCGAGTGCGGCCAGGGTCCGCTTCCAGCCGAAGGCCGCGACCTCGAAGGGAATGCTTCCATGCAGGCGTTCGACGAGGTGTCGTGCCTCCGCGACCACGAACAATTCGGCCGCGCTCTGGGCAATCATCTTGTCGAGGATGAGCGAGTGCGTGTCGCGTTTCACGTAGTTCAGGTCCTCGTCGACTTGCGCGGCGAACTCGATGCCTACATCCACTTCATGGTCGTTGAGGGAAACCATGGGCAGATGGCAGGCGGAGGCGAGGGCGGCCAGCCGCGCCGAGCCCGGAACGAACTTCACGTGGATGCCGCGTTGCTCGGCGGACAACGCGAGCTTTTTCACGAACCTTTCCCCGGCCTCGGAGGTGCCGATGCTCACGACGTCTCCGTCGTGCACGTACCTGGCGACGAAGTCCTCCATGGATTGCTCGTGCATAGGACCATTAATAGGGTTTAACCGTTATTTAAGGGTTTCTGGGGCTTTTGGCAAGGTTTTTATGTTCCCACAGCGTAGTCCTATTATGGCCAAGCCCGCGCGTCCCGAAATAAAGAAGCCCAGGCAATTCAATGCCTTTGAGCGCTTCATGCTTGGGCGGGCCGTCCGCCGCGCCTTTCCCACCCACAAGGGAAGCGAGTTGCGGAGGAAAGTCGAAGAATACCGCTCGGATTTTGAAAGCGAAATGGCGCGGGTCCGTTACGTTCCAAAAAAGCGTTTGCGGCCCATGGGTTTCGTGCAGCGGTGGAAAGCCAGGAAGCTCATCGACCACATGGAATACCCTTTGCCGGCAGGGGCTCCCGAAGTGGAGAGGGAATTGGTTGCGCGGCGGTTAACGGCTGCCAAGACTTTCCTGCGCAGGCTGGCAGCGGATCCCCTGACGCGGCGCGCCTTGTTTGATGCATTCCATACGAGCCTCCTGAAAACGATTACCGCTGAGTTGTCAGCGCGTGATTTTCCAACAAAGACCTTTGTTGATAGCAAGGAGAGAACCCGGCCCGGTGCCCGGCGGTTCAGGCTTTACTCGAAAGAAAAAAGCGCGGAAGCTGGTGGCAAGCAGAGCCAGCTTCACTTGTATGCCAGGCCCGTTGAAGGCGGTTACTCGGAGCTGGCCGAGCACGAGTTAACCCATTTGGCCATCTGCATGGAGGCCTTGGAGAACCCCCACGGCTTCACCCTGTCGAAACGCCAGTATTCAGCCATCCTGGTGCGGGTGCGGCGGATTTTGGGTGAACACCCCAGCCTTTCAGCCAAAGAATTTTATTCCCATTATGCGGAAGTCATGAGGTGAATGGATGGCCAAACCAAGGCACCCAGAAATATTGAAGCCCAGGCCGCTCACCCGGGCCCAGAGCCGTTTTGTCAGGCGGCGGGTGCGAAAGGAGACCCCTGGCAGGACGGCGCGCAGTAGAACGAAGGCAGTCCGTGCACGGATTGAAGCAATCGAGCACGATATCGCGAGGCTGCGGTATATTCCCAAGCCGGTTCTCCTGCCCATGCATGGACTCGCCAGCGAGAAGACCCGAACCCTGATTCGGGAGATGTATTATCCCTTGCCGGCCAATGCATCGGCTGAATGCAGGTCGCTGGTCGAGCAACGGCTGTCAGCAGCAAAGCAGTTCCTTTACAAGCAATGGAAAAACCCCTCGCTGTCGCAGGCTTTGTTCAATTCCTATTACAGTGGTTTGCTGAAAACACTGGTCACCGAACTCTATTGGCGCAGAGACGTTCTGCAAGACGCGCAATTCACGTTCCTTGAAAGCCCGATGATTGGTTCCCGCCGGCGGTTTCCCAGTTATGAGCCGAAGCAGAGGCAATTGGCAGCTATTCTAAAAGGTGGGACGCTGACCCCAAAGCAACACGCCTTGTATGCTTCGCCCAATGAAACCGGCAGGTCAGAGCTCAGGGAACACGAATTCATGCACTTGGCCATTGGCATGGAGATTTTCAGGCGCCCTGAAAGTTTTGACCTCGAAAAAGCCTACAAGCGAGTGGTTGGAAAAGTGAAGCGGATTCTCCGGGAAAAACAAGTCTATTCCCCCGTGGAATTCTACGCTGAATACCAAAAAACCATGGACTGACCACGTTAAAGCCCTCCCCGGGAATCGAACCCGGGACCTCGTCCTTACCAAGGACGTGCTCTACCACTGAGCCAGGAGGGCCAATAATTCAAACTAATTGCCTCCGCAAAGGGTTTTAAAGCTTGGCTCGCCGCTTCCCGGCTTCAGCAGCCTAAGAGGTTTTTTTCGACGTAGATGTCCGTCGTGCCCCCATGGGCCTGGCTGAACACGCGTTTCACGACCTGGAAGCCTTGCGCGCGGTAGAAGGCAAGCGTTTCCGGTTCGCCGCAGAGGATGAACGCGCGGACCTTGGCGGCGTGCCGTTGCCGGAACTCGTGCAAGGCTTTTTCCAGCAACTCGGCGCCGAAGCCCGCCCGCTTTTTTTCGGGCAAGACGAGGAACTGCTCGATGGTGCCATGCAATGCGCCCGTCTTGCAGTAAATGAAGCCGGTTACTTTCCGGTGTTCCCTGGCCACGAAGCAAAACCGTTTCTTGCCCGCGAAGTGCTTGACGTAGTCCAGGGTGATGTGGGCAACCCTTTCCTCGAAGGCGTGCGTGGGCAGCTTGTGGTGGTAAGCCGAAATCCAGGAGACCAGGAAGGTTTCCAGCACGTCCACGGCATCGCTTTCCTCGAACCGCTTGATGAGCATTATTTCACCAAATCGTTTACTTTATTCAAGTCGCTTACCTTTAACTTGGTTTCCTTGCCGCTCGCCAGGTCCTTCAAGGTGAGTTCGCCTGCCGCTAGGTCCTTCTCCCCGACAATCAAGACGAATGGCACGCCCAAGCGGCTCGCGTACGCCAGGTTCTTGCTGATGCCGCGCCCGCAGAGGTCCATGTCCGTGTTCACGCCCATCCCGCGCAGCCTCTGCGCGAGGTCAACGGCCGGCTTCAACGCGGTTTCCCCGATGGGGGCCACGAACACCCGCGTCCGGTTCTGCGCCGGCAACCGGTCTTCGAGGACGTCCAGCAGCCGGTCGACGCCGAAGCTGATACCCGTGGCAGGACTCTCTTGCCCTCCATACAGACCGACCAGCTTGTCGTACCTTCCGCCGCCGGCGATGCTCGCCACTCCCGGCACCATGACCTCGAAGACGTTGCCCGTGTAATACTCCAGGCCCCGCGCGAGTGAAAGGTCCAACTGCACCTTGCCCTTGCAGCCCTGCGCTTCCAGCATCCCAATCAAGTCCAGCGCTTCCTTTAGGCCTTCGCTGTCCTTGCCGACCTGCTTCATCGCGCTCGCCGCGTCGTTCTGGCGCACGACTTCCAGGATGTCCGTGGGGATGCCCTTCTCTTTTAGTTCCTTCTCGACGCCCTTCCACTCGATTTTGTCGGCCTTGTCGAGGCTGCGGAAACAGTCCACGACCTGCTCGGGCTTCACCTTGCACTTCTTCGCGAGTTCCTCGAGCAGCTTCCGGTTGTTCACCTTCACCTTTGCGTCAAGGCCCAGGCGCTTCACGATTTCGAGCGCACAGGCAATCACTTCGAAGTCCGCGAGCGTGGAGTTTCCCCCCACCGTGTCCGCATCCGCCTGTGTGAACTCCCGGTAGCGGTTGGCGCCCGGCCGGTCATACCGCCACACCTGCCCGATTGCATAGCGCTTGAAGGGCTTCGACAGGTCCCGGTTGGTTGCCACTACGCGACCCATTGGCACCGTCAAGTCAAACCGCAATCCGATGTTGCGGTCGCCCTGGTCCTTGAACCAATAAATTTCCTTGGAAATCTCCTGGCCCCCCGCCCCCTTCTTGGCCAGCAACTCGAGTTCTTCGAGTGCGGGCGTCTGCAGGGGATAGAACCCGTACAACTCGAACACCTGCCGGCAGGTGTCCTCGATGAACTGCTTCTTCTTCATGCGTTCCGGGAGAAAGTCCCGCGTGCCGCGCACGTTTTGAAAGGTCGTCATAACCCATACCTCCTAAGTTCCTTGCAGTTTAATAGGTTTTGCCTTCGGGCTGTGTCCTGCGCAGCAGGACACGTTTCCCCGAAGACGCGGTCTTCGGGGCCTCGTCCCCAAGGGGACAAGGTCGCAGGCCTTTTGTCAAAAGGCCTCACGGCACCACCCGGTTGAACTCGAATTCCACCAAGTCCGTGGCCCCCGCCTTCTTGATGAGCGGGATAAGGCCCGGCACCGCCTCCCGGTCCACGGCCACGTTCACGGCATAGCCTTCCTCGCCGTAGAGCTTGGCAATGGTGGGTTTTCGCAGGCAGGGCAGGATTTTCACCAGCTCATCCAGGCGTTCCGCGGACACGTTCATGACCAGCATGGACTTCTTCTTGCCCAACAGCACGCTCTGCAACAGCGTATTGATTTCCGCGATTTTAGCGCGCTTGGCCTCGTCCGCCCAGGCTGCCTTGTTCGCGATGAGCCGCGTTGTTGACTCCATGACCGTGTCCAGGATGCAGAGGTTGTTGGCCTTCAACGAGCTCCCCGTCTCGGTCAACTCCACGATGGCGTCCACCAGCCGCGGGCACTTCGCCTCCGTGGCCCCCCACGAAAACTCGACCGCGGCGCGCACCCCATTGCGGGCCAGGTATTCCTTTGCCAGGTTCACGTACTCGGTGGCCACGCGCTTTCCCTCCACGTCCTTCACCGACTTGATGCCGGAATCACAGGGCGCAGCCAAGACCACGCGCACCTTGCCGAACCCCTGCTTGGAGTACAGCAACTCGCTGACCTCCTCGACCCTCGCTCCGCTCTCCGCAATCCAGTCCTTGCCCGTGATGCCCGCATCCATGACCCCGTCCTCGACGAACCTGGCCATCTCCTGCGCGCGCACCATCATGACCTCGATGCCCGGGTCGCTGATGGCCGGAAAGTAGCTTCTTTCCGTGGCCTTGATGCGCAGGCCCGCCGCGTTGAACAACTCGACGGTCGCGTCCTGCAGGCTCCCCTTCGGGATGCCCAACTTCAATTTCTCCTTCGTTTCGTTCATTTTCTTTCCTCCACCTTGCCAAAAAAGCAACTCCGTTGATTGGTGTGACACGCGTTGCCGGTCTGCTCGACCCGAAACAACAACGCGTCCGCGTCACAGTCGAAGCGCACTTCCCGCACGCGCTGGAAGTTGCCGCTCGTCTCCCCCTTCGTCCACAGCGCCTTGCGGCTCCGGCTCCAGTAACAGGCCTTGCCCTCGCGCAGGGTCTTCTCCAGCGAAGCGCGGCTCACATAGGCCAGCATCAGGACCTCGCCGTTGCCCGCATCCTGCACCACGGCCGGAATCAAGCCGCGGCCCTTGCCGAAGTCCAGGCGATTGAACGCCAGCGCGTCCTCAACGGAAATCCTTCCCTCGTACAACGCCATGCCCACCACCGCATCCACGCCCAGCCAGTCCAGGCGCGCCACCTCAGCCAGGGAGGACACCCCACCCGCATAGACCAGCCTGTTCCGGGTCAGCCTGGCCAGCCTTTCCACGCGCCCGAAATCAAAGCCCGCCATCCGCCCCTCGACCTCCACAAAGGTGGCCATGAACTCCCCGCAATAGTCCTCCAACTCTGGCAGCAGTTCCTCCGGAGTCCGCGACGTCGCCTCCTTCCAGCCCTTCACGACGATGCGGCCGTCCTTCGAGTCCAGGGCCGCGACCACTTTCTCCCTTCCCACCACGCCAGCCAGCTCCGACAGGAAGCCTTTCTCGGCCTTCGACCCGACGATGACCTTCTTCGCCCCGGCCTCCACCAGCGCGACCGCTTTCTCCACCGAGTCGATGCCGCCTCCCACCCGCGCCCGCACCTTCCAGCACAACGCCTGCACGGTCTCCAGGTTAGAGCCCTCGCGCAACGCGGCATCCAAATCAATGACCTGGACTTCCCGGAACCCCTTGAACCGCTCCGCTAAGCCATCCACGTCCGTGGACTCCCACTTCTTCTCGCGGCCGCCCACGAGCTGCACCGCCTTGCCATCCATCAAATCAATCGCCGGAATGATCATGGTCGCACCTCAACCCTTTTTTCCTTCAAGAACGCTTTCACTTGCCCAATCGTCAACTCCCCAAAATGGAAGACGCTCGCTGCCAGCACGGCGTCCGCGCCTCCAACGGCAACCGCGTCGTAGAAGTCTTGGAGGCCGCCCGCGCCCCCCGAGGCGATGACGGGAATGCGCGCCCGCACCCCAATCGCCGCCAGCAACTCCACGTCAAACCCCTGCTTGGTGCCATCGCGGTCCATGGAGGTTACTAGCAGTTCCCCCGCGCCCAGTTCCTCGGCTTGCTTCGCCCACTGCACCGCGTCAAGCCCGGTCGCCTGCGAGCCCGCGCGCGAATACATTTCCCACCCTGCTCCCACCCGTTTCGCGTCAATCGCCACGACCACGGCCTGGCTCCCAAACTCCCGCGCCAACTCGCCAATGAGTTCAGGCCGCTCCACCGCCGCTGAGTTGACCGTGACCCGGTCGGCCCCGGCCAAAAGCAGTTCCCTGGCCGCTTTAACCGACTTAATGCCGCCGCCCACGGTCAAGGGCACGAAGACGCGCCGGGCCGTCCGCCGAACCAATTCCACCACGGTCTTCCGTTCTTCGACCGTGGCCCCGATATCCAGGAAAGCGATTTCGTCCGCGCCCTCCGCATAATATTTTTCCGCCAACTCCACGGGCAAGCCTGCCGGCTGAAGGCATCCGAAACGGACTCCTTTCACGACCTTCCCGCCCTTCACGTCCAGGCAGGGGATGATTCTCTTCGCCAACATGTTCTCACGCTTCCACGAAATTCCTCAACACCTGCAGCCCCACGGGGCCGCTCTTCTCCGGGTGGAACTGTACGGCCCACACATTTTCGCATTCCACGGCCGAAACGAATGACTCGCCGTACTCGCTCCGCGCCGCCACGAGGTCGGGCGCGGTCCGCTTCACGGCGAACGAGTTCACGAAGTACGCGTAGGCGCCATCCTCGACGCCCTCGAAGAGCCGCGTCTTCCGCGTCAAGCGCAACCGGTTCCACCCGATTTGCGGCACCTTCCGCGCAACCGTGAACCGCTCCACCCTTCCCCCCAGCAACCCAAGGCCGCTCGCGTCCAGGCTTTCCTCGCTCCCCTCGAACAGCAATTGGAACCCCAGGCAGATGCCCAGGAAAGGCGTGCCCTCCCGCACCCGCTCCCTGAGCGCCGCCTCCAAGCCCGTGCGCCGAAGGGAGGCCAGGGCCGAGCCGAAGTTGCCCACACCGGGGAGCAGGATTTTGTCGGCCCCTGCCAGGTCTTTCGGCCCGGACGCGGTTATGTAGCTTGCACCCAGCCAGTCCAAGGCATTCCCCAGGCTGCCCAGGTTGCCCGCGCCATAGTCCACGATTCCAATCACGTTTTCACCTCCCGCAACCTTCCCTTCGTGCTCGGCACGCCCCGCATTCTCGCATCCGGCTCGACCGCCATCCGCAAAGCCTTTCCAAACGACTTGAACAGGGCTTCCGCGATGTGGTGCGAGTTCCTTCCCGCCAACAACCGCAGTTGCAGCGTGCAGCCTAGGTTGGTGGCCAGCGCTTCGAAGAAGTGCTCGACCATCTCCGCACTCAAGTCCCCGACCTTCTTCGCCGGGAACCCGGCCTCGAACGCGAGCTTTCCCCGCCCGCTCAAGTCCAGCGCGCACAAGGCCAGGCTCTCGTCCATGGGCAGGACGAAAAAGCCATAGCGGTTGATGCCATTTCGGTCGCCCAGCGCCTGACTCAAGGCCTGGCCCAAGGCGATGCCCGCGTCCTCGACCAAGTGGTGCTCGTCGAACCGGTCCACGCACTCGGCCTCCAGCTTCACGTCCACGAGGCTCTTCGCGGCCACCTGTTCCAGCATGTGGTCGAAGAAGTCAATCCCCGTTCGCACCGCGAATTTTCCGGTGCCGTCCAGGTCGACTTCCACGCGCACGCGCGTCTCCTTCGTCTTCCGCTCCACCCTTGCCTTCCTCATCTCCATCCCTCCAGCGCCTCATTCACATCCCCAAAAACCTTTCCCGCTCCGTTCTTTCGGAGCAGTTCCCTCAACTCCCTTCCCTTGTCTTGG
>Ga0209541_10002165_pt1 | contig 37650 bp, 45 predicted proteins | sample RifCSPlowO2_01_FD_184027 | JGI IMG/M metagenome (GOLD analysis project Ga0209541, IMG submission 184027) | Groundwater microbial communities from Rifle, Colorado - Rifle CSP2_plank lowO2_0.1 (SPAdes) (version 2) | ecosystem: Environmental > Aquatic > Deep subsurface > Groundwater | place...
GGCGTTCATTCCGGACTTCCGCGCGCTCGGAAGTTAAAACTCATCACGTCATTGCTTGGAGTATCTGTCTAGCCTCACAAATTTACCATTAAGCCCAAATCCGTCAAGTCATTTACTTGACGGAACCAAGCTTCGCGCCTGCGGAGTCTCTGAAAAAAGAATCATCCTCGCTTGGGGGAAGCGGAGTAACGCCCATCCGCAGCCACTCAAAAAGCGATATCTCGCTTCAAGGAAAGTGCTTTGCCTCAAAAATTTGCTCGTTAAATGAGGGTCGGTATACAATGAACATACATGAGAAAACTTTATCGCCACCGCAAACAACACGGGACACCCATCGCGAGCGGGGTCTTCAGTGGTCTCGGAGAATGGATGGAAGTCTCACCGGGTATTTTGCGCCTTGGCTATGTCGCTCTTGCTGTCCTTACCGGCATTCTTCCCGCCATCTTTCTCTACATCATCGCTCATTTTCTTATTCCGGAGAAAAAATGATCTTACAAAAAAGACCCGCGTGAAGCAGGTCTTTTTTTTAGTGGCAGTTATTTTATTTCCACCGACTTGATGGTGACTGCCGTCAGCGGCCGGTCGTCCGAATCTACCGGGGCCGTTGCGATCGCATCAACGACGTCCTGCCCGGAAACCACTTCGCCGAAGATCGTATAAGAAGGCGGAAGCGGATAATCCTGATGCATGATGAAGAATTGACTGCCGTTCGTATTGGGGCCTGCATTCGCCATCGCAAGCACGCCGCGTTTATACCCTTTTTTGTAGAGCGCACTCTCTGCTTTGATCTCGTCGGGGAACGTGTAGCCCGGACCGCCGCTTCCCCATCGGTCTGCCAGTGCGTCGTTCTTCGAGAGCGGGTCCCCCGCCTGGATCATAAAGTCCTTGATGACGCGATGAAATTTTACTCCGTCATAAAATCCGGAACGAGCGAGTTTGACGAAGTTCTCTACAGTCTTTGGCGCATCACTTGATGCGAAGCGGAGCGTAATATCGCCTTTAGAAGTTTTGAGCACTGCTTCAGATGGAGCTGCCGCGGCCGATCCCGCGCTTTTTGCTCCGGGGACTGAAGCGTTGATCGCTTCAACCGCCGTTCCTGTCGCCGTTGGCGGAAGCGTCAATGTCTTGTTTTCGACCGAAACCGGTCCGGCCGATGTCGCCGCCATTTGGGGAAGCCCGTCGCCGCTAAACCAATACAGTAATACTGCGGCACCGACGATAACTAGGCCTCCGATGATGATCGCTGTTGTTTGTGACATATATGTTATGAATTGACCAAATAATGATGGGGTGCATTATACACCGCAAATGAAAGCCCGCGCAAGAATTTACGCGGCCACCTTTGCTCGTACCTCATCGCGAACTTCCATCCAAAGTTTTCCCAAGTGGTTTTCGCCGTCTTTATTTGGCCCCCACCCCCAGTAAGCATCACGCCATGAATCCTCAATAAGAACTCGGTCTCCCGATTCGAGCAGTTTTTTTCGTACATAGGGGTGCTGAGCCACTTTTGCATGAAGTATCTTTTTCATCACACCGAGCTTTATCTCATCCCACTCGGGTAAATACTTGTCTCTGTTTGCGTAAGCAAATTTCATTGCATCGTGAGCTGAACGAGCTTTTCGAATCGCATCGTGCGAGACTTCATCGGTAAATTTTTCGGAATGATAGGCGTGTTCTGACGTCATCCAAAGCTCACCTTTCCACTCAAGGGCGAAGGAAGAAAAATTAGAGAACACGTAATATTCGTGTTCGTAAAAAAATATGGGCTTTTGTGTATCTGTCGGCATGATCAAAAATATTGTAGCACATCGAGACTATGCGCCACGGAGTCGCTATCCGATCTTTAGAAATGTTCCAAAAGTTTCGCGAGCAGCCGCACCGGAGCGCCGGCGGCGCCCTTGGCAAGCTGTTCCCCTTCTGCGGCGGTCATCCGCGAAGCGATATCGATATGCACCCATGGGTAGGCATCTTTTCCTCCCGCATCTTTAGTGAACTGATAGAGGAAGAGGGCGGCATTCGTTGCGCCGCCATAACGGCTTTTTCCGGTATTGGCCCAATCGCCGAACGTCCCCTTGATCTCCGACTCATATTCGTCCCACAGCGGCATCGGCCAGACATAGTCCCCCGTTTCCTCTCCCAATGCGCGAAACCGCTCTTCGAGATCATGGTCCCGCGTGAAAAGTCCCGATGCGTATGGGCCAAGAGCGACACAGATGGCGCCCGTCAGCGTGGCGACGTCAATCACAAGCCGCGGTTTGTATTGCTTCGCGTAATGGAGCGCATCGGCAAGGATGATCCTTCCTTCCGCATCAGTATTCAATACTTCGATCGTCTTTCCCGACATGCTCCGGAGCACGTCGCCCGGATGATAGCTTGAACCGCTCGGCATGTTCTCTACCGCCGGAACAAGTGCGACGATGTTCTTCTTTATTTTGAGTTTCGCCGCGGTGCAGAGCGCATGAATGACCGCCGCGCCACCCGACATATCCATATGCATCTCATACATGTTCGTATCCGATTTCAGATTGAGCCCGCCGGTATCGAACGTCACGCCCTTTCCGATGAGTACGATGGGCTGTTCGTCGGGAGCCCCCGCCATGTATTCCATGACGATGAACTTCGGTTCCTCGTCAGAGCCGCGACCGACACCCAAGATCGCCCCCATGCCCAATTCTTCCATTTCGCGGACGCCAAGCGCGGTGACCGTGATCGGCAGTCCCTCGGCTTCATCGGTCGCCGTTTGAGCAAGTATTTGCGGGGTCATTTCTCCTCCGGGAGTATTGGCGAGCGAGCGCGTCTTATTCACTTCTTCGCCGATGATCTTTCCTTTTTTGATCGCTTTTTCGACGCCGCTTCCTAATTTCCCGACAACGATCACTTCAGCAAGCGCGTTCCACCCCTCTTTCGGCTTTGACTTATACTTCACGAATTCGAAATTCGCCATTTCAAGATTGACGGAAAGCAGCTCGCCAATCTCCTGAGGGAGCATGTGGAGATGCGGAAATACCAGGTCGAAGAAATTCAGCGCAACCTTTTGTCTGTTTGCCGACTTCGCCAGCGATACCATTTTGCGGATCGTCGTCAATAATTTCCGCCGCGTCATCTCATCGCGCTTCCCCGTGCCGACCTCGATCACCGTTCCACCTTGAGCGGTGCGTACTATTGTGTCTTTCCCTTCGACAAAGGTGATGCGTGTAATATCTTTTGCCGTAGGAAATCTGCCCGCGAATGTGTATTTCATAGCGTTTAGTATTCTGCCGTTAATAAACTTGTCCGCCCGTCCAATCCCCGCGACAAATCAGCGGGATATTTGGCGGGCGGAACCATGGGTAAGTTTTTTGGTTAGGGATGGGGCCACCGCCCCATCTTTGCTATTCGCGCCCATTCATCCCCGGGGGGATGAATGGGCTGTTCCAATAACAAAATTCATACTACTCTTCGGCTCTATTTTTTCAACATATGCCGATCTCAGCAAGGATATCCTTTGTAGCCCTCACCGGATCTTTCGACATGGTGATCGGCCGGCCGACGACAAGAAGCCCGGCGCCCGCCTCCATTGCTGTTTTTGGAGTCGCGCTTCGGTGTTGATCGTCTTTTTTGGCATACCAGTCAGGTCGAATACCCGGGACTACAGCAAGAAATGTATTGCCTTTTTTCATGCCCCTGAGCAACGAAAGGTCGTGTGCGGAACAAACGACTCCGTCAAGGCGGGCGGCAACAGCATCGCTCATCAATCGTGAGACCGACCGCGCGATCTCGCGACGCCCTCCGGAAGATGAGGTGAGTACGGTCACCGCAATGATCTTGCTCCGGCCTGCATGTTTTTTTGCCGCACGCATCATATCGATCCCGCCGGAAGCATGCACGGTGATGATGTCGGCTCCTGCTCCGGAAATTTTTTCGACACTATTCCCGACGGTATTGGGAATGTCGTGGAGTTTCGCATCAGCGAATACCTTTCCGAATTTTTTGAGTTTACGAATGATCGACGTTCCCTCAAACAACAGATCGTTTATTTTAAATCCCCACGCGAGATCTTTGAGCGACGCGGCAAGTAAAAATGCCCGCTCCTCGGACATCCCGTCAAGCGCAACAATGATCGGGCTCTCAAGCTTCATGGGGTGCGGAATGCTTTTCTACGGAGCAAATACCGCAGTTATCGCAAATACTCGACCCGTTCTTAAATACTTTCCAGGCCTTGATCGGCGAAAGAATTCCGAGAAAAGACCGCAGATCGGCGAGACGGCGCAGCCACCAGCCGATCCGTCCGTAAAAACGTTTGTTGCCCCATAAGATGGCTGCCCATTGGGGACCTGCGGGGATCGCATTCATGGGCGGCGGCGGATCATAGACGGGCATGCTTTTTTGCTTCAGATCCGATTCGACCACCCTTTCAATATGTTCCCCGTCGTATACGGCCGTTTGCGCCCATCCCGAATATTTTGTCGCGGCACCATCTCCGGCAATGAATACATCGGGATCGAAGTGAAGCCGCAGGTGTTCGTCAACCTCGACTTTCCCCTGTTTGTTGATCGGGAGTTTCCATCGCTCATATACAGCGTTCGCTTTTACGCCTGCGGTCCAGATCACCGTGCGCGCTTTCATGCTCATATCTCCCAGGTATATTCCCTCTATTTCTTCCCGCTCGATCATGCGGTTCAGAAATATATTCACTCCGAGCCCGCGCAAATGATGCTCAATGCGATCGGTAAAACGTGCCGGTAGCGAGGGTATGATCTTACCCGCACCTTCGATAAGTTCAACGGAGACCAGTGCGGGATCGAGCCCGTGTTCTTTTGCGAGCTCTCTCGCATACACGATCAACTGGCCGGCCATCTCTACGCCCGTCGCGCCGGCGCCGATCACGACAAAATTCGCATTGCAAACCTGGTCGGTCTTGTTCGCATCATCGATCTTGCACGTAAGAAGTACGTCTGAAATATGTTCCTTGAGCCGAAGCGCCTCGGCTATCGATTTCATCCCGTAAGAATATTCTTTCAACCCGGGAACGCCAAAATAGTTCGTCTCGCTCCCGAGCGCAAGAATGAGGTAATCATAGGAATAACGGACGCCGGAAGAACCAACGACGACTTTCCCGTCGCGATCAAGATCGGTGATACGATCTTCCACCACCTCGACATTCTTTCCTGCGAATATTTCATGGAGCGGGATACAAACCTCGGTTGACGAGCTTCCGGTCACAAGGCGGTAGAGTGCGGCATGATATTCAAAATGGGGCGTGGCCGTTATCAACGTGATCGTAACATGTTTTACAAGCCGCTCTGCACATGCAAGCGCTGCGGCAATACCGGCGAAACCGCCTCCGACGATGACCATGTGTTTCTTATTCATGGACACGCTTTCGATTATATCATTGAATGTTTTTTGCGTAGCGGTTCCCTGCCCACATGACCACCAGAAGCAGGAGGAAGGCGTTGAGTGCGATCATCGGTATGGTGATATATCCCATTTCAAGCACATAGATCTTGTCGCACGAAGGAAGGCCTGCTACTGCAGGACACGGTGCGGTCGTATTGGAATAGACAAGCAGCATATCCTTCCCCCACTGATAGAGCGCAACGGCGGCGCCAAGGAGCGAAAGCAGGAACATATATGGGACGACCATTCGCTCTTTCCGCCATATCGCGAGACCGAACAGAAACATCTGCGGATACATGAACAACCGCTGGATCCAGCACAGAATGCATGCCGGATAGCCGACCACCTCGGAATAGATGAGGCTTCCTATCGTCGCCCCGGCGGAAATAAGAAAACCAATAGCGACCGCACGTTCTCCGAGCCAACCAATTATCCGGTCGAATATCGAACGGCGTACGATGAAAAACAGAAAGAGGCCGAGCAAGACGAGATTGCCGCCAAGCGTTGCCAACGCGAGTATTTTCGTAAAAAGAGTTCCGGGCTCCATAGGTTATTGTATGACGGGCACCGGGCAATTCGCCTTTTCACCCAGCTGGGCGAATGTCTGCTCTCCACCTAGGCGCGAACCGTCGAAAAATTCCCATGTCGGATAACCGCTGATATTTTTATCCTTGCAGATCGGTTTTTGTCCATTGCCGTCCGGCGTCGAGCATTCAACGTAAGGAAGCAATGCTTTTGCTTCGCCAAAAAGTGCGTTTTGCGCCTTACAGTGTGAACACCAAAATGCCCCGTAATATACGGCACCACTATCTTTAATACACTGTGCAAATTGCGCAATCGGTGAGGACGATGCGGTGATGGTCGGAAGATTATCTTGTCCAAGCTCTCCCCCGCCGCCGAATACAAAGAGCGCGACTCCGACAACGATAAGCAAGACAACGACACCAATAATGATATTCCTATCATTCATAAGCAATTATTGATTTACGTGGATAACTAATCAAGCTTGTGCTTGAACCGCGGTACGTTTTTCTTCTCATTTTCGAGAAAAAGGAAAAACTGTCTCTCGTTCAAAAATGACCGATCGTAGTAGTATATCAGAAAAGGGCTTGCAGATTTAGAGGGATAGATGATCCAGGCTTCTTTGTTCGTCTCATGCGCCTCCCGAAGCTCGTTGATCACCCCCGGAGAAGAAACCTCTTTGGGAAAGAAAACGATGATCCGTTTCGACTGATGGAGCAGTATATCAAGGTCGACTTTCACCATTTGATATGAGTTCGTGTAGTGCGCATGGTTCCTTTTTGAAAGTTCCTGAGAAACCTTCGGTATCTTTCCTTTGTTGATATTCGGCACGAACACGACAAAATACTGCTCGAGCTTTTTGATGAAGCGATCAACGCGAGCACGGTTCACTCCGTCCATCATGTGCGTCATCGGCATCGAGATGTAAGTGGACTCCATCTCCGGCAAAAATACGAGCTTGAAGAGCGTGCACAGACGCTGGACGTTAAAAAACGCATAGTAAGGACAGCCGGAAAATTCCGCCCACGTGGCGATCACTTCGGTCTCGACATTCTGCCAGAGGGAGATCTCTTCCTCGCCAAGCCGTTCGCGCTTCCATTGTTCGCGCGCGCTCAACGTTTCCCGAACATCAACCGGATCCCGCATGACCGTAATGAACAGGTCGGGTTTGAAGCGGGCGATGTAGTGATGATCGTACGAATGGTGAAAGGTCTTTTTCCAATAAAAGAACCCGTGAATGGAAACGACGATCAGGTCGTGTTTTTTATGATCTTCTTTAAAATTGCGGAGAATGCTCTCGTAAACCCCACTCCGTAGGGCCTGCATCGTATGGCGATTGGTATTCAAAATATTCTTCGGGGTAATATTAAGACCGTCACGTTTCGCGCGCTCGATCATCATTTGCCCCACATGGTACACTTTTACTTTTTTTCCCAGTTTACCGGAATACTCGGCGAATCGATCGAGGTACTCTTTCCGACCCGAGCCGGAAATTCCCGTACAAATGATGACTTTCACCATATTATCCAATCCTATACCCGCCACCAAGAAAGGTCAAAATGCGCACTTGTCCACTTTTCTTCCATCAAGACATATAAATATGGCTCTGCTATACTTGTACGCATGGAACAGAAAAAAATACTTCTTATCGAAGACAGCAAACCCCTCCGCACGGTTTTGACCGAACGATTACGCGAAGTCGGCTTTGAGGTGACGGAAGCAAACGGAGGAGAAGAAGGCCTCAAGCTTGCGCTTGAACAAAAACCCGACATGATCATTACCGATATTGTGATGTTCCCCGTTGACGGACTGGAACTGGCAAAACGCGTCAGGGAATCGGGAAATTGGGGCAACGACGTGCACATCGTCGCACTGACTAATCAAGACAGCACGCAGGAAAAATCACGGATCGAACCACTGCATCTGAGTGCATATTTTATTAAAACGGATACGCCCCTCGACGAGATCGTAAAGGACGTACAGAAGCTTTTTAAAGGAAAAAAAAGGTAAGGTTCGCAAGGACAATTTATTATCATGGCTACGGAAAAAAAATCTGTTTTGATCGTTGAAGACGACGCTGCGCTCCGAAAGGTGCTTATCGACAAACTGACCAGCGAAGGTTTTGACGTGTTCGGAGCAGTCAACGGCGAAGAGGGGCTGAAGGTCGCCGAGGAGAAACATCCGTCGCTCGTCCTTCTTGATATTTTTATGCCGATCATGGACGGCGTGACCATGCTCTCAAAACTCCGCGGTTCTAACGCGTGGGGAAAACATGTGATCGTGCTCATTCTTACCAATTCCATCGATGCGCAGACGATCGCGAAAGTCTCCGGGCTCGGTGCTGCTGACTTCATGATCAAAAGTGAATGGTCGCTTGATGCGCTCGTCTCCCGTATTCGCGAGCGGCTCGTTTAAAACTTTCCGGAAAAACGCTTTTGTTCCGAGGATCCGATTTTTCTCCACTGTGGAAATCTCGTTCACTTAAGGCTGGTTTCTCAATGCGTGTAAAATGATCTCCCCAGATTGTCCACGGGTTTCTCCCCCATTGGACACTGCTTCACCGGAAATAAGTTCTAACAATGATACAATTAACCCATATGGTCAAGATTGCCGGTGGGATCGTGTGGAACCCAAAACTCGGCATCGTCGTGGTCAACCAGAACCACAACTCTTGGTCTTTGCCGAAGGGGCATGTCGAGCGAGGCGAAGCACTGCTTACCGCCGCAAAACGAGAGATCCGGGAAGAAACAGGCATTCCTGAAGAAAAACTTACTCTGGTGGGCAAACTTGGGACGTATGAACGCGACCGTATCTTGCACGATGCCGACGATACGCCTGAAATGCGCCAGATCACCCTTTTTCTCTTCAGAACAGACCATAAAAAACTCGCCCCAGAAGATCCGATAAATCCCGAGGCGCGGTGGGTCGGGGTCAATGATGTTTCATCCCTCCTGACGCATCCAAAAGACAAGGAAATGTTCGAGTCGCTTAAAGAAAAGGTGCTCACCTGATTATCAATAGGATAAAAAAACCCCGCACGATGTGACCCGTGTGGGGTGTTCATAACAACCGACTTTGCTCAAGGAGCGCCTTCGCCGACGGAAGTTTCCGTCTGAAAAATGTGGTGAGGTTTTCCTTTGCGTCTCTGATGCGCGACTCCTCCATGAACTCGGTGCGGAACCGGCGGCTCACCATCGGATTGACCGATTGACCCGTTTTCAAATGTTCCTGACGGATGGCAGCGGCAAATCTCCATGACCAGAGGTAGCTGTAGAATGACGCATCGTACCCGTCGCCGAAAATACACGGGAAATTATTCGGGAATCGGTCATGCTCGTACACAGGGAGCACACCGACTTCGGCCTGAATGCGGCGCACCACTCTTTGCACAAAACCGACTCCTGGCGTCTTTGAATGCAGCGTGAGATCGATCAGACTCCGTTCAAGATATTCAAGCAGACTCCAGCGTCCGTAACTATCAACAACCGTACGCTGGCGATGCATCGCGAGCAGCAGTTTGAACGGAGCAGGTTTTCCCTTTTTCCCGCGGGTCATTTCGACCAACGTCTCTATGTCCCATGCCCAGTTTTCCATAAGTACGCTCGGGATCTCAATGACATCCCACTCGATGTTCATCGGACTCGTCGCGAGATATTCCGACTTGATGAGGACTTCCTGCAGCATATGACCGAACTCATGAAAAAGTCCAATCACGTCTTTATGTGAAAGACACTGCTCATCCCCTTCTCCCGAATTGGCCATGTTGAGATGAATGATGACCAATGGGAGGCGAATCTCTTTCCTTCCCAGTTTGAGCCTCGTCAAAACACTCTGCGTCCACAGACCTTCGGATTTCACGACTTCACCCACCCGTGCATACGGATCAAGATAGAAGCCGCCCAAGAGTTCCCCGCTGTGTTCATACACTTCAAAGAAGCGTACGTGCGGAAGCCAACCTTTGACATCCGGCCGCTCCCTGATCTTCACTCCATACATTTTCTCCGCGAGAGCAAAGAGCGTGCGGAGCACGCGGCGAAATGTGAGATATGGCTCAAGGTCGACGCCGGTAAAACCGAACTGCTTTTTGAGGAATCGATTCTTTGCGTATTCGACATCCCACGCTTCGAGCGCATATCCGAGTTCAACTTTTGAAAACCTTTTGAGCCTTCTCAATTCTTCTCTGGCGCTCTGACAGATCTTCCGGCGCATTGAGTCAAGGAACCGCACGGCTCTCCGCGGAGATTCGCCCATGAGATCCTCTGCGATGAATTCGGCGTGGCTCTTCTTCCCGAGCCGCCGCGCGACATGGTGACGCAAAAGCAACAAGCGTTCAGCCACATGGCGATTGTCAAGCGCGGCGCTGCCCGCTCCGATATCGGACGCAGCGGTAGCAAAAGCTTTGTAAACGGCTTCGCGGAGCGATCGATCATCGGCAAATTCCAAGATGGGGACGCGCATCGCATCTTTTGCAAAAATCGCCCAACCCTCGCCGCCTGCGAGCTTTGCAGCCTCACGCATCATCGCTTTTGTGCTCTTGGGAATTCCTGAAAGCCGAGACTCGTCGGTCACGAGCTCTACTTTGTTGTTGAGCGAGAGTCCGAGATTTTTCCTGAAACGTTGTTCGAGTTCCTCGATCTCCGCTTCAAGCTTGCGCAGTCTTGCTTTTCCTTTTGGCGTCAGCAACACTCCATATTGCTTAAAAGATTCGAATTGAATGCCGAAGGCGCTCTTTTCTTCTTTACCGAGCTTGCGATAAAGCTCAGTGTGGCGAAATGATCGATGCGCGCGAAAAAATCTTTGATCGGACCAGATCTCCGCATAAGAGCAGCGAAGCAGTTTCGTGACTTCTCGATATGCTTCTTCAACCGCGGGAGTGCGCATGGATGAATATAGATTATCGAGGGGTCCCTCGATCTGTGCGATACGATCTTCCACGGCCTCATAATCTTCAACCAATCGTCTGAACGTCGGCCGCTCATTCACGACCGCATCGACGAGCGTTCGAAGCTCTTGAGTAAGCGTGCGTACTTCTTCCACTGCTTTTTTCAGATCAAATGTTGACCAATCGGGAAGCATGAATATGCGCGCTTCCCCACCCTTCGTTTGTTTCTTTTCGATGAGGTAATTCACACATCCTCCACAAAAATGGCGAGGAACTTCTGCATTCATCCTAGCAACGAAGTATGGGGTGTCAACGTATAATTTGCTATAAAACAGCTCGTATTGACAAATTTTTAGAAAAGAGTACAATGTCTTCAGAGTAAGCCGTTGATCGTTAAGGGGGTAACTCCCTTTTCTCTCCACTCTTTGCTGTGGTTTGCTTCCGCGGGTGCTTCCGGATACAAACAGCATAGCAATGAGGCTTTCGACCCTCCACACAGACTACATAAACGTAGGAAGTGGGAACCACCGAAAACAGGTTCGGCTTACCACCGATCCGTGGGGCGATCAACGGCTGAATTCCCGACGAGTATCGGGAGTTGTCACTGACCCGGGGCGGGGAAAGTGAGATGTGACAGATTTTTTTAAAAGTCTGTCATTTCTCACCCCGCCCCGGCAAGGTGCCTCGCCTAGAGGCTACGGCCAAAGGCAAAATGTTTTGCAAACAAAAACTTGCTCCGGCAAGTTTTTTTTATGACCAAGGAACATTTCGCTCAAAAATAACAATGCGCGGTAAAACAAAACTGTTGCACAAAAAACCCCGCAGCAGAGCAAGCGTGCTACGGGGTCAAAACAAATTTAGACAGGATTCGGGAGGAAAGCCTCCCAATCAAACTTGAATCCGGCAAGCGCGAGCCTCGCGATCTGGTCATACCGGAGATACCTGAAGAGGAACGGAAGTTGCGGTCCCTCAGCCGGAATACCGATCCACGACACGCCCGAGTTATTCGGCGGAAAACCGTGCTCACCATACCGGTCGGTATGGACGCCGGGGGCGCACATATGAAAGAGCTTTTGTGCGGTGATCCCCGTACCGAAGAAATGCTTATCGCCGAAAGTGGTGATGCAGTAGCGGCCTTCCATGATCCTCGTCGGGTTGCCCCGCAAAAGGTCATTAGAAATCGCACCGCCAACTGTGTCGCCCCAGCTTTTCATCCGGGTGGGTGAATCGCGGAGATCCATCCCCCACTCATAACCGCCATCAACGCGAACGGTACCCCACGCACAGAAAAAGTTCGAGTACATCGGATCCCGCACAAATTTCTGCACATACTCCCGATTCTTCTTCCAATAATTTTCCTGGAGAAGCATCGCACGCATGACCCGAGCGTACATGAAGCTTTCGGTGAGTCTTCGATCGACAGTGCGCTCGAAGTGATTCCCTGTGCCCCAATTGATGATGCCGAGGTCGCGTCCGTCTTTCAGTTTGCCGTAATGCTCGGAGACCGGCTTAACGACCACCCCGGACTCTTTGGCGCGACGCAAGATCGCGCTGTAGTAGTCCATATTGGGCTCCATGAAGCGATCGAGCATCTCTTCCACCTGAAGCTTCGGGTGGTCAAGGCCGAGAACATCCTGATGTTCAAGGCTAAACTGCTGATACTCATTGAAGAGCCGCAAACACTCGGCACCATTCGCTTTTTGCGCACGCTCATACATCAAGCGGGAAATGTCCTCGACATCGGTCCGCGACAACTGCTGCGGATCGGGCTGGAAATGCCCTTCGAAGTGGTTTCCCTGGGTCGGGTCGTCGTTCGAGCTCCACACGTGGATCCCGAACTTTTTGCTTCCCAAGTATCCCGAAACGCGCATCGAGTGAATGACCGCCTCTGCCAGTCCCAGTCGCCTCCGCAATGCATCGCACCAAACGTATTCTTTGGCGCGCGAGCCGATGTGCTTGTCAGTGTCGATCATGTACCAAGCATATCGAGCGGTTCCGAAGTCCGGGTACAAGACCTTGCTTTCATTAGCGCCTTTTTTCTTGAGAGCGATCAAGGAAAGCGGGCGCGTGAGCGGCCAAAAATCCTGAGCAACGATGTCTCCGTGATATCTGAAGACGAGCGCGCCGGGCTTGAATTGATCGTTAAACACTGCCTGCTGGAGCGGATGCACCATACGGATCGTGCTCCGGAGTTCCCTGCGCAGATATTCATCATCGATCAAGGTCGGCGCCACAAAGATCTGCACCGAATCCCGCTTGCCGTCATGATCCGCCTCACGCACCGTGTCGCGCTCTTGAAGAGCGAACGGGTGGCAGATCACGGTCGTCTGCGCGATGTCCTTCCGCAGGATCTTGGGACCCGCCTTCCGCGCCGCAAAATCGGCAAGAAGGGCATCTGTCACCCGAATATGGGACGGGATATGGATCGCGATCGACGGTTTGTCGTTGATGCGCAAATGCGTCGAACCGAAGCCGACGATCTCGACGTTGGGCACGAGCTCCTGCAGCATCTTGAGAAAGAGCGAACGGAGTTTCGGCGCGAACCGATTGATCTCCTGCGCAGCAATAGCGGTCGTCACCGAGCGCGTATGCTGTTTCGTCTTCTTGTCGATCTCGTCTTCACAATGCTGATAGGTCTTCTTGTCGCCGTTCTTAAGGGCATGACGCTGAAGCACCAGCTGCGCTTGGATCTCTTGCTTCAAACGATTCTGTTTCCTGGTGCGCAAGTTGTTGATCGCATCGTACGTAAGCGTATTGATGAGGAGTTCGTCCATGTACCCAAGAACCATCACGATCTTCCCTGAATACTCGGGTTCGCTTTTTTTGCCCTCCTTATCGACGGGCTTGGTCATGACTTTGTAGAGCCCGGAGAACACGTTCGCCGCACGCTCGATCGGTGTCTCAAAAACGACTTCGTCATCAGGCCGCCTCTCGAGGATCAACTCCGCTTCTTTTCGATAATCCGGATCAAGGATCTCGGTGTTGATATCAAGCCCGGAAAGCCTTGCGCGATACACTAAAAGTGCACCCGCGGCTTTTATGATCTGCAGCGCAAAGACATTCGTGAGCACGACAACGTCAACGCCGTGAGTTTCCGCCTCCGCAAGTTTCCGGCGGAGCGGGTTTAACTCGATGTCCGGGTTGTAACGCAAGCCCAAATTCGCACCGTTGAAGACCGCCCACTTCGGATCTTTCGCTTTAACGGAGATCCGGTGCGGCTCATTGAACGAGCTCTCGGGAAGCGTAATGTCCGGGATCTTGTCGAGCCACCCTTTTTCAAGATAGCCACCCATACCGGGAACCATGACAACGCTCGGCGTTTTGGATGAAACACCGCGGATCCATTTCGATCGCTCCTTCACCCACTCGAGCGGGATGTAGGAATGGATCTTTTGCCACTCTTCGATCGCGGCATTCCACTCACTCGGTGCCAGAGACCGCAGATAGTCTTTAAGAAGATCGTGGTTCTGTTTTGACCACACAACCCCCTTCACCAACTTCGTGAAGTGTCCGAGCGAAAGCGAAGATTTTTCTTTCGCAAGTTCATTCTTATGGGCCTCGATCACGCCCTTGTAGAGAGACTCGATGCCGCCCCTCGCGACCAGCGCGCCGCTTTCAACTTTCGTCATCACAAACTGACGCAATCCTTTGACTTCGGGAAAAGCCGCAAGCGCTGTCTTCCGTTTATTAATCATTATTCCCTCCTGGGGAGTGCTTTCAATGAACAAAGCCTGAATTCATTCTATTGAGCTTTGTTAAAATAGACAGCTTGACATCGTAAAAAAATGCCGGTCGCGTGCGAACAGAAGCTGATTGACACAACCCGCCGCGCACGTAACATTGACTCAGATAGTTTCTTGTTACGGAGAATGAAACATGCTCTTTATACAACGGATCTTTGCCCATCCGACGCTCGCGCAGATCCCGCGCCCAGCGATCGTCGTGTTCATGCTCATCCTTGGCACAATGTTTCCGGATATTCCGCTTAAGGCGAGTATCACGCTCATGGCGCTCGCGTTCGTGCAAAATGCGGCCTACTCCCTCCAAAGCCGCGCCGGTAATCGCACAAGCAATCTTTACCATTTCATTGCCGCGGTCTTTTCAAAGCTCGTCTTCTTCGTCACCCTGAGCTTTCTGGTGCACATCCAGGTCACGCTCAATGTGCTTCTCACGTACATTCTGGGTACGATGCTCGGGAGCGTCTACGGTACGCGGCTTTCCATTGTTATAGAGAAGATGCTCGGTGCGGTAGCCGATCTCGGCGAAGAAGTGAAGGGTCAAGCACTGCCGCTTTCTAGGGCCATGCTCGGGCTCACGATATTACTTGTCCTTGAGCTCGCGGCTATCGGGTATTACGGCGTTCAATATGACCTCTACATGTTGGCGATCATTGCGCTTGCTGCGTATGTGTCAGATCTACTTTTTGCCATATTGCGTGTTGCCCGCAATACCGATGCGTACTGGTTTCACTTGAGCTTCGCGGTCATTCAGGCTGCGGCCGGATTCGCCGTCTTTTCCGTACTCGTCAAGATGAACGGTGACTGGTTTCTCTTCGCTCCGTATCTGACTGGTGCGGTGCTGGGAAGCCTTATGGGCGCTGAAGCAGGAAAACGCTTCGGAAAACACCTTAAGGCTTCCTGGAACGCGCAAGATCTGAAAAAAAACGTGGTACCGCTTCCGATCAAGCAAGGTATCGCCTGCGCTTTATTGCTTGTGCCGCACCTCCTCTACTTCGGTCTTGGGAGTCTGGCACAACAACTGCTCATCCTCGGCGCTGCATTGCTCCAAACGAGCGCTTTCACCGTCATATCAAGGGCGCGGCAGCGAAATCATGAACTCTATATTGAGTGGGCATCGATCTTTTCAAATGGTATTTGGTTCGTGACGTTCAATATCCTTGTCGTCAATGAGCTTGCAGGCTATCTGTTGATCCCGTTTCTGGTCGGTACCGGCATTGGGAGTCTCTGGGGACAAGCATTCGCCATGTCTATAGAAAAACAGATCGGTGCGTTCGTGAATACCGAAGAAAAGAAATAATTTCTGCACATAAAAAACAAAGACCCTCGGGGAACCGGGGTCTTTTTTTATTCTCCAAACGCGCAACAAGCAGATCGGCAGAAAACCGATCATTTTATGCCAAGCAGGGCAAATAATTGCGCCCGTACCGCACTGACATTTTCTTTTTTTGTCGCGGAAAAAGGAACACAGGAAATATCGGGGAATTCCTGCAGAATATGGGCGAGCGCTTTTGTGCGCTCATTCTTGGTAAGCTTGTCGATCTTGTTCGCGAGGAGAAGCATCGGATGCCCTTCGGCGCGCGCGACATGGATAAGGTCGCGGTCATGATCCGTGACCCCTATCCGCGCATCAATGATAAGCACGAGAAGTTTCGGCTTCACTTCACCGCCCGACAGATACCAGAGAATATGTTTCCGGATCTTTTCCCGTGCATCAGCGGGTATTTTTGCGTATCCATATCCGGGCAGGTCGACGAAATACCCCTTGCCGCCTACTTCAAAAAAGTTGATCTCCTGCGTTTTTCCCGGGGTCGCGCTCGTCCGCGCAAGCTTTGCATGTAAAAGCGCGTTTATGGTGGACGATTTACCGACATTCGACCGCCCGACGAATGCGACCTGCGGTTTTTTGTCATGGATGATCGGGTCGGACCCGCGGATACCGCGCGCAAAGACCGCACGGATATCGTGCGTATGATGAAAATTGTTTTTCTTTTCTTTTTGGAGTTTCTTCATAGTGAGATACTAACAGAATCGGCATGGACAAGAAAGCCCCGTAGTGAGCTCACGCTTGTCTGCGCCGCACTCGGTCAAAGAGCAAGCGAAACTTGTTCTTCTTCCTCGCTATCGCAGTAAAAGCAGCGCTACCACAGGGCTGGTCCCGCAAATAACGAACGGTCATTTGCGGGAGCATTGTTCTTCCTCCGTCGGTACTTTGTTTACTGGTGTGGGCCAGAATGCCATGGGCGTAAGCCCGTGGATGAATGGCCACAGTGATAAGTGCGCGCGGTGGCGCGCTCCTATTCCAGAAAAACAACCCTGAAGCCACCCGTGAAATATCCCGCCCGTAAGGGCGGGATAGACGGGTGGCATGTTTTACTTTTTGTTGCAATCTCCGCACGACTGACCACCTTCGTTGTAATTCGCACCCCCCCGATAGCGATAAGGGTGATCGACATGCAGGGTTTTCAAAAACCCCATGTCGCGGAAACAGAGCACGCAAAACTCGTTGGGTTGCGCCACCGCGCGCTCGAATTGCTTCTGCCGGAGATCATTCGCCATCACAGTTCCTTTCTCGTTGGTGTGCGTTCCTGAATAAATAATTACCCAAAAATACGATTTTGTCAACACTACGCGACAGACAAAGAAAATCGTTTCCGCCCTACGCATGAAACGCGGGACACGGAATGAGATGTGTTATACTTTCAAGCATCATTATCCGTTTCACATCGACCATGGAAAACGAAACTCAACAAAAGAAAAAAAATGATCTCAGCATCCCGATCGCTATCGTCATCGCCGGTGTCGTCATCGGAGGCGCGATAATCTTCTCGAATAACACAGAGCCTCTTGGCGCCCCAAGGCCGACGGGTATTACAGGAGTTTCGGGTCAGCAACTTGCAGACGCAGCGAGTGCGAAAGCGCCAGTCGCCGAGTTAACGCTTCGTCCGGATGATCATGTGTTCGGTAATCCCGCCGCCGACGTACTCATCGTCGAATATTCCGATACTGAATGCCCATTCTGCAAAAGATTCCATGTCACCATGCTTGAGATCATGAATGAATATGAAAATACCAGCAATGTCGCATGGGTGTATCGTTACTTCCCTCTTGATTCCATCCACCCGAAGGCGCGCAAGGAAGCGGAAGCATTGGAGTGCGCAAACGAACTCGGCGGCAACGATGTTTTTTGGAAATATCTGGATAAAATATTCGAGATCACGCCGGCAAACAACGGGCTCGATGCCGCACAACTACCGATCATTGCGGCGGGACTAGGACTTGATGTCGCAAAATTCAACGCATGTCTTTCAAGCGGAAAATATGCCGAACGCGTACAAAAAGACTATGAAAGCGGCGGCAATGTCGGCGTAGGCGGTACGCCATATAGCGTCGTCTGGAACAGAAAGACCGGAAAACAAGAACCCATCGAAGGAGCATTGCCGTTCGCGGGAGTAAAAAATATTCTCGAAAAAGTGCTTTCAGCAAAATAAAAACAGGTCGCACGAGGGTCCCGCCCACAGGGGCATGGTATTCGCGGGTGACCTGTTTTTATTTCCCCTCCCTTCTCCTTTTATCGAGGACTGCCTCATCCTCGGGTGATAACCCGAGCGCTATTCTCATGTCATCGCTCGGCGCCCATTCCGGTTCGAACGTGAGATCGACGCGGACCTCTACCCCGAACTTTTTGAGTACGCCTTCGACTTTCTGAACAATCTCATCGCCGTACGGACAAAACGGCGTTGTCAGCGTCATCAGAATATCGATCCCGTTCTCTCCAACCTTGATGTCATAGATAAGACCTAGAGTATACACATCAGCGTGGATCTCCGGATCGATGACCGTCTTCAGCGCTGCGATGATCTGTTCTTTAGTCGGCATCATAATGAGGAAATGGCATCAAAACCGCCTTGTGATATCTGTTCGACCAATTCTTTTCCGCCCGTCGCGACGATATCTCCGTTCTTCATCACGGAAACTTGATCAGGGTGAACATGCTCGAGCAATTTTGCATAATGTGACACAAGGAGGAACCCGACTCCTTTTTTGCGTAAGTGTTCTATGACCGCAAACACGTTCTTCAGCGCATCGACATCAACGCCCGAATCGATCTCGTCCAGGAGTGCGAACTTTGGCTCAAGCGCCAAAAGCTGGAGCACTTCGGACTGTTTCTTCTCCCCGCCGGAAAGTCCCGTGTTCAAATGTTTCTTCAGGAAACCGGGATCCATACCAAATTCTTTTGCGCGCGTTTCCATCATTTTATAAAAATCGAGCGGTGCTATTTCACCTCCCTTTTGTGCGCGATACGCCTTGTGGAGAAAATTCGTAAGCGTCACGCCGGCGATCTCTGGAAGATGCTGAAGCGACAAAAAAATTCCCGCCTTCGCTTTTTTCTCCGTCGGCAAATGAGTGATGTCTTCGCCGTCGAGCACAATGCCGCCTTTCACAACGGCATATTTGGGATGCCCCATGATCGCATTTAAGAGCGAAGATTTTCCCGAACCGTTCGGTCCCATAAGGAGATGTATTTCACCGCCTTTAAGCGCAAAAGAGGCTTCAGTAACAACTGTTTTTTTGTCCGCGGCCACGGTCAGCCTTTGTATTGAAAGCTCGCTCATGTGTGGCGCTTATTACACACTAAATTTGCAGATAATGCAAGAGCGCGATAAAAAAACACCTCCAAAAAGGAGATGTGCCTCACCATTCCAAACGAGGACGAGCGAAACGATCGGTCGCCTCGATCACATGGTGAGTGATCGAGGCTTCAACTCTTGAATGCCCTGCGTCATCCGCGACGCGCAGATATGCTCCTGGCCATGCACGATAGAGTTCCCACGCCGACTCGAACGGACAGATTATGTCGTAACGACCGTGCACGATCACTCCCGGAATGTGGATGATCGAAGACATTGATCGCGATGAAAGGATGCCCTGCTCGGATTCGATAAAACAGCCGTTCAAATAATAGTGCGTCGAAATGCGCGCAAGCTGTTCAGTCGGTCCGATCTCGGAAAGTTCCCGTTCGAGTTCTGCTTTATCTCGAGGGAGGAGCGTGTCCGGCGGCCAGCGCAAGAGTTCCTTCGCCGCGTTCCACCGCGTCCAATTGTCCTGAGAGAGCAGTCGCTGGTAGTACCCGTCGAGCGGACAGCTGCGTTCGTCTTCCGAAAGATAGCTTAGTAAACGCTCCCACGCTTCGGGAAAGAGCCTGCTCGCTCCCCCCTTCTCGTACATCCAGTCTATTTCTTTCCGTCGCCCAAGAAAAATGCTGTGCAGCACGCATCCGCGCACGCGACCGGGATGCGCCCTGGCGTATAAGAGTCCCAGGGTTGACCCCCATGATCCGCCCAAAATGAACCACGAAGAAATGCCGAGATGTTCCCGCAATGCTTCAATATCGGAAAGCAGATGCGCGGTCGTATTTTCTCTGAGCTCGGCATGGGGAACGCTTTTCCCCGATCCGCGCTGATCAAAAAGGATCATGTCATAACATAAAGGATCGCAGTATCTGCGAAGCAGCGGATAAGAGCCCGATCCGGGACCGCCATGAAGAATGAGGATCGGCGATCCCCCGCTCTTCCCGACACGTTCGTAATAGATGCGGTGGAGTGCTGACACTTGCAGATAACCCCACGCTCTCGGCTCGATCTCCGGGTAGAGCGTACGGAGTACTTGGCCCATATTTTTCCCCGACAAAAATAGAACAAACTGAAGATATCCTATCGGAATTCGACCTAAATGCAAGAAAAAAGACACAGCGATCTGCTGCGTCTTTCGATCTTATTTATTTGCTCAGGAGATCACGAAATGCATCCGTCGCTTCGATGAGCCGATGCGTGATACCGGGCTCCGAGGATGCGTGCCCCGCGCCTTCGACGGTGTGAAACGTGAAGGGTACGGAAGAAATGCCGGCGTGGTTCCTCTCGAACTCCCACTTCGAACGCAGCCGCCATGCCGCATGGTAAGGGCAAACCATATCGTATCGCCCCTGCACGATCGCCGCCGGGATCTCGGTGAGTTTCCACGCATTCCGAAGGAGCTGACCTTTTTTGAGAAAAGCATCGTTCCTGAAATAGTGGCATTCGATACGCGCAAGCGCAATAGCAACCTCCGGATCGGCAAGTCCGGCGAGCGGTGCTTCGTCGGGAATGAGTTGTGAAGTAACGTCTTCCCACGCACTCCACGCGATAGCCGCTTTGGAACGCACCTCGGGGTCAGCATCTGAAAGACGTTTCCAGTATGCCTCAACCATATCGCCGCGCTCTTCCTCGGGAATAACGGCGCAATAGCTCTGCCATTCCTCGGGAAAAAATCGCTGAGGAACTCCCGTCTGATAAAACCACTCGATCTCTTCCTTTTCGGCAAGATAGATCCCGCGAAGCACAAGTGCGCTCACGCATTCCGGATACGCTTCCGCATACGCAAGCGCAAGCGTGGAACCCCATGATCCGCCGAAGACCAGCCATCGTGTGACACCGAATATTTTGCGTACATACTCGACATCGGAAACCAGGTGCCCCGTCGTGTTCTCTTCGGTCGAGGCGTACGGCACACTTTGACCGCACCCGCGCTGATCGATAAGTATGATCCGGTAAGCTTTTGGATCAAAAAAACGGCGATTGTTCGGAGTGCACCGATAGCCGGGACCGCCGTGAAGGAACACCGCGGGAATGCCGTCCGGATTTCCGCATTGTTCGACATAGATCTGATGGAGCGGTGAAACCCGGATCATTCCCGTCATGTACGGCTCGATCTCCGGGTAGAGCATACGGAGTACTTGGCCCATATTTTTCCCCGACAAAAATAGAACAAACTGAAGATATCCTATCGGAATTCGACCTAAATGCAAGAAAACCCCGTAGTAAGCGCTTTACACTACCACGGGGCTGTGTCCGACAATATGCCGGATTTGCTGCCAGATGACTTTCAATCCGATTTTCCGATATCTTCGAGGATCTCACGCGCGGCATTGTAGCCGGGCGCCCCGGTCACCCCGCCGCCGGGATGCGTGGACGCACCGCAGAGATAGAGCCCGCTGATCGGCGTTCGGTAGTCCGCAATGCCACGCGCGGGACGAAGCGAGAACAGTTTCCCCAGAGAAAGCGCCCCGTGAAAAAGATTCCCGCCCGAGAGACCGAACTCGCTCTCCAGATCGTTCGGCGTGAAGATCTGCACATCGCAAATGATATTGTCGATGTTGGTGATATACGACCGAAGCAGCGGAAGCACGTGATATTCCCAGTAGGCATACTTATTGAACGTTTCACCGTAAGGAAAGAACTGCGTAAAGACGTTCATCACCTGCATGCCCTTCGGAGCAAGTGTTGGGTCGAGGACCGACGGGATCGTAAGCTCAAGCATCGGCAAAGAAGAAAATCTACCGTCCGCCAATTCACGAAGCGCGCGAAGAATGTACTCGACCGACGGAGCGATGTGGATCGTTCCTCGATGCTGCGGACCGGGTACTGTCCCGGGACATGCCTGAAAATCAGGAAGACCGGAAAGCACCAGATTGATCTTCATCGATGCGCTTGAATAGTCGATCGCCTCGTTCGATTTCATAAGGCGATCTTTTTTCCGTTCACGCTCACGGATCTTCGACAGCGTATTCTTCACATCCAGATTTGAAACAACCACATCCGCAAACATCGAACACGGCTTGTCATCGCCTTGTTTGAACTTTACCAACAACTTATCCATGAACAAGGACTCGGTCCCTATTTCTATGACTTCCGCGTTGCAGCAGATATGCGCGCCATAGCTTAGTGCGACGCTCTTCAAGGCATTCGCGATCCCGCCCATACCGCCTTTTTGATATGCCCATACTCCGCGCGCTCCGCCGGACTCACCCATCACATGATGGAGAAGTACGTAGCCGGAGAGTTTCGTCGCTCCGATCAACGCGTCAGTGAGCAGAGTCGCCTTGAGCACATCCGATTCGAACCACGAGTCGAGATATTTCACAGGGTCGGAAAAGATCAGGCGAAGGAGCGTAAAAATTTTGAGCGGAAACAGTTTGCGTGCATACCAGAGGACTTGAAAGAGGCGCACCCAGTTACGCAACGTTTTGGGCAGCCACACTTTCGTGAAGAAGTTGGGCGGCGTCATGGTCATGAGACCAGCCATCCATTTCGCGACACCAGAAAGTTTTTTTTCATACCAAGGATATGCTTTGACATCTTTCAGTGAAAATTTTGCGATCTCCGACTGGTTGAATGCCATGTCGGGGCCAAGCATGAGAAAACGACCGTCCGGCAACGGGGTAAACGATGACGGGTCGCGCGGAAAAACTTCATAGCCATGCTGCCGAAGCGAGAGATCTTCGACGATCTCCGGCAAAAAAAGACTGTTGAGATACGCGGCCGTCGAGATCGTAAATCCCGGAAACGTCGTCGTATCGCTTGATGCGCAGCCGCCGACCACTGAACGCTTCTCGAGAACGGTCACTTCATGACCCGCCTTCGCAAGATAGGCCGCAACAACAAGACCATTATGCCCCCCGCCAACAATAACAATATTCTTTTTCACGAGGACCTCAGAGATGAGAAGTACGTCTATGCCAAAACTAGCACAATGCGCTAAAAATGCGAGGAAATATTCCCGCCGACGTTCAGGGGAGAACCCGCATTACTTCCCAAGCGCCTCTTTGAGCGTATGCAATGCTAAGAGCGCGCACTTTTCCCGTGCCGGAGAAATGGTCGTGCCGTACAGTGCGTACATGTCGGCAGGCTCGAATACGCGTATCGCTTCTTTGGTCATACCCTTCACCTTGTCGGAAAGCATTGAAGCCCCCGACTGCGAGATCGCACAGCCGAAACCTTCAAAAGCAATGTCCTTAAGTACCGTCCCTCTTTCCTGCGCCGAGCCTTCGGCAGGCAGGCCCCACTTGAGATACAGCGTGAGATCATCGCCGCATGAGACATTCACTCCTTTATGCTTCACGTCAAAATCCTCTAGCCGTCCCCTGTTATGCGGATGCCGATAATGTTCGAGAATGTGTTCTTGATAGAGCGGGTCCATAGTTATTGAAATATTGCACGCGCTTTTTCGAGACTCGCGACCAATGCATCAACATCTTCTTTGGTGTTATAGAGGTGGAAACTCGCACGGGTGGTCGCTTTTACTTCGAGAGCAGCGTGGAGCACTTCCGCACAGTGGTGTCCCGGGCGCACGGCGACCCGATCCCGTGCCAGTATCTCGGCGACATCATGCGGATGAGCAAAATCACAGACGAAAGAGACCACGCCGGCATTCTTCTTGGCATCGTGTTCGGCGAGTACGGAGACGCCGGGGATCGACTCGAGTTTTGTCATAGCGTAGGAAGCGATTTCGCTCACGTATTCATGTATGTTTTCAACACCGACTTCCTCCAGATGATCGATCGCCGCGCCAAGCCCGATCATTCCTCCGATGTTTTTTGTGCCCGCTTCGAAACGTTCGGGTATCGGCGCCCACTCTGCGCCGTCTTTTTCGACACTGGAGATCATGTGCCCTCCGAACGAAGACGGTTCAAGCTTCTCAAGCAGGGGTTTCTTGACCCAAAGTATGCCCACGCCCGTCGGCGCCATCATCTTATGGCCGGAAAAATAGAGCGCATCGACATCAAGCTTTCGCACGTCTAACGGGACGTGTCCTGCCGCAGCGGTCGCATCGACCACGACGATTGCGCCCACCTTGTGTGCCATGTCCGCGATCTTCTCCACATCGTTTATCGTTCCGGTCACATTCGATGCGAGTATCACTGAAACGAGAGCGGTCTTTTCGGTGATCAATTTCTCTGCCACAGCATAATCAAGACCGAAATCCTTGAGCGGAATATATTTCAATTCAAGTTTTGTCCGTTTCGCCAGCTGCTGAAGCGGAACAAGCGCGCTGTGGTGTTCCATTTCTGTCGTGACAATGCTTGCCCGCTCTGTCATGACAGTCGGGTCTCCTCCTTCTTTCAAAACGCCCGACTCTTCGAGCGTCCGCACGAGTATATTGCTCGACTCGGTCGCACCCGAGGTAATGATGATCTCTTCGGCACTCTTTGCATGAATGAATTGCGCGGCTTTCCGACGCGCCTCTTCATACTTATCCGTCGCCGTGACCGCCTCACTGAAAAGCGCGCGGTGTACGTTCGCGCGATAATCGCGGTAATACTCATCGACCGCGTCAATGACCTTGGCGGGCGTGAGCGATGTTGCGGCGGAATCAAGGTAGTGATAGCCGTCACTCTTCAGCTGCGGAAAACAATTGCGGATTTTTTGTATGTCGAATGTCATATCAAACAGGACGGATACCGGAAAGTGCGGTCCGAATATCGTTCATTATGGGCTCATTGTCTTCTCCGGGAAAGCCCTGTCTTGAGGACATTCGGCTGAGCCCTTCGGTGCTGAACTCAGGGTTGAAGCACTCAGTCGAAGCCCCTGTCGAAAAGACCTGCGCAAAGTGCCCTTCGAGAAAAAGCTGTTTGCTTTCCTCGTCGGAAAGACCGCGCAGCTTCGAATAAAAGGTGTCGGTGTCGCGGATATGCGAGATCGAAAGTTTGTGCGTTGAGAGCACATCTTTGCTGGCGATATCGAGTGACGGAATGGCATCGACTTCCGCTTTTGGAGAGAGCACGAGAAATCGCGCTTCCTGTCCGCCGTCGACAGCTCGGATGCCTTCCACCATGTCGATCAGTCCGCGATACACCGTCCTTGAGGTATCTGTGGCAAGCCCCGCCGCGCGGATGCGTGAATGCGTGTGATCCGCAAGATGTTTTGCGGAGGAAAAAACATCAAATTGCGCGGAACCGCCCCCGAGAATTCCTTCGCGTATCTCCCCTCTGGCCTCATCCCCGATGAGCATATTTTCCGTTCCCGACTTTACCGCGATCGCTCCGGCGAAAATGGCACTCCACGTTACGGATGAATGCGCCGCGGCTATCCCGCGAGAAGAAAAAAGCGCCGTCGCTCCGTTTGCCAATGTGTGTTTCTGCGTGATACGCACGTGCGCATCGCGTTCGGTGAGCACAATGACGGTTCTTGCAAAAACACTGGTTTGTTCCCCACCGGAGAGCGCACTCGTCAGCGAAAGTTTAGCGCCTTCTTTTGCGATGACCACGACAATATCGGCAGAGCTTCCTTTGGGAACAAGCGTATCGAGATGCAGTGATTCTTCTCTGGGCGTACCGTCCTCCTCAAGCGAAGGCTGTACATACGCGACGATGCCGGAACGAAAGAGCGCCTGCGCGATGCCGGAAAAATGATCCGTCGCACTCGGAAAGAATTCGCTTTTCATGAGCCCCTCGAGTATCGGTACGATCTCTTCCTGAGCGATCGCCTCTTTCCACGTATAGAGTTCAAGTCCTTTTGACGCATCAACATGATAGTCGGCGGTTTGATCGAACGGCACCTCATTTGGAGGCAATACCGCATGGATGCTGATGCCGTACTTTATCGCCGCGGGAAGCGTCTCGGCATGCCCGGCCTTTTCCGCGCGCCATGACAAAAGCCAAGTTGGTTCACTTAAACTTTGTGATATTTTTTTAATTTGTTCCGCTATTTTACTCATATGTTTGTATTCCCTGGAGCACCATCGAAACGAGGTGCTCGGCAGGCCACTCGAGTTCAACAAGTTCGTTCGACATTTTTTAGATTTTTTTCATAATTGACAAAACGGGTAAACTTTAATATAGTTTTGATAGTTTGTACAGATATACTGATATTTTAGAAATGAGGAACCTGACAGATGATTACTGCCATAGAGTTTTTTAAACTTAAGGGAGAAATTCTTGAGGCGACAAAAGAGGGGCGTCTGCAGGATTGGAACGAACGCATTGGAGAGATCGCACAACTTGCAGAGTTCCAACTCGAAAAAATAAACTGGCAAGGCGCGCCTAACGAGTTGGCGGCGAGGCTTATTCATTACGCCGATGTAAGGAGTACGATCGAAAAGTTGGCTCATGCATTGCAAAAATATCGATTCTCAAACTAGTTTGTGCTCCTTCCGCCTGCCGTAGGCGGTTTTTTTATTTGACAAGGTTTAAAGAGTATAGTACGCTTTTCGTGAGCTGTAAATGCCTCTCAGAAAGGGAACGAATATGTTCGATGGACGAAAGAATCGACTGCTTGGAGTGGCAATATCCGGCGCGTTTGGCACGTTGGGCGGTGTCATCGCCTCAATGCTTGCCGGACCGTTCATGGGCGTTGTCATTGGGGCCGCAGTGGTGATATTCGGCCTCTATGTCACAAGAAAGATGTAAACCATCGCCGGAACCGCCGGCGATTTTTCTATTATCTATCCGACACTCCCGTCCATTTCAAGCTCGATCAATTTGTTCAACTCCACCGCATACTCGAGCGGAAGGGCTTGCACGATCGGCTCCATAAAACCGCCGACGATGAAGCGGAGCGCTTCTGATTCGCTGTAGCCGCGTGATTTAAAATAGAACACTTCCTCCTCCCCTATTTTTCCCACGCGCGCTTCGTGCGAAATGTTTGAATGGCTGTTTTGATTTTTTATTGAAGGGTAGGTGTTGGAAACCGACTCGCCATCGAGAATAAGCGCATCACACGAAACGGACGACTGCGCATTTTCCGCGCCCGGAAGGATGCGTACGAAGCCGCGGTAATTTGACACGCCGCCCCCTTTCGAAACCGATTTCGAGTGGATAACGGAAACGGTGTCGGGAGCGATATGTATCGCCTTGGAACCGGTATCCTGCACTTGTCCCGTATTCGCCATCACGATGCCGAGCGATTCGCTCCGCGCGCCGCGCTCAAGCAGAAGCGATGACGGATAGAGCATCGTCGTATGCGAACCCATATTGCCGTTCACCCATTCCACGGTCGCGTCCTCGAAGACGAGCGCCTTTTTCGTATTGAGGTTGTAGGTATTCTTCGACCAGTTCTCGACACTGATATATTTGATGCGCGCATTTTTCTTCACCCACAGCTCGACACATCCGGCATGAAGCGATGAGCCGGTGTATTGCGGCGCCGAACATCCTTCGATGTAGGTGATCTCGGCTCCCTCATCGGCAATGATGAGCGTGTGCTCGAATTGCGCCGAACGCGCTTTGTTCATGCGGAAATACGCCTGAAGCGGGAGCTCGACTGAAACTCCTTTCGGCACATAAATGAATGTTCCCCCGCTCCAGACCGCGCCATGAAGCATCGTGAATTTATGATCGGTGATCGGTACGCACTTCGTCATAAAATGTTCTTTGACGAGCTCGGGATATTTTTGAAGTGCGACATCCATGTTCTCGAAGATCACTCCTTTCTTCGCGAGCGAATCCTGAATGCGGTGATAGACGACACCCGAGTCGAATTGCGCGCCGGCACCCCCCAGGTAATCACGCTCGGCTTTTGGGATCCCGAGCTTTTCGAACGTGTCGGTAATTTCCTTTGGAAGTTCTTTCCAATCATCGGTTTCTTTCACGTTCGGATCGACATAGTAGGTCATACCTTCGAGATCGAGGCCTGAAAGATCCGGACCCCAATTCGGCATCGGTGTCGCTTGCCAAAGCGCGAGCGCTTTCAGACGCAGTTCGAGCATCCACTCGGGTTCTTTTTTTGTCGCAGAAATATGCCGCACGAGCATTTCATCCGGGCCGACATTGTGTGGGTCTGATTTTTTTGATGATTTATCGGTCATATGGTACTCCTGACCCGTAGCGATCCGTCAGCCGACGGATCTGCTACTGGGTTGACAGTATACGGATATATTGTGTTTTTGCAACTCGGTGGATAGTTATCGTGAAAATCGTCGGAGGCGGAAATCGTTGAGAAAAGCGATCAAATATACGGTTCCGCCCAGAAGTGTGATGAGGAAAACCTCCAATGACAGATCGAACGCGAAGAGCGCACCGATCGCCCAGAGCCCAAGCGATGCCTGCACGACATAATAAAGCAGATGGAATTTCCCGCTGAGCGATACTTTCCCGACGGAGGGAAAACTTGAGTCGGGACGATGACTATCGCATATACTATAAAAATAGAATGCTGAGGCGATGATGATCCCCCCGACGGCAACAGTCGCAAGCATGGGCGTATCCCAGAACATCGTCAGTGTGGCCACTGCGCCGATGTCGATCAGCGTAAAACCGATATAATCCCCCCATGAGGCGGTTGACCAATCATGTAAATAAAGGAATCCATTCCCCTCTTCATCAATGCTTTTTCGCCCGGGAATAAAACCATGTTTTGCTTCGTAGCGTTCGGCAAGCCACATACTCCCCCAAAGGAGCACGTTCGCGAGAATGGCAATAAACACGATCGAATACAATGTCATGGATGACCATAATCATAACAAAAAAACCGGCCGTATGTGGTCATTTTGACTTCAACATACAAAACAGGGACTGCATTTATCTCGCAAGTCCGAGATTTTTCTTGACCATTGCAACGACCGCGCCGATGTCGACATCGCTTTTCACCAGATATTCGAAAGTATCCTGTAGCAGTGCTTCGGCGACCTTCTTCGTATCAGAAACATTTGAAAGAATAATGACCTTTGCGCTTTTTCCCCACGGATCGAGACGCAGCTGATGCAGGAGGTCCATACCGTCCTTTTTCGGGAGAATGAGATCGAGCAAGATGAGGTCAGGATGCTCCGCTAATGCAACATCCAGTCCCTTCTCGCCATCCTCCGCCTGAAACGTCACAAAACTTTCGTGCTCGAGGTTGTCACGGAGCGCGTTCGAAAGCGGAACATCGTCTTCGATGATCAATACTTTTTTAATTGTTTTCATGTGTTTCTACCCTGAAGAAATAGCTGTTAATTTTGTGATCTCATTTTATCACCATTTTATCACTTCATCTTATCAGTGTCGTGTATGGAGGTCAATTTCTTGGCCCCCGAAGGCGGCCATGTAACAAAACCCCGCCCGTGGGCGGGATCCATCATTTCAGAAATTCCTGATTTTTTTTCGAGAGTTCCGCGATAAGCCCGTCAATACCGGACTCCTTGACCTTTGCGCTGAATGTCTCTCTATATGTCGACACGAGACTCACGCCGTCAACGACAATGTTGTACACCTTCCATCCAGCGGAGGTTTTTTCCATAGAAACACCGAACTTGATCACCTGTGCTTTCTTTTTCAGCTCCAGACGAACCGTGACATCGGTGTCTTTCGGTGTCATGCGAAACGGCTTAAATTCCGGAGTGTGGGCGCGCAAAATGATAAAAATTCCCGAATAGGTGTTGAGGAGAAGCGTGCGAAATTCTGCTGTCAGCTCTTCCTGCTGTTTCACTGTCGCCTTGCGCCAATGCACACCAAGAGCAAGTCGGGTCATGCGCGCGAAATCAAAATGGGGCTCGACGATGAGCTGAACATCTCTTATGAGTTTTTTGTGGTCTTTCAGTTCTCCCGTGGATTTCACGGTAGCTTCCACGGTCAGCCTCATGACCTCTTCGGTGATACTTCTGACCAGCGCGTCGGGCTGAACGTCTTTGACCGCTTCAGCAACCGGAGGCGACGCCCCCATCGTCGGTACTGAGACAGCAAACACGGCAAACAGGATGAAACAAAAGCGTCCAAGCGGGCGAACAAGTGGCATACATTTTCCTTGAATGAGCGATCTTCATCAAGGGTAACCCCCGCGATTATTTCCCGCAAGCGGCAAAATGACAAAATGGCGTTCGGAGGATCGTATTTTTACGCATACTTGACAGAATCATATAAAAAAGATATTTTATCATCATAATTACGTAGCGTTCCTTTCAACAGCCCAGGAGACCGCCGATGCCGGAGAAATATTTTCTTGAGATCGCCAACTGCCCCAAATGCATGACGCCGCTGCAGGTTGGTTCATATCTCAAGCAATTTTGCCCGTCGTGTCAATGGACAAGTGACGGCGCACCCGCGCCTGAAAAAGTCCTGTGTTGCAGCAAATGCAAACATCCGCTCACGGTCACCAGCCCGCGTTGGAGTGTTTATTGCCTCAGTTGCATTTTTACTCCGGCCAGGACGGACATCACCCTCGAACCCCGCAAAGCGGCGGCCTAGCCGACGCTCAGACCCCGCCGTGTGCGGGGCTTTTTTATTTCCAAGAATGTTTTTTCTTGACTCAAAAATGCCAAGGTGGGAGGATGCCGAAAGATGAACGAACGGAGCAAGCATGGAATTCGCAGTTAGAGGAGACACGCTCCTCATTACCGAGAACGGAAAACTCATTGACCGGGTCAGGATCAGATTTGCCGAAGAAACAGGAAACGGACGGATCCTTCACGTGTCGAGCATGATGCGCACCGAGAACAGATACTATGAGATCGGCGAAGTGAGCGATGAAACTTGGCAAGTGCTTTCCGACAGATCGCTCGAAGCTGCGAGAGAAAACTACAGACCAGGCCAACCGACCCTCACGCTTGAGATCGAGTGACACATCGCCCCGCAATATGCGGAGCTTTTTATTTGATAATTTTTATATTAAATGATATAGTTCAACCCAGCCAATCTGTTTTTCGTCTCATTTCACCGAAAGGAGTCCTGATGACATCACTCAAAACTCTTGCGTGGCGTGAACGCGATGCGAGCTATTTTTACTTCGACGAGACACGCCGGGTACTCATTCCCGCGCTCTGTGAGATCGCACACACGATCGCGCGCGGACGGAAGCCGAACTCCTGTTCGCTCCTCCCTGGAGTAAATTTGAGGGAATGGCTCACGATGGTCTTCCGCGATGAAAAAGACTTCTTGCGTGACCATGTGGATGAAAAGTGCTCATACGTCGTTAACCTCGAAAATACCCTCTGGGCATATGACGACCCAAACACGCAAGTGATCTTCCGTGCGATCAGTCTGTGCAGGAGAGTACTTTACCCTCCGCGAATTCCAGGCGAGTTTCGCGGAGATTGTCAGTATCAAGAAGCGCACAAACAGACGAGCTTGAAACGTCGGCGGAGATGGCTTGCGGAAAGAAACGGTTCCTGCTATCACGGAGATTATTTCGATCCGTTTTACGGTTAGGGTCCTCTGCGGCACACACAAAGGCCCGCCACATAGGCGGTGCTTTTTTTATTTCCAACACATAAGTCGGACCCCGGTAGTATCCGCCTCAGGCGGAACTACGGGGCAAGCTTATGGAATGGAATAAATTACTTTTTCTCGACAACGATCGTGCATTTGGCGACCAATGCCGCGATAGCACCGACCGCAGCGATGAGATCGAGTGATACGGCCCCGCAATATGCGGAGCTTTTTATCGCTTGACAGTTGCGAGGGAATTTGTTAAGCTCTTATTAGGCACGTTGGTTAAACGCAACTCTTTCGGGAGGTTGCGGCCAGCGTTAAAAGCAAAAAGTACAGCATACAAATCACATGTGAAACGGGGCACGTTTCCCCTCGACTCGCAGAGACCCTGAAAGGGGTCTCTTTATTATTTATAACCACAATTTTTATCTATAAGTAAGACAGGCCGCCCGTAAAATACAGAAGACCGACTTATGTATTATTGCGAGATCATTTTTTCTCGACAACGATCGTGCATTTGGCGACCAATGCCGCGATAGCACCGACCGTAGCGAGAGGAGGGACCAGGACTGCGCCGATCGCGCCTATCGTAAGCGGGATCTCGATGAACGTCTCCCCTTCCTCGTTCTTGATAATGATGCGCCGAGCATTCCCGGCTGCGATAAGCTCTTTCACTTTTTTGAGCAATTCCTCGCCGCTCACGCGAAACTCTTCTTTGCTTTGTGCTTTTTCGTCGGTCATGAGATGCATTATAAACTTTTATAAATGAAAATAAAGTGAGTGGCACAATCCGCAAAGCGGCAATGCGGTGATCTTAATACGTTACGATGCTACGGATATCATGGGCGGAGTGACCGAAGTACTCGCCTATGGGACGGCGGTTGTGGCCGAAAAGATCAAGTGAGCAGATCTCGTTTGACCAAAAAAGCATAAAAGGTTACAGTATACCTCCGCACGGGGGAAGAAGTTCTCCTACAACCAACCAACAAGGAGGTCCACTTGGACATCACGGCAAAGGCCGTCTTCCCCGCTTCGGCACTCTCCAACTTTGAACCGTATGACTTCGTCTTTGACGGAGTGTTTTGCGCTTCGATGGAGGGGCTCATGCAAGCGTTCAAGATCGAAGACCACGAGCTTCAGAAGCAAGTCTGTCTCCTGATCGGCAAGGCAGCAAAGAAATTCGGGCAAGACTACAACGGCGTATGGAAATCGACACAAACGCTCTGGTGGAAAGGAAGGGCACATCCACGGGAAAGCGGAGCATATCAGGAACTCGTTGACCGCGCATTCGATGCATTGGCAACGAACGAACGGTTCCAAAAGATACTCCTTTTCACCGGCACGGAGACACTTACCCATTCGATCGGCTCGCACGACCCGAAAGAAACGGTGCTCACGGAGGAAGAGTTCTGTTCTCGATTGATGAAGCTCAGAGCTCTTCTCGCACAAGGAAAATGATCGTAACTTTAGCCCCGCATACGTGCGGGGCTTTTTTGCCAAAAAAAGAGAACCATAATGATGCATCACGGTTCTCTGCTTCTCGTATGGTGAAGAATCTCTTCCGGGGTCATTGCTTGTTTTTCTTTTTTGCCTCTCTGTATGGCGGCAGTCCATGCGGCGTTGGCTTGCCATTCTTATCGAGCAATACGAAGACGATACGCTCGATGATCATCACCGGATCTCTGGAACCAAAAGAATCCACGCACACACGGAAGGTGACCGAAGTATTTCCGACTCCGGCGACCTTCACGTGGATACGAACCAACGAACCGGAACGCACAGGACGCTTGAATTGCACATCGCTCATGGCGACGGTCACAATGTGCGGCGACCAGAGCTTTTTCATTGCGGCGATAGCGGCCGCCTCGTCAACCCACGCCAAGAGGATCCCCCCGAAGATCGTATTCGCGCCGTTTAAGTGTTCCGGCCGCACCAAACGTTCCACTACGTAAGACATGAAATATCCTCGAACAACGACTCTCCGCACATCCTTGCATACGCGAACACATGACGCAAATGAATCGTTCCATCGCCCCGTAACCGCCTCCTGCCTGCGCAGGCAGGCGTGGTTTTGGTGGACAACGAGAACAGAAAATGTTAGCATTTTGCAGGCCAAAAGCCGGATTTTTGTTCCACCCACGCAACCCATGGAGGTCGCATGCATTCTGTGTTCACTGAGTTTGCGATCAATTCCAAGGCAACCCGGCAAGATGTCGAACGCGCCGCGCACAAATTACTCTGCTGTCCCGGAGTCGAAGGTGTCGAGCTGTTCGGGAGCATCGCCAGGCAAGGTTACGGCAACGATGTCGACTTGATCCTCATCGTGTCTGATGATCTTGCGCAGGAATTCATTTTTCATGTGCACAGACTGCTGGAAACGAAGCGGTACCGGCATGATCAAGGAAAAGGGTTCTACGGCGCTAGAGCTTTGCGACGGGTCGCTGCGGCCGCAACGCTGGGGAGGAAGAAATTCAACAATATCTATGCCCACGCATCGAAATGGACGACCCCGCACCTGATCGAAGTTTTTCTTTTCCCCGCCGACTGGCGCAAGCAACTCCACGAACTTCAGGCGATATATCCGCATCGTGATCCGGAGTTCATGAAAAAGATCGCGAAGGATGCGGTGGTGCTTCTCGATGGAAAAGATCGCCACCCTTCCGGCTGTGTGTGCGAGGTGTGCGGAGGTCTCGGATAAATTTGTACAAATATCACATCGCCGCTACAGACGTGGCGGTTTTTTTATTGTCGTGTAATACCTCGCGGCTGACTTCGGCTGAGCTCAGTCGAAGCCCTGCCGCGAGGATACACTGATATGAGTATCGACGGTGGCCGATACCTCTTCCAAAAAACCAGCCACGGCGTCGCGTGCCGAATACCCCGTCGGGACTTCGACCGAGCCTCAGTCGAGGTCCTTGCCGCGGGGTTTAACACGCGACCTGGTTTATTCGGCTAAAAATATGAGGGCGAATCCATGCTGTTTCATCGATATCATGCTAGGATGCAAAAAGGAACAATTATTCGTCTCACTCGTTACACCATGAAGGAATCGGAAAATGAAAGCGGAGTGATTCAGACTTCCTTTGCCCTCACAAGGGAAAGTATGACCAAGGTGCTTGAGGCTTATCAGGAGGCAAAAAGATCAGGCGAGTATATGACGTCCATTGATCTCCACGACTTTCCGTCAATGATCGAGATCGTCCGGCAAGCGGAAAAAGAGAACATCGAAGGAGCGCTGAGTGGCGAAGAATTCAAAAGGATCGAAAATTCTCCTGAATTCATCGCATTGGCGAATAGTGCCGCAGGAGCAAAAGCAATAAAAAAAGCCCATATTTACAAAGTGCGCCAGCTTTTATTGGACGAATTCGAGCGAGAAGGCAAAGATGTTGCCGAACTCAAGCAAATGCTTGCCAGAGACGTCAAAGACAACCAGGATAAGTAGGGTATAGAAAAGCTCCGCAATTCAGACCTGCGGAACCACAGGATTGTGCCGTACAAGATCTCGTGTTAGCCTTTGTGCGGACATACAAAGGAGATGGAAATGACAAAACTCGCAGTGCTCAACCGTGAACTCGATGCATTGAAAGCGAAAGAAAAGCTGGTGCGCAAGGGAAAACTCGAGATCTTCAGGCGAAAACTGCTTTGTTGTTTGCATTGCAAAAAGACGAGACAGCTTTTGCGGTGGGATTTTGTCCAAGATCATTGGTATGAAAAACCTTGGAGTTGCAATGGAGGCGACACCTGGCACATGACCGAAACGAAGTGTTGCCACATTGTTTGCCCGGAATGCAATACGATGAACTATGTTTACAACCATCCCAAGATGGCCGTCATTGTCCTCGCGCGTGACACCGAACACTTCTCATCCGAGGAACTCTTTGCGCGCGTATTCGACCAACATGGAAACAGCTATCCGAAACTCCGAACGCCCGAAGAAGCGACCGAGTCCTAGTTTTCCCCCGCCCCGCAACTGCGAGGCACGCCCTGTAGTAGCGCTTCGCTTACTGCATCTAGCGAGGGAGAGGAACAAGTGTTCTCACTTGTTCCTTAACCGAGCGACGATGCGGAAAAGGCCGCCTTACTACGGGGCTTTTTTATTTCTAAAAATCGTTTGCCTTGCGTATGGGTTTCCATGAGGTAATATTCTCAGCAGACGTTTCTGGCTGGCAGATCGTGTGCTGGTCATACACAACAGTAACTTGAAAGGAATAGTCGTGGAAAAAAAAGTGGAGCTTGCTGGACGGATACCCTTGATCGAAAAAAGCGTCTCCTTTATGGCACCCCACCTGCCTCAAGGGACGTCATTCCAAGACCTCAGGGACTGGATTGTTGCCAATGATCACGGGCGAAGCGGACACTACTACGCTCTCGCTGCAACCGGCTGGAAACACCAGGTACCTTTTTACACGGGGAACGCAAAAGCGTGCGCGGAACGATTCAAGAGATACACCCACGTCGTTCCAAACACGGACGAGATCGATCGTGTGTGCGGCATGAAGCTGATGCATGGGTTTTTCTGTTGCGGCGAACCGGGAAATAACTCCTACTCGACGATCATCGATGAAGACTTCAAAGAAAGCCGCCGATTGTCGGATAGTGCATACGGAAAAATTTGCAAAAAAACCGCCGGAGTGAAGTATTATTTCTTCCGACCGAAGGCCGGGCGCATCGTGAACAACAATGTGTGGTACGGAGATCTGGTTGTCGTATCGCTGTCGTTACGAGTCAACGATCGAAACAAGATCGTGTGTCTTCCGCTTCAGGTAAGGACAAACCTCTATTTCGCTGGCGGACATGGAGCCGCGACTTACTACGATGCGACCTATCGGAAATACACCAAACGCCTTGGCTGGGATAGCAAACCGTGGTCCGACGATGATTTCCGTATCTCCCCCGATCCCATAGCGGAGCAAATGTTCCATGTAGAGATTCTTGAAGGCCTGCTTCAAGCGATTTGCTAGGTTGAACACCCGTCCCGCACACTACGGGATTTTTTTTATTTCAGCGAATACATAAGACCGACTCAAGTGTTACGTGAATCGGACGAAGCGGGCGTGATATTTGTTTTGCCAATCGGCCTTGGCGATCGTGCGCTCGCTGTAGATGCCGTCACGGGGCCAGTTGGCTTCCGAGATGTTTATCGAGCCATCGGAGAACACCTTTTCAATAAACGCGACGTGACCGTATCCTTTGTGAACTCACTTCCGGTATCCTCGCACATTCATATCAGTGAGGCAAACGGTAAAAAAAATCACGACCATTTCATCAAACAGCGATAAAATATCATTATGTTTAAGAGAATATTATTCGCTATTTAACGCAGCACATTCATGCCGGCAAAATCACAACAGCAACAGAAAGCCGCGGGAGCAGCGCTCGCCGCAAAGAGAGGGAAAAAGCAAGAGCCTCGCTCAAGGGGGCGTCAAAGAGCATGTATGAATCGATGGACGAGGCGGAATTACGAAGAATGGCTTCGACAAAACGCAAAGGCAAATCCAAGCGCGTAAGGAGGCAGAAAAAGAAAAATTGACAAATATTTAATCGCGTGATAATGTTTCTGCGGACAACAAGGAGAAGCCTCTATGAAAAGCGTGCGGATCGAACCTGTGAATGCCGCAGGTAAGACGTTGTTCGCGATTGATGTCGTCTGCGACTGCGGAAGGAACGGTCTCGAAAAAGTAGAGACGGGTGATATGAGTTTTCGCCACCTCGCCGGTGTCGGCGCATCACACACCGCGCCGTACACCCTGAGATGTACCTGTGGACGAACATATCAGGTCGCCTCTCAGGTGAACCATATTCACGTTCACCAGCTCGACCATACTGGTCGTTAAGGATCATTGAATGATACGCCCTGCAACTGCGGGGCTTTTTTATTGCACGTATATTGCACGCACAAAAAGTCTGCGCGGAGTTGACAACAGGTGATTATTCTGTTAGTTTTACTTCAAGAAGTCCCACCCCCTTACAAACGGAGAAAGAAAGATGATCAAGCGAGTCGCGGCGAATCTCGCGTTAACGGTGCTGGCATTTATTGTATGCGGTATTCCCGCATGGATCTGGCTGGGATTCCGAGCACTCGCATCCCCCGAAGGATTCGGCTTAATGGTAAATTTGTGAGGCTAGACAGATACTCCAAGCAATGACGTGATGAGTTTTAACTTCCGAGCGCGCGGAAGTCCGGAATGAACGCC